>Ga0315334_10000640_pt1 | contig 21289 bp, 5 predicted proteins | sample M150034915metaG_FD_205555 | JGI IMG/M metagenome (GOLD analysis project Ga0315334, IMG submission 205555) | Ammonia-oxidizing marine archaeal communities from Monterey Bay, California, United States - M1 500m 34915 | ecosystem: Environmental > Aquatic > Marine > Intertidal zone | place: USA... | reverse complement strand
TGCATGTTGCATCATCATCCAAAGGATAATTAGCCCATGAAACACATTTCAAAATACCATAATCACCAACTGGTGAGTTGACTCGATAATCATTTTCTGCTCCTGCGTCGGAGAGTTTGAGTTCTCGTCGGTTGCCATTTGTTCCGCTGGTAAAGCTGACGGCTGTTGCGTTGGCGAGAGCCTCAGTGATGGTTGTGTTTCCCTGCGAACCCGCAACCGCTTGAGTTAGTGTTAAAGCGCCAGAAGTGTCATCTACAACTGTTATTTTTCCATTGTGGCCGCTTGCATGTTCAATGGCACCCTTTAGTGAGGTTGCATTCGCCGCATCGTCTGTGGCAACACTGAACTGATTATTGGCAAAATCGGCTGTTGCTTTTGCAGTATAGGTCTTGGATGTTCCATCGGTCGAGATGATTGTAACTGTATCATCTGCTGTAGCCACACCTGTAAATGTAATGGAACCTGCTGCTGCAACTGCTCCGTCACCAGCACAAATATTTGCCACTGGCAGTCTCTCAGAAACATCAAGGTCCATATAGAATGAACCCTTTTTAATCTCATCTTTGTTGAGGAGTCGTGCAACACTGATTACATAACATTCATCAATCTTGTCAGTAAGAGTCGTTAAAAGATCTCCGTCGAAGTCAAGACGATTAATATTTCCACTATCATCGTGGCCCATAAGAATCTTTGCAAACTCGTTATAGATCATTTCTTTGCTAGTTTTATGTGCATTGGTATCAGCAATCGTTAGCGTTGTAGCTGAGGAATATCCAACGGTAATGTCAAAGATATGGTTGGCAGAGGATTTCGTATATGAATAATCATAAACTGACTGGAACATTCCATGGGTATATGTTTTGATGTTCGAAAGGTCTGTTCCTGGTTCGGGATAAGTTCCGAAAAGGATTCCTCCACTAACGGGGATTGCTTCATGGAGCAGAGTCCTTGTTGAAGCCATGTCATCGTTAAGAAATGTTTTGAATACGGTTGCCATTGTTTGTTTGTTCCTCTATTTTATTTAACCTTCACATACCTCACTGGGATATCAATGCTGTATCCAGTGGTAGCGCCTGTTATTCGAATGTTTGTGTCGATATAATAATATTCCCACGCTTCGGTGGTGCTACTATCATAAAAGTCAGTTGTGGTAGCTTCGCTACCAAGTTTTGTAAACAAAGTTGTGCTTGAGTTTAGCTCAAGAGAGGAGCTAACCTTAATCTTAAGTCTTGTTCCTCGTGGCCCTTTGATTACTTGACCGTCCATTGTATTGGTCGGATCTGGGAGTGGGATATCTGAGACATTGGCGTTTGTTCCAGAACTAACATAGTAGCTTGCAACATCATCATCATCGATATAAGATACTGCGACGGCGGAGTTGCTCACGGGGTCAATCAAGCTTCCGAATCTGTTATCCATCTCAATAATATATTGGGTTTCTCGAAGGTCGTTATCGATTACTCTAGTTGCCGGAATATCCTCAGTGTCCAGACCCTGATCGACAACAATCATGTTTACTGCTCCGGCGCCACTGGTGTCATTGCTGTGGTTCTCTCCAAAGAGGACACCATCTCTTGCTATATTATCGCTATCTTTGCCAAAAACCTTTTCACTATCAACATCAACTGCAATGATATGCGCTCCAAGGGTCGGATGTTTTTTTGAAGATGGTTGGTTTGCATTGATCCTCAATACTGGCAAATACAACAAGTTTGTTCGAGAAATAGAAATGAGTTTTGATTTCATAGAGGAAGTGTTATTTGTAAACGCTTCGAGAATGGGCGTCGTCAAGATGTTCAAATCGTAGTAAGCACTTCCGCTGGCATGTGATGCCCCGCTTGAATGATTTGAGTTATGATAGAGTGAATAATCAATCTCATCATCTCCTAGTGCAAATTTTGTAATTTTAAATGAGCCATCTCCTTTGGCCAACCTCATTCTGCCTGTATCTGTCAGAACAGCGTCAAGAATAATGTCTCCTGAGTTGTCTAAAAATGCCATTTCTTATTTCTCCTCGAATATGTTATAAATAGTTTCCTATGTATAAATAGCTAAAAACCCCTTAAATTAATTTATTCTGGCTCATTTTTTAAATGCTTGTTTTTAAACTCAACATTCATGTCAATTTTCTTGCCAGTCTTTTTAGAGGTCAATCTAATTTTAAATTTCCTTCCCCACAGATCGCTCTCTGCTACACCTAATTTAAAATGCTCGGGCTTGTCCCATTTATCAGCAACAGTCTGCAATTCCTCAAGAGCTTCTGGTAGCAGCGTGTGTGCTATTGCTGGTTCAATGTGCATCAGTCTCTTAAAGGACTTTGTGAGCGTTTTATTATCGTCCTTCTTGAAGTCTACAACTTTTATTAGTGGATAGATAACTCCATTGTCATCGACCATTTCCACCTGATAGACGGGCGTTGGATAAGAAAAGTTTCCATGATTGTCCAAACTCCTGAAGGTGTACCAGTATTTTCTATTTGGAGATATCATATCAATCACAGCGCCAGAGGTGGCTGATCCAGGAACGTCAAGTTCAACATCAGTATTTAACTGTTTGATTCTTCGACCTGCAAAATCCAAATAACTATGGGGGTGATGTTCGATTCTATAGATCTCATACATCGTCGCATGATCATCTGTCTGATAGTGCATTGGTTCTAAAAAGAGAACTCTGTGTTGGGATCTCATTATCCTCTCAACAGTGTCAATTTCTGAACCGTCAAAGAAGACAGGTTCGAGATCATAAGAGCCAACATTCGGACTTAAATGTATCTTTATCTTATTGTTTATACCACGGAAAGGAATGATTTCAACATTTGGCTCAACTGATGGACTATCAAGAAGTCTGTTGGTATAAGAGGCATATGGGATTTGAAAAATCTTAACATCTGGTTCAATTTCAATTCCGGCCTGAACCGAGCTTGGATTACTAGGTTGAACAGTTCGCATACTATATTTATATTTTGTTCCATAAACCAACTCCCACGCATAGATTAAATATCTATATTCTTCTCCATATCGAACCTGTGTATCGACAAATTTATGAATGTCAATATCATTTGAGTTTGGCAAATAAAAGTTCTGAACAACCCTTCCGTTTGATACTTTTTGAATCCTATACATTATTGTTTCAGAGTTGGCAAGCTTGCCTTCCATAATATCTTCAAAGGTTCTTGTTTTTGAGTCTTTCAGCTTTTTTAATTTTCCATTGAGAATTATAGATGATATAATGCGTTGGATTTGTGAACTGGAATCATCAACCATCTCACGCTTTGTTCCCAAGAAAACTCCTTTGAAGTCTTCTGGGTTCTCTTCATCAATATTCGATATCCCATCGAACCAATCTGTTATATCAATAAATCTTCGATCTGGTGTTGAATCATCATGGAGAACTGGCGCACCTGTCGATTCAATAAACTCTTCAAACGGCTCCTCTCTTATCGCTGGTTCCGTTGCTATATTCTTCATTAACACACAGCCCATATCCGTATCTTTCAGCAACTCCGAAAATTCAGTTCTCGTATCTGTAGAGAATTCAATATCAACATGCATGGGGAATAGTTCTTTTTTGCTGTTATAGCTGCTCAACAAATTAACATTAGAGTGTGATACAAAGATATTACTAAAGGAGTCTGTTAGGCTCAAAGTATTAGATGCAGTAGGAACGCTTTGAGAATATTTATCAAAATACTCGCCAGCCATATCAGAAATAGGACCATCCAATTCTATAGCGCCGTTTAAAGTAAGGTGCTTTTCAAATTCTGGATTGAGGGTCAAGTCTGGGCGGTTTGCGTCTGGTTCAAACTGCATCGCAGATTCCATAACATACAGGTTTGGAAGAAGCTGCTCTGGCACTTGATTGTGGATCTTTTCATACTGTGACATATAAAAATTATAATTCAATCTAATATTGTATTGCTTGACATTCGTGGCTGATTGAATCTTATCTGCAACTTCTTTTGAAACTGGTATTTTTGAAGAAAAGCAGTGGTCATAAAACCATTTATCTTCCGTCTTCTCTTTCCACTCTTCAATGAGATCTCGATATGTGTTAAAGGCAGATCTTGAATCGCCAAAGAGAGCAATATTTCTATTAGGAGATATTTGAATACTTCTTCCGCTTTCGCTAAAGCCTAGTTCAACTGGAGATTGTGCCAGCCTTCTCTTGAGAAATGTTATGTTTCTCTTGTCGTTTGATAAGTTCCAGAATCTCCCCGTTGTTGCTCGAAGTGGATCTGAAATGTCAGGCTTTTTAATATTCTCCCAGGATGTGCTTGATATATACGATTCATAAAAGTCGCTCTCTGTAAACCCGCTGTCTGAGAAATTATTATTAAACAGATATCTGGTCATCAGACCAACAGCATAATCTACTGATGTTTCTGTTTCTCCGGCGACGGGAATCTGAACGGCTGGTGTGACAACTTCCTCTTCGGAGTCTATAATTCCAACATCAGCACATTCTACTGGCGCTGGCATGGAAGCTGGTATGGAGGAGGATGGTCCAGCGTTTGTAATTTTAGACCGTGGGGGGAGGAGGCCCTTTTTTCTTAGTTTATCCCAATAAGACATTGTTATTTTTCCATCCTAGCATTTAGAGCACCCATGGTCTTTCTCCACTTATCCAGGCTCTTATAAAGAGATTGATTTACGCTAGATACTGAAACTCGCTCTGGTTGCAATATAAAGTAATTATCATACACTGGCAATTCCAACCCTTTTGGACGATCAATACCTAAAACACTGCACTCGAAAGGAACCATTCTACAAATCAGAGCATCGCCGTTCTTGGATGAAAGCCAGTCCTTGTAGCTGAGGGGCCTCCAAAGTGGTTTTTTAATTCTTGAATCATCACCAATGAATCCAGATAATACTTCAATTCGATTAATCATTGAATATCTAAATCTAAAGTATGATGAAGTTTCTATATTCTTTGACGGATCAATTGCACTAGAGAATTTCTCAACTATTCCGCCTCGACCCTTTGTATTATTTGTATCTTTTAACGCACGAATCTGAAGTGGTAGATGTTCTATCACCTGCTTCGCTGATGGCTTTCTGGTTAAAAACTTAAATTTATATCCGCTAGAGTTTATAATATTTCTTCTATACGAGTTGTCAATAGACAAGTTGGGAAGGTGCTTCCAGATCATATCAACGCCAGCCTCTTGTACGTCTATCTCTCTTTTACGAATTTTAACTGTCTTGGATTGCTTAACAAAGCTGCTATCAGTTGAATTATGGTTTGCAATGCCAGAGTCAGAAAATGTTTTCATAAGAGATAGATATAAAGCATTTGGGTTAAGATCTGGATCTAGCTCTATCGAGTTGATGTTATCTTCATTTGACAGGACACCTTGAGTTGGCAGGACTGTTAAATTTAAATTAGAATAGAAGTCGGCCATGGAGTGTTTAAAATCTCTGGCTTCATATGAGTGAAAGTTGTCCGAAGGTTTTAATCCATGTCCTCTGGGGACTCTCATGGCTTTTTCGCTCGTTGTATTATACATCATGATTTTTGCTTCAAGGGTTGAATATTCACTGTACTTTCCAGTTGTGTGAAAATTAAAAACGTCATCAACACCCATACTTCCAAGATGACAAAAAGATGGGGTGAGGTTTGACCAACTAGCATCCTTGTCTGAAATCATATTTGAGTAGTATCGGTACGTTTCGTTCTTTGTTCTTGTTTTGAAGCCACTTGATGAGACTGACTTCAATCCATCGACCTTACTTGTCATATTCATTAGAGATGACGACAAATAATCATATCCAAAATTTCTAGCAACCGTCGAGTCATGAAACTCTTTAAACCAATATTCAATCTTGATATTGGTTGCTGGTGAAGTGTTTGCTGAACTATAGTCTTTTGCAGTTTTTGCATTTCTATTCCTAGACTTTTTAACTCCCAATACTTGTTCGTATTTTGCAATTAAATCTTCCATAGCTTTCATAACAGCTTTAACGCTTTTTGGATTACCAGTGTCTGGCTTTACCATTTTAATAATATCTTTTTGCACCTTGGCACTCTTGGGGTTTTTATCAAAGTCGGTCAATAGGCTTAAGGCATTAAAATAGATATACACTGGTGCTATCCATGGTGCTGATGTGGTGATTCCTTCATACTTCTCTAAAGTTTCCTCAATAAAGTTCTGAGTGAATCTATTGGAGACTGGATCATAATTCCCAGATGAGCTTGTCATCGACGCTGCTCTCTCCCAAGAAAGATCATCAATGTGTGGGTTGGCAACCTCCGACAAAATGCTTGTCAGGCCGAGCGTTGTTCCCTTCTTATAATATCTATCAATCCTCTGCTTTGCGAGGAGGAGGTTTGATAATTTCTCTTTTAAAAGTCTTGCGGTGTTGTCTTGTATTGTTAGTTCAATTCCATACTGATATAGACCATCTGTTAAATCACCAACAGAGGTATCGTATCCATTGAAAAATCTAATACCGTTTTTGTTATTCACAGAGGCGTTTAGTTCACTGACACCACCATCATCATTTGACGATTTGAGAATACCAGTGGTGGACGGATCGTCTGTTGTAGTAATCAAGGTTACTATAGGTTCTTTCTTATCAAAGATTGTGCCGTCTTTCTTAACTCTGCGGCGCTTGATATTCATCGATAGTATTTTTGATTCTTCTGATAGTGTTCCAAATACATCGTCTTTATACAATCTTCCGAACACTGATTCATCTCTTATGATCTTGTGATAGTCCACGGCAAATGCAAATTTGGCTCTATTTAATTTATCGGCTGCGAGATATATATCAGAGAAATAAGGCTCGGCAACAGTTGGAACTGGGTTTTGGCTTTTGAGAAATCTGAATTTACTCTTTACCTCGGAAGAGAATACATCTTTTTCGAATGTACTTAAATCTACTTCAAGTCTTGATATTTTATCAAAATATCTAAAGTCTTGGATTTTATTATTTTGGACTTTGTGCTGGGATAGGTAAAGCGATCCATCCTCATCCATGTACTCTCCAGTCATCCATCTGCCATCTTGCATTTTGTGAATTTGCCCGAACCACTGCTCTTCATGCATGTCGCTACCTGGAGCGTCGATATGATAAATATAGGAGTTGCTGACAACTTTCTTTTTATCTATGACCATTTCGGATGAAATCTTTCCATTAAGCAGATGCATGACGCCTTCGTCCAAGTCCAAAGAAACATCGTTATCTTCAGCAAGCTTCTCTAAATCAATTGATGAAAAGGTAAAATATGACAAGTGCATGGGATTATCTATCTCAAGTGCAAACTTTTGGTTAAAGCTCATCTCAACAATGGAGTTACCATCGGAATCTAAACTGGTATAGTTTTTCACGAGCTTGTCAGTTTCTTTATCACTGGCGGCTCCTAAGATATCAGTAATGGATAAATCTATTATTCTTACATTCTCACCCATATTGTTTGGTAGTTCTTGCCCTATCAGGGTAATATTATTGCTCGTGGTTGCGTCGGTAGATTGAACTATTCTTATCTTTAAATAGTTTTTAAGATTTGCATCTTTAAACCATGCACTGACAGGATCATTCCCGATTCTATATTTAATAGAGAAATCGACACTGACTCTCATCCCCGATTCCATTCCCTTTTTGACTTTTATTGTTCGATTATCTTCTTCTTTTATGTGCGGGTTTCTTCGAGGAGGGAGTTCTCCACCGGAAGATTCTAATACTATTCTGTCGATATGGATGTTTGGTAAAAAGTTGCCAAACAGATCTTGATCACTAATCATTAACACTCATCCTCTGTATCTCTTTGAACAACATTGTAAACATCGTCAGGGCATTTCAAACCATCTTGATTAAAGATGCCGCCCCTGTTTATGGATTTTGCTCTGTTGGCGCACAAAATATCATTTTCAATAAAATAATCACAATTGATATTAAACCAATATTCAACGTGTGTCGGATCTATTGTTGTGTCTTCATCTTCCAAGACTAAATCATGCTCATCTAATAATACACCATCTTTTATAAAACTTGGGGCCTTTTTGAATTTTAATGGCTCAAGCTTTTCGATTAAATCGCCGGAAGTGGAGGTTGTTTCTTCAATTGCAAATACTTCAATATCAAAATTCTCATTATCAAAATCTGAATTAATCTCCTGAACGTCGAGTAATAGATAATCTTCTATTACTTTTACAAACGAGCCATCAGAGTATTGCCCTTCCAATCCGACAACATCTGTTCTCGTTCCATGCGGGTGCTGATCCACAGATTCGCCAGTTGGTTCATAAAACAAATCTGGGTCTGGTGCAAATTCATCAATTCTCACTTCTGTATTATACTCAACAGCTTTTAAATTAATTTGCGGTATATTGATGGCTGGCTTTGTTGCTGTGCCAGGTATGTTCGAGGTCGCCTCAATGAACTCACCTTTTAAAAAGTTAATATTCCATGCAGGTGATTTATCAGAACTGATTTGTGATGTGCCAAGCGGATCTAATAAAGAGTAATTCCTCTCGTCGGATTCTTGCAAGGCATCTGCATCAAGAGTTGGAGATATGCCTTGAATTCTTGAATTCTCAATCATTTTCTTGACTGCCTTCTCTCGGCTGTTAAAAGTATATTGAGTTTTTAATACAGGTGTCTTTTCGATTCTATCTTGAATTGCATTTTGCTCTTCGGTAAAGCCGCCATATGCAGCGTCATATATGATTCCATCATCAAAGAAGGCATAATACGAAGGCTTAAACTTTCCTTTAGATAAGAGGTACTTTCCATGCTGAGTTAATTGAATCTCAATAACATCTTCTTTTTTATTGAAAAAGGTCATTCTTCATCGCTCCCCTCTGTAAGTAGTCTTGCATCCTCTCTTTGAGAGACAATTCTTGTTGGATCCTCTGGAATTAAATCTCCTGTCAAAACTTTAACCTTTTTATCAGAATCATCTGGAATCACATCTGGAATGATGCTCACTCCACCGCTGATTTTTGACAACTCAACCAGTGAGAAATAATCATATGGCCAATTATAGCTATAGTCTGGTTTATTATCTCCAGAGCTAAGATCGAAAGAAAAGTTCGCATCGTCAGAAGAGTCTGCTGTTAATTTATAATAATCAGTGTTTGCCTTTCTCTTAACTTTAAAAGTCATCCATCGGACATTATCTGGTATCTTTTTGCCCTCAAAGAAGTTTATGTCGTTCAGTTCGTGTTCGATCACCTGCTTGTTTTCTGGGTGATCGCTGTCATATTTTGTTGCAGCTTTCGCACACTTTGGCATTAATCCTTGCCAGATATCAGAAAGGTCTTGCTTGTTGAGTGTTTCTTCAAACTCAAAAACATACATAACAAATGGGTCGATAGAAACTGGACTCTTTACAAAGTCATACATTGGTGGAATATTATATTTCTGCATCTTCCCAATCATATCTGAGATAGAAGTCTTTGGAGAATCTTCTGATATTGGCTCTCCGGCTTCGAGTTTTTGCACTGTGGCGACCATCAGTGGGCGACTAATCTTAAAGAAATCTTTATTTCCAAATCTAACTGTTGGTGCGTAGGCAGAGTTGCTCTCCCTGTGAGATAGTTTTGCCGACGTAAAAGAAAGTGTGTCGCTCTGTGTGTTTCTATTCACTTCCTCCACTGGGATATATGGGATCATAACAACCGCTTCAGATATTACTTTAGAATTTGCGACCTCTCCGACTCTCGACATAGATGTTTCAAATCCACAAATGTCAGCCAACGAGCCAGCGTTATCCAGATCGTCAGTTATGGACAATACTTTCTCGTAGAACGGAAACCAGTCTTCTGCTTCAAAGCGAGAATATTTTGGTTCACCGGAAGTTCCAAAGTCGTCATATGCAGATCTTTCATAAAAGGCCATGGCTTTTTGACTACCAACAAAGCTCACAGATGAGGATGGGTTAAACTCCACCATTGCAGTTGGAACATCATACAGTTTTGGATTGTTACTTCTCCATGATGCATTTTTAAATACTTTGTGATCCGGCTTCCACTCCAATTCAACAATAGCGCCTTCGGTCATAAAATTTGGAGAGAGGTTATCAACACCAGGCTTCATGTTATCTGCGAATCTTGAGGCACCAAGAGCATATCGGCGTGAATTTCTATCAACCCACTTCACTCTTGCAGTCCAGTTAAAGTTCTTCTCTTTTTTAAATCTATAATTTATATGATAACAAATTGCATTTGCAACATCGGAAGCTCTTGGAATTCCGTTTTGGGCTGTAGAGTCTGCACCGAGATAAGCTTCAATATCATATTGTCCCGCCATGCTTCCTGCGTGATTATCTTCTGTCGATTCGAGCGAAGTGTATATTGTTCTAATTTTTGATTTCTTGTGATATAGTAATTCATCTGCATCCACACCAAGGAGGTTTGAAACAGGATAGCTTGCAGTTGCAGCCAAGCTTATACTGGTTGCATCAAGTGGTTGTCCAATTGTAACAACCTCTTTTAATCCGTATGGATCTCTCAATACAATCGAAGCTCCGTCGCTCAACAGTCTACAATTCTTCTTAATTGAAAGTTGAGAGATGTATGCCGTGGTATCAACTCCATCGTCAACAGATGTTCTACTCAATTCTTCTTTGCTTGGATTTACAATCTCCACAAAGAGTCCATCTTTTCCGACTGGAACTTCTCCATATCCAGACCACAAGCCAACACCTCTTGGATCTCGCTCCACTGCGCCATATACATTTCTATTGTCGCTCGTGGAACATGGAAGCTCTCCGGTGTCCAAAGTTTTAATTGCGTTTCCATTGTTGTCCAAACCATATGTTCGAATATCTTTATTGGCCGAGGTGTTGAAATTTAAGACTGGGCTTTCAAACTTGGTTTGAATTGTCCAAGCAAATTTATCTGAATCTGTTGCCTCTGTTGGTGTTATTGTCGTTCCGCTCACAGAATAATTTATGTCTCTTGCTCTCGTTTTTCCAAAGAGATTCATTGACGAATCTACTGGCATCCGGCCTCGATAAGCTGGAGTATTCTTCCAGTTGTTCGAGCTTCCTGATGTTCCTGTCTTAGAAGCAAACTTCTCGTCCAGTCCGTCGTTGATATATTCAACAAATGTTCGTCTGTGAATGTCCTCAAGTGTTGGCTTTCCATCAACTGTGGGTTTGTAAACCAATCGAGCAGTTGCTGTTCCGTAAAAATACGGTGGAGTATATGGAGCTTGGGCGGGATCTTCAATGTAGAACTTTTCAGACCTGACCACGCCTTTAGATTTACTTCTCAGTGCAGGTCCATAATATCGACCCTGTGTTGTATATGGGTTGCCATCCTTATCAGAAAGCTCCTCTTCATCAGCAAGGTTATTGTAAATCTTGACCGTGGTTCCATCATGAGGGCTTATCGTCATGTCAAAGTCATCGCTCTTAAATAAGTTAACGTCCATGTAATAAGACTTTCCTGCCTCAACTGGTTTAAATCTATCTTCTGGACTGGAAGTGAAAGTTGTAAGATTTCCTCCCTCCAAAAAGAAGTTTGGAATTTCAGATATAAAGTTGTGCATGGCAAGTTCGTAAAGAACATTCTTCTTGCCAGACCATTTAAAATATGGATATCTCAGATTGTTATAAAGATTTCTATCTTGATTCGGATCGTCCAAATTCCAATTTCCAGTTTCATATTTCTCCAAATAGTGCGAGGGAGATAAGTAGAACATCTTTTTGTCGTCTGGTAAATACCCAGAAGGCGAAATCAATCCCTCAAATGGGATTCTAATGTTTGGCTCTCGATCGAGATATGTACCTTCTAAATCTAATTCAGTTCTCTCAGTCATTGGCGAATTCATTCCAATCCTTGAGGAGTTTCCATACATTAAATTCTTACTGGATATTCTACCAATGGAGCCGATAATGTTTGTTGCGATTGTTTTAGCGTTGGCTGGGTTTTTAATGTCGGAGGCATTGAATTCTTTGCCGAGTATTGACGCTATGTTGCTAGAAATATCGAGCGTTGCTCCCGCTTTAATATATTTTGCCTCGGTGTTGTTTATCTTTGCAAATTCCTTAATTGCCTTCCTGCTCTTAACATTTTTCCCGTTAACTGCTGACCACTTTTCAAATTCTGCAAAGTTTGCGATAGTGGAGGCAGACTTATAAAATCTCTGAGCTTCTTTGCCAACCTTTGTCTTTGCCTTTTCAATATATTTTGGAAGGGCCTCTTTAATTTTCTCTCTCGAAATTCTCTCACCTTGAACATCTCTTGAAATTGCCGATGTTGCTGATTCTAAAATGACCCGACCAGTTCTTGTTCTTTTCAATACCTCGATTGCATCAACTGATTCTTCTTCAGATATCGAGAAGCTTCCCAGAAACTTGTCTCTCAGATCAATCTTGTTTGAGCTATATTCTCCAGTGTATCCTGCCCAGTCTACAGCAATTCCAGATTTAAATGAGTTAAACAAGATTCCTGGAGCGAAGAGGGGTTGGAGTAAAGCCTGTTCCGTTCTTGCTCTCGACCACGGATCTGAATCTCTATCACCAACAACATTTGGAGCCATGGACTCATAAAACAAATTACCCAATTGAACGGCTCGCTGTGAAGGATAAAATCCATTATACGGAATCAGCTTCTTAACGGCTTCAACTTCCAATCTCATAACTGGTGTTCTTGTAATGCCATTGTGATCGTTTACTATGTTATTAAAATATTTAATACCATCTGTGTAAGAATATCCATCCAAGAAATCTTCGTCATCGACTTGAGTTGCTGTCTTGACCCACGATGGGATTCCCATCTTCCAATATGCAGCGAGTTGTGGTGGATTTGCTGCATAGGTTGTCGTTGATACAACTTGATTCTGTACAGTAGACGATGCCACTACTGCCGTATTTGCAGCGTCTGTTCCTGCGCTAGATACTTGAGATGTAACGTGAGTTGTCGTAGAACTAACATTCTTTGTACTCCAATCAGAAACAACCGTGTTGACATCTTTAGATTGATATCTATATAGGTCTTTTACAAGACTTGATTCCATCGTAGTCGATGAGGCAAGTTGATTATTAAACAACCAATCCCACTTCTCCAGTGCATCGTATGTTGTTGCGGTTGTAGTGGTAGCAAATGCTAGCTGCGCTTCTGGATCTTGTACCAATCCGATCTCGCCTCGAACAAGGGCAAAGTCACTTACCTTTCCTGGAAGGACTGCGGAATTCATCTCATATGAGAACCCGCTTGTTTTTCTTGGGTCTGCTGCATCACACTTTCCAAATGTAAAACTACCTTTTACACCGCCAAAAGATGCAATTTGTTTTTCATTAACTCTATCGATATATTGGTGAAGTGTTCCATTTGTTGGATGCTCATTTTCAACTCCAGTCCCCGTATAACCAGAAACCATATTGGATGGGATCTCGGATGGAATTAGTTTATTATTAACCCACAAGAAAACTCTGTGGTGGCGAGCGTCGTAGCCCATGTTAGAATTATCGTCAGTAGCAGATCCTCCAAGATAGAGGATTGAAACATGATTCCATTGTCCTGTCGCTAGATTTGATGACGCATCATATGGAGACACATCGAAGTAAACTTTATTACCAATCGTATCAACCCAACATGCTCTTCCCTTTACATCTGCAATATCTGACAAGTAAAAGCTCGCTTGCTCTGAGTGCATTTGCGTAAAGATTTCTTGATTCTTCAATCTGTCAACTGACTTCTCTAATTGTTCTTTGTTGAGCCTGTCGGTGTCATACAACCTTTGAGATATGAGGCTGTGTTGATTTGCGCCATAGACTATATTCCTGTTTTTGGGGCTTCCCATGGAATTTATTACTAGGGATTGAAACACATTATCAATTGAATTAAAATCTTCATATACTTCTTTGAGAGTATTATCATCCAATCCAAAAAAGTCCGAGGGGATAATAGCAGGGTTGGAATCGTGAAGTGATAAGCACCCAATGCTCTTTCCAGCGGCTTTTGTTGCGGTCAATCCATCCTTGTCCAGATTAACCCAGAATGACATTAGAAATGTATTTTCCCACTGATCCCAGTGATGATCATCAGACCACGAGCCACTTGAGACTGGGGAATATCCGACAGGGAATCCAATACCCTTTGAAGTCGCAAGTGATGAATCCCACGCAGTCTTTGTGGCATCAAGTTTAAATTCGCTACTCGAAAATCCAACGTCCAGGTCAGAACTCATCCATTGATCTTTGTTCTTCGAAAGCATACTCAAGCTCTTGGTGTCTGGAGTTATTAAATCGGTTACAGCACTTGTATTTATCTGAGTAACTGGATATTCTTTGATGCTCTTCCAATTGCTAACGGAGTCAATATCTGCTGAAGGTTCTTGTACAAGCGGGACGCTGACATCTCTCAGAGAAGTATTGTGCATAACGCCTTTTGCCAAAGTCTCGAAAGCAACTCCTCTTGGGGAGTTTCCGGCAGCGAAGTTCTTTTCATATACATATTTTGATACTTTGTTGTTCTCTGCCCCGTCATAAGAGAAATAATAGCTTGGTGTTGCAACCACTTTATCAACTCCGAGGATGGCAAGAGAGTTTGGATTATCTGCTGTGAAGTCTCCACCCTTCTCGTCGATATAGAAGCTCATATGATCTGATATTTTAAATTCTGGTAGCAGCGAATGGCTCTTTCCAATGAGATTTATATCTTTTGAATACTCTGCATATGAATCATCCCATGGCGCATTGCCAGATAATTCACCAGTTTTCCATGCCCAACCTTCCTCTTTCGCTCTGAGTGAAGCTGGATTGTGAATGAATTGCAGAGTTGGTCGTGGAGGGATAATGTATGCAGCATCTTCAGTTGGTCTTCCGTTGCTGTCATTCGATTTCATATCCAGAGATTTACCCTCGTAGATAAATCCACGATGTTGAGCAAATCCAGCCCATGCAAGATCGCCTCTCATTGTTGCAACAAGTGAATTAACAGACTCTACTCCGCTTGTTGCATATGTCGTGCAGTCTTCTCCATTGGTCATATATTTAAAATAATCTAATGCCCAGACACTGCTATTTCTTACACGGGCGCCGAGGGCATTTGTGGGCGTCTTTGTATGGTATTCGCTGTCATATAAAGTTCTTTGTCGATCTAAGGGCTTGTCTCTCCAGAATGTTCTTATGTCTGAACTCTTTCTGTCATATCCATTTGCGGTTGTTCCAGACTTTTCAATATATTGACTTCTGCTTCTTGTATTACCCTTTCCCGTTCTACTTTGTTTGGGGAAGATGTACTCAGAATATTTTAATTCTTTGAGTGTGATGTTTCCTTTGTTGTCCAAGTATTCACTCTTCAAAACATCATACATCTGCTTTGTAGTTTTTTCGTAATCGAGTCTTGCAGCCAAATATGGATTTGAGAATGACTCAAGATTGTTTTTGTATGTTGAAGTCAAATCTGCATCAACAGCACTTCCTGCCATTCCAACTCTGTGAATTATTGGCTTATTCCATGTAACTGCTGGCTCAATATAGTTTACAGTATTCGTTGATCGGCTCTGGATGAATGTTCCATCTGAGTTTGTGACTCGTGCTTCTTTGTCCAAGAGAGAAATAATATTGTTGTTTCTCATGGAGATAACAGCGGGATTCTCTGCATTTCGAATTTGCCTCCATGATGGATGGCTGTATGGTCCGTTTCTGTGGAGCATCAATTCGTTGAGGGTGAATGTTCCTGATTCGTACTTGGTCCAATCGTCATTAGATAATATGTCATCGCCAATGATATTGCTTCCACTCCAATATAGTGGATAGTTATCTTTTGTGATCTCTTCTCCGTATTTGTCGATTGTTCTTACAAGTTCGTATTTGTTTGTGTGTGATCGAAAGTTGTTTAAGAGTGGGAAGCCTTTGTCGTAGGCTATAGTGGCTCCATATGGAGAGAGTGAAGGTGTGAAGGCTGAAGACCATGCTGCCGATCCTTTTATAATCCTGAACTCATCAAGCTCTCCATTAAATCGAGTGGATACTGCATTGGCGGTACCACCCCACAGAAGAGTGTTTAATACTGTTGTTCTATTGGGATATCCATTCGATGCGTCATTTCCAGTTAGTTCAGTATATGAAGTTCCAACACTTGACCAATTACCCCACTCTAACATCTCTAGGGCAACGCCATCAAAGAAAAATCTAACAACAAAGCTTGAATCACGAGTCACCGCTATATGATGCCAAACATCTGTTGGGTCGCTTGGCAATACAGCTACGACTCCATCGTTGTAGGGGCGCCCAAAAGTAGAGAGAGATATATAATTGGCGGATAACCCGAAGTTCGAAGCTACACCAGAATCAAGATACAGCATGGCGAGGTGCTCCTTCTTTCCACTAATACTAGTTCCATAGGGCGTTCCACTAAATATTCCAGTAGTAGTATAACTCCCCCCCATCATGGAGCGAGTTGCTGAATTAAGTTTAATCCAGAAGTCGATTGTATATTCGCCATCAAGACAGAGAGGATTATCTGCACAGGGTGTCGTTCCCAATACAACTCCTGTTGCATTGAAAGTCAACGTGGTGTTTGTTCCATTAAAGTCAAAAGCATCTGTAAATTGACCAGTGCTATATGCAATTGCATTAGCTGCTGTTGCTGTAACAATACTCGAAGAAGCATTGGTTGTATTACCATCGAAGTGGAAGAGAGTGTCAGGGAGTGGAGAATTATACCCAGTCGCCATGCCATAAAAGTCAGAAGATGGATCTGTCTGAATCTGCGGGTGTTGTGGTGCAAGATTATCATAATCAGTTGCGAAACCCTGTGGGCAATCTTGAGCTTGTAAAGAGCCAGTTCCTGATTGAACAGATGAGTTGATCCAAGAATATTGATATCCGCTTTGGGGAATCTGGTGTTGAACCCAGAAGTTGTCGTAGTTGGCTGCACAAGTTCCGTCTGTTTGACGAACATACTTAGTATTTTTATTTATCTTATGAAAGCTTGGCGAAGTTGCGCTGGCGTGATGATTTGTCAACCATTCTCCAAGTGACAATCGAACATCGAGGTTTCTGAAATTCAAACTGTTATATGCTGAATATTCTTCACCCTCAACATCAAGCATACCTCTTTGCATTGTATCTGCCGATCCTGGAGCGGAGAATCTTTCTACGAAGACATGCTTCTTTGGAGTTCTTACATCGGGTACAAAATCATAATGTCCATAGACAGTTGTTGATTCTGAGGATGTTAAGATAGAAGATCCAAGACCTGCGTTGGAATTGAACCAGCTATTGTTATTTTTCCTACCAGATGTTTGAACAACTTCATACGGGAATCTGTAGTTGCCAAGTTGATTGTCGATCACAGAAGTGGGGTTCTCAACATAAGTTCCGGCATGTTGTTCGCCAAATGAAGCAGAGTCTGACGGAGGTGATGGCACATTCGCTATATTAACTGATGAAACTATATCTTCAGCTTCGACTTCTTTATTTCCAGAAAATCTATAAGGACGAGCCAAGTTTCTTAAAGCATAAGTTGAGCCTTTATATGAGGTGGATGATTTAAGATCTTTATCCATCCAAGAGCCAGTAACTTGTGTTGTTGCCACATGGAGAATATTATCTCTCTCTTCGTCGATAGTATCAACACCAGATGTAATAACTGAATTGTCTCTCTCTGTTCTATCTCTCCACCATAAACTATTCTCACCTTCCGTTACAGTTGCATGTCCAATTCTCCAATTGTAGAACAGTTCATTAATGCCGAGCATTGAAGACTCAGGTACTTTATCGCCCTTCGCTTCCAGAGTTGGGAATTTATTCCAATATTTATTTCTCTCAAGAATATGACTCTCAATCATTGTCCTCATGCCATCTGAGAAATTTGCAGATGCGGGAATTAATTGTTGAAGCATTTCGTTGACAGAAGAATCCAACCACTTATAAAACTCAATATATTTTTCAATATTTGGATTATCACCGATCCTATCAAAGAATATTTGTCGGAGCTTTCCAAGCTCTTTATATTCCATTCTATATCGATTAGCTGGATTTCCAATCAAGTTGTTAAAGTCTGAGATTGAAGCAAACAAGTTAATCATCTCATCTGAGATTGCTTGATACATACTCTTCTCAATTGCCCAGAAGTGATTAACTGGTCTTGTGTCTTTGGAGAAGGTTTCATCATCCTCTGTCAATACTTTAATCGTATCGCTGCTGCTGATAATCTCAGGCAGTTGTTGTTTTGATGTGAAGATAAAGTTTCTATCTACAAATTTCTTGTCGTCGTTATAATAGAAATCTCCCTTTCCGGTGAATCGATTCTTCAATGCTGGTCCAAGAAAACCAAGACTGGATGTTGCTGCTAAAGATCCGGAAGACACATCTTCGACATGGAAATAAGCATCAGCGGTTGTTGCGTTGGAACCATTGGCTGGAATGGCTGCTGTTTCAAAGTTCCAATAAAGAGCAAGAGTGTCTGCTTGCAGAACATCAAATGAGTGTGTGCTAGTTTGAGTATATGCAGAGCGTGATGGATTTTTTGCACCGTAGTTTGTAATATCTCTTGCGTGATCTTTAATTGTTTCATCGTCGAGATAGTCAAGCCAGTATCTAACTGATCCAATCTTAACGTCAGTTTTATTGACTAAATTTACGGTAGAATCGTCATACTCTGCTCCAGAGAAAACTCGTTTCGCAGCGTTTAGTGCGGCTTTACCTTCAGCATTTGTGATCGCCTGAGTTACAGTAAATTCTTCTTGAACTATATCAAGATCCATATTCACACCATAGAATTCCAAAACATATGCGGTGTCTGTTGTTCCAGCCGCTATATCAGCATTAGCTTTAGCTGGCTTAAGTCTGACGGCAAAATTCCATCTCTGGTTACTATAAACATCTTTAAATGTTGGAGAGTTAAGGATATATGGTGATCCCCATGTGGTTACTAATCTGAAGTGTGCGTCTGTGCCGTCTGTACCATCTGTCTTAATTGCCTGTACGGAGAATCCACAAGAGTCTGGACTGTGCCAGCTTAGGTCAGTTCCATCTGCTGGATTTGCTTCGTGCATACCGAATAGAGATGAAGTAGTAAAATCAATTGGCGAGAAGCTATCATGGTCTACTGATAGTTTTGCTGGGATTATAATATCTGCTTCGAGGGTAAATGGAATATAGTCAAACTGGCCAGTGGTGGAACCTGCAATAAAAGATGTACTATTGGCATCGATGGCAAACTGATAACAAGTTGCCTGGTATCTATCTTTGTTGTTATAGTCAAGGTAGTTCTTTCTAACTGATGCTGACTTGTAGTTGTCTTCTAATTTAAATGTAACGCCGTCGCCATAGAGATTGATTTTAACAAGATCATCTCCGACACCAAAACAACGGAGCAGGTTTCTAAAAGACTTCTCTGTACCTTTAGACTTGTAAATATTGGTAATGTTGTTGTAGATATTTTGATAAATCATGTTTTTAACATTGCTTATCTTCTCTTCAAAAATCACTGTTTCGTTTCTGTCTGCCAACGATTCCATAATACTGGCATCAACAAATAATTCTGGTGCCACGAAGCCAACTGACTCTAGGAGCTTCTTTGCAAATGGTAGTGGCTTTTCCCCATCTTGTGTGTAAACGGCATTGGTTAATCTTGGCAAAGCTTCGATTTGGAGGTGGAGTGTATCAAAGTAACTTGCAACAACTTGTGTTAGTTTTTTTAATTCTCTGCCACCGTCTTCTTCATCTTCGGATATAATCCACTCAGGCATCGTACCATAAATGGCAGAGTTATTTTGCTTATCGTGCATCTGACCTTCAATAACAAGATCTTGAAATAATTCTAAGAAATCAAAATGCTGCGGATACATTATTGGATCTTTGTTCTCTGTTAGTGATGAATCATGTTCCTCAATGGCCGAAAGGGTTGATCTAACATCTATATTATAGTTTACAATTACACCATTCGATAATCTTCCAGAATAATCCAAAGCTGTTGAATCACCAGTCTCGATTGTTGTCGTGCTTAAAATACCTTCATTAAACTTGTAGTAAACGCCAAGATCTACATTTGCATCGTCTGTGTTTGTTCCGCCACTCACTTGGGTAAACCAGTGTCTTCCGATCTCTTCTGCTGTTCTTGCTGTTTTCCAAAATCGGAATTCGTCAAACTTACTTCTGGATGCTCCGAAGGGTGCAGTTGGGTAGCCGCCGAAGCCAGCGGGGGCATCGATGTATGCGCCGAGGGCTGCTCTCATTCCCTGTTCTGGGATTGAGGGATTTCCATATTTAAATTCTGGAGCTTGTTGAGCGCCGGTGGTAGAAGAGCTTATTAATTTACCATTTAGATAAAGCTTTGTATCAGTCGTGGTGGTGCTATTATCGGTGTTTTTAATACTCACTGCGTAGTGGTTCCAGTTCGTTATGTCAAATCCACTTGGGAAATCCGCTACTGGGGCGATGGGAGAGCGGAGGAAGCCATTTGCTTCAGAAATGCAAGTTAGTAAGAAGAAGGCTGTATCTTTAGTGGGTCCATCATGCTCTATAATCAATCTTGCCCAATCAGTAGTGCTGATTGCAATTCCGTTTGTTAAGTAAAACAAACATTCAATAGCCCCTTCGCTTACTGACTCCTTCTTCCACCAAAATTCAATAGTAACACCACTGCTTGGATCAACGTGGAGATTTGATTCTCTGGAGTTTTCGGGATCTAATATGTTTCCATTTCCAGCAAATTCTCCAGCGAGAGTACCGCTTAGATTAGTATCTGATTTATGTGGTCCGCCTTTAATCGTTATATATTGTGCAGGATTGCTTGAGTTTACCCATGTTCTGTATGTATAACCATCGAAAGAATTGGGGGCGGTGATGATATCTCCATCATAAGCAGCAGAGTTTAAAGAAACATGACCAGTTGTTTTGGGGTATTTGTTCTCGAAGATCCAATTGTCGATATAGGTTGCTTTATTGTGCCAATATAGTTTTTCTTTTTCAGAACCATCATAGGGATATGTGTTAATAATTCCCAGAAGCGAATCTTCATAATACTTTGCAGCAGATCCGTATTTAGCAAATGTCTTTGGATTGTCGAAGTCAATTGTCGTTCGAGGAACAAACTTCATATCACTTGATACTTTCGCATCAGCGTATTCTATAGATTCAACGTCTTTTTCTAATTTATCAGCGTCCGCCAAGGTAACAATTTGGTTTGAACGCTTGCCGAAGAGGTCTTTAATACTCATTCTACTCTACTACCCTAAACTTAAAAGCTTCAGGTTGCTGTCTCATCTCTCCGTTGATCTTGTACATGAGTTCGATTCTATATGCCCATCCAGTTTCCAGCATTGACATGTCGAAGTCGAAGTATGGTCCATTCTCATCATATGAAAGCTTTGTATAAGGA
>Ga0315334_10000639_pt1 | contig 21295 bp, 11 predicted proteins | sample M150034915metaG_FD_205555 | JGI IMG/M metagenome (GOLD analysis project Ga0315334, IMG submission 205555) | Ammonia-oxidizing marine archaeal communities from Monterey Bay, California, United States - M1 500m 34915 | ecosystem: Environmental > Aquatic > Marine > Intertidal zone | place: USA... | reverse complement strand
GGCGATCCAGGTTGGTTTTCATCATTTGAACTTTGTTAATTCGTCTGGGAAGTGGATTGTTTCACAAAGTGGACCGGAAGCGTCGGCTGCCTGATCGCCGTGAGCTGAACATCGTCGACGAAGTAGCCCCCCAGATCGATGGGAGCCGCACGAGAGCTGGTGCTCGCAGAAACGGCGATGAGCGCAACAGTCGCTTCCGATTCCAGAAGGCAGGATGCGGTAATCGTTGCCGGCTCTTCTCCCGGCGCGAGCTTGATCACCTTGTTGCCAAATCCGACGCCGTCCTCTCTGACCACACGAGGCCATACTTCATGAATTGCCTGGGGCTTCATATCGAAAAGGTAGATGCGGCAACTTCCTGCGAGCTTCGGCAATTCGGCATCGGTTGGGGCGGCCTCTCGGCGGAAGCGGGCTGAGAGTTTGAGAGTGATCTGTGCCTCGGGTTCTGTCGTTTCCCACTGCTGCCGGAGGGACGACAGATCGACTAACTGAAAAACGGAACAGTTCGAGGCGAAGTCGTTGGGGCCACCATTCACGTTTTCCGTTTTCAGAAGACGCAACACTCGGTTTCCATCAGCTTCTTCAATCACTTCAGCTGGATTGCCACACCACTCACCGAACCGGGCCGGAAATCGATTCGGAATTGAGCCCGTATCCAAAGAGTCGAAATTTCCGTGGGCGATGTTGAACACTCGCGCTAACGCCACTGGCACGCTGCTGGCCCAAACCATTCCCACACCCAGTACGCCAACCAAAACTCCCGCCACGAGGCTCGCAGCTATTTGCTGCAGCCAGGCCAGCGGAGGCATTGCAAAACTCTTCGGCGGCTGCTTCGTGGCCCCTTCTCCCGCCGCATCGAGAATGGAAACGATTGATTCATCGCGCAAGTGACTGACCAGGGCCTGTTCATCGACCAGCGCCTTGGCCATGATCGTTCGAGCTTCTGGACGTTTCCTGAGCAGCTCGTTCAGTTCGGTTCGCGCGGCGTCGTCGCAGTCATCCCGGACTTTTTGGAGCAAGTTGAGAAGTTGTTCTTCCATCACGGATTGGTCCTTATCTGGCGTTCAATACACGTACTTAGTTGCTGGCGAATTCGCAGCAAGGTCATTTTCACCGCACTCAGGCTCCGCCCCGATGCATCGGCAATTTCCCGCAAACTCTGGCTGACGGTGTAGTGGTCATGAAGCAGAGCCCTCTGCCTTTGATCGAGTTTTTTCATACACTTGGCAAGCGCCTCGCGCCGGTTATCAAATGCGGTTGCGGCCTCCTCGATTTCATCCGCCATTGCCTGGATCACATCTTCATCGAAAATCAGCCGATCTCGCTTTTTGTCACGGTAATACGAAAGCACCGTGAATCGAGCCACTGCGAACGCCCACGGCAAAAACTCTGTATCTGGATCCCAATCCGCCGCCTTCTGCCACAACTTGACGCAAGTCGCTTGCAACACCTCGCGCGCATCCTCGCGATTGGCGAGATTCGCGTGGCAGAACGCCTCCAGAGCTGGCTGGTGGCCGGTCAAAGCTTCAATGAAGCGGGTTTCGTCCAGTGGTGGCGGCATGGATAATGTGAGTTCTTGTCAATTCAAATGGTGGCGCGAGGCTTTTGGGTTCGTTCAACCGGCTTAGAGAGACGTCCCCAGTCTCTGCTCTATTGTTTATTCCGCGAGAACACCCGGCGGTCACAATTTCCTGCGAGAATCTCTTACTGCACAGTCGTTCTTGGATTGAGTACCACATCAACCGCCCACCCGGACTCAGCCAACCACGCTTCTTATGCGAGCGTAAACGCCAAAACCCTCGGCCACGAATACACGTGACCAAGGGGTATGGTTCGGATTGAGACCAGAAGCTCCCCGATTAGGACTCGAACCGGACTGATGAACGCCGAGAGTGGCGACTGGATTTGAACTCCGTAACTGCGGACCTGCCAGTAGGTTCGAGCAATTGGCCTTAATCGCATCCCGAAGCGTGTCGCCTGTTTGAACTGACTGCGTTGGGCTTCGTGCTTTGCGTAACTCGCTCGCACCAAACGAGAAATAGTTCGCCGCAAATCGGTGCGACGAGCTATTTTGATTTCAAGTCGGGCTGAGAGGATTCGAACCTCCGACCTTTTGACCCCCAGTCAAACGCGCTAACCAGGCTGCGCTACAGCCCGCCAGGGAAAACGTTTGCACGTTCTCTCCGTCAGACCCAAAATGCTAACTAACCGTGGCGAGGTTTGCTAGACGCCGTTTTTCCGTACCAGGGAATGAAATTTCGGTTCACCATGGGCACCTCGCCGAATTAGTTTACCATCGTTCAGAACGAATGTTCCACAGCGATTATCGGGACTGTTCCGTGGAATTCCCTCTGCGAGTCCGCTGTCGATGCAGATGCTGAAACGCACCGGTCCTTGACCACATCGCTCTGGAAGGCAAGATTCTGGATGCGTGAATTCGGGATCAACCCCGGCTTCACGCGTTCATGCTCTCGCATTCAAACACCAAACTGGGAAAACAGATGCTTTTTGCGGACCGTCTTGCTTTGGCCGTGCGTGATACCGGCTCGATTACCTGCGTTGGCCTTGATCCGCGGAAGGCACAGTTGCCCGCGCCGCTACGTGATTCGGTGGCTAACGATTCGGCTGATGAGTGGGCCGCTGCGTATACACAGTTCTGTACAGAGATCATCGATGTGGTGGCGGGTCAGGTTGCTTGTGTGAAACCACAAGCAGCGTTTTTCGAGCAACTGGGGCCTCCGGGGATGATCGCTTTGGGAGAAGTGATCCGTTACGCCAAACAAGCAGGCCTGCTGGTCATCACTGACGGTAAACGTAATGACATTGGCAGTACCGCAACGGCCTATGCGGATGGTTATCTGGGAGCAACGAGTCCGTGGGGCAGCGATAGCCTGACTGTTAGCCCCTATCTGGGCCGAGACAGTCTGGAACCTTTTGTTGAGATGTGCGACCAACGCGAGGCAGGAATCTTCGTGCTCGTTAAAACCTCTAATCCGGGGGGCGGGTTGCTGCAAGATCGAACCACCGAAGGGCAAACGGTCTATGAACGTGTGGCTGAATTGGTGACCGAGTTCAATGCCAGCCGACTTGGTGAGTCGGGATATGGTCCTGTGGGAACCGTTGTCGGAGCAACTTATCCCGAGCAGCTTGCCAAGCTTCGTCAGGCAATGCCCGGCAGTTGGATTCTGGTGCCGGGTTTTGGAGCACAAGGTGGCGGGGCAGCCGATGTTCTGGTTGGCCTTGATGAAGATGGCTTGGGAGCCATCGTGAATAGTTCCCGTCACATCATCTTTGCCCATGCACGCGATGAATTTCGTGAACGTTTTGGTGATGCTCGCTGGCAGGATGCAGTGGCTGAGGCGACCCGTGGCATGAATGCTCAGCTTGGCCGTTGATGCTAGCAAACGCTTCGCATCACTGAGTACTGTCCGATTTCATCTTGCCGTCTCGAGGGCGTAGCCGTTATAGGCAACTTTCCGCGGACAGGCTTCTGTCCCACACAGTGGAATCGATCAGGGAATGGATTCGATGCGTCTGTTAACGTTTTTTGTTGTTGTTACCGCCTCAACGTTCAGTTGGGACGGTGGTTTTGTGGCTGCTCAAACCTTGGGCTTTCCGCCGGGTGGTGATGGCACGGCTCTTCCCAGCACCGGTTTTCCCGCAGCTGCTCCGCCAACGGCTGTGCAAAGCTTGCCCCAACAATCTGCGGCTCCGGGAACGGTGGCTTCCGATCAAAACTTGCCTACGAATGCCGGCCAGCAGTATCGAAAATATGATCTCTCACCCTACACGGGTCATCTGAATCAGATCGTCCGACCCGAGCAGGCTGTGATTGACTGGATCATGCGGGAAACAGGAAGCGATGCATGGTTCAGTCCGCCCTTTGGATTTCTTAACGCCGATAACAACACATTGTCGGTCTATCACACCCCTGAGATGCATCAGTTGGTGGGAGGCGTTGTTGAAAAGTTTGTTGCCGGTGATACCGAGCCTCAGGTTCTGAGCGTGCGGGTCATGAATGTTGGCAGCCCGAATTGGCGCAACCGTGCCCAATTATTGATGCAGCATGTAGGCGTTGATTCACCGGGGGTTCAAGCGTGGTTGCTGAGCAAAGAGAATGCGGCGATGGTGATGAACCAACTGCGTCAGCGTACCGACACTCGTATCAAGCATGATTTGAATCTGGTTCTGTACAACGGCCAGACACAAAATTTGACCAGCACGGTGGGCAAGAACTATGTTCGCAACGTGCGGCGGACTCCCTCTGGCTGGCCTCCCTATGAGCCAGAAACCGGTGAGATTCACGTCGGCTACAAAGTCGAAATCAGCCCTTTGCTTAGCACCGATGGCAAGGTCATCGATTGTGTGATCAAGGCCGAAATTGATCAGCTCGACAAATTGTTGCCGGTGGATTTGGAATTGCCATTACCGAATAATCAGGTGTACCGTGCCCAGATCGACGTTCCCCAGATTGTGAGTTGGCGTTTGAACGAGAGATTTCGCTGGCCTTCCGATATGATTCTGCTGCTGTCCTGTGGCGTGGTTGCAAGTCCGGATGCGAAAACCGAGTCACCCATATCGTTCTTGAATATGGATTTGCTGACTGGGACCACGACTGGTCGCGCGGATGCTCTGATGTTCATCCAATTCAAGGGCCGAGCCTCCGCGAACCTGACTCATACGGCTCCCGTCCAACAGATGGCAAGCCCACAGAATCCGACCAGTCGCGGTCGCTATTGATCGATGTTGGGATGTGCTGAGGCGGCTGTTTGAGGCCAGGATTTGTCAGGATTTGGTTCAGTAACCGGTTCGGATTAAACTTCGAAGAGTTTTTAACCCCCCTCAAAGCCAATCCCCAAGCGGATTAGAATGCCGGGACTCCCTGATTAGCGGTTTGGGTGATCTTTGCCGCGGTTTCTCCCCATTACTGGCCCGTAAGCTTCGCGCTCAATGGATAAAAGCTCTTCTCAACGCGTCGTCATCACCGGTTTGGGAGTCGTCAGCCCACTCGGGAACGATCCAGACTCACTGTTGCAATCACTGCATGATGGCGTCAGTGCGATTGGCCCTTTCACGCGGGTGCCTCAGGGGGTGCTGTGTACCGATTACGGTGCCGAGGCGAGTGGTTTTACCGGTGATATTTCAGACTACGGTCCGATGGATAAGAAACTGCAGCGAACAATTCGCAAAGGCAGTAAAGTCATGAGCCGAGAGATCGAGATGGGAGTCGCAGTCGCCCAACTCGCATTGAATGATTCGAATTTGACTGCTGAGACACGAGATCGTGATCGGACCGGTGTGGTGTATGGATGTGATTACATCATGTCTCTACCGGAAGAGTTCGCGGTTGGTGTTAATAAATGCCTTGATGACTCGGGCGAGTTTGTCTTTGAAAAGTGGGGGCAGACAGGAAAACCAGAAGTGAACCCGTTGTGGTTACTGAAGTACCTGCCCAACATGCCAGCCAGTCATATCGCAATTTTTAACGACTTGCGCGGACCGAACAATTCGATCACGGTCCGTGAAGCCTCAGCTGGGGCGGCTCTCTTAGAAGCTTATTCAACGCTCGTGCGTGGTCATGCGGATGTTCTGATCGTGGGGTCGACCGGTTCGCGGATTCATCCCCTGCGAACGCTCCATGCATCGTTGCAGGAAACACTCGCATCCAATCAGACAGACCCCACCACAATGTCCCGCCCGTTCGCGGAAACACGCGACGGCAGCGTGGTGGGCGAAGGGGCTGCCGCCATGATCTGTGAGACGTTGGAGAATGCACAAAGCCGCGGAGCGAGCATCTTGGGCGAAGTGGTAGGTTATGGCAGCAGCGCGGTTGGAAAAGCACCTAACGGTGATTTTCTGAAGCAGGCATTCACCAACGTTCTGAGAGCAGCTCTCCGAGACGCCGATCCAAAATCAATTGGACACATTCACGCTCATGGACTCGGCACGCAAGAGTGCGACCGGCAGGAAGCGGAGGCCATTTGCGAAGTGTTTGGAGTTCCCTCTGAGCAACCCCCGGTCACGACTGCCAAAGGACACATGGGGAATCTTGGTGCCGGAGGTGGGATGGTCGAGTTGGTGGCCAGCCTGAAATCGCTGGGTGGCGATCTGTTTCCAATCAGGAACCTCGCGGGCCTCGATTCCAACTGCCCAATCAATGCCTGCCAGCAGGCAGGTGTCCCAGCGGGTAAGTCGTTCATCAACGTCAACATCACACCGCAGGGTCAGGCATCTGCAATCCGCGTCCAGAGCTTTGCTGGATAAAACCCATCGCTTGCGGATTACAGTGGCTTGCGGGATTACAAAAAGAGATCGTCACAGCAGGTAGCCAGATCGACGGCGGGTTTTACGTCTGGCCATGCAGGCTGATTCACAGGCTGACCAGAGAAGTGGCTGACCAGAGAAGTGGCTGACATACCAGCCTTGAACAGCGTCCTTTCCTATCTGCTGCTCGACCCACGTATTGCGAGGGGATGCCTTGGCAGACGATCACGTTTGTCTCGGAGAACGAAGCTGGAAACTAAAATCTGAAATTTTGGATCCTGTGTCGGCTGCCAATGCCGGATCTCGATCACAGATCTCCAGAATTCCTCGATTGACGAGCAAAGATCGTGATCGTGATCGTTGGGCTGACCAAATATCGGTCAGGGGATCAACCAGAACATCCCGGTCATGGCGGCGGCTTGTGAAATCGCACCGCGTGCACTGATTGGCACAGGTGGTTTGATCCACGGAGCACAGTTGCCAGGGCGATAGTAGCCGAGAGCGTATTGGCACTCCCTAGGGCAATGGACGCCCATCTTGTAAGGCAGGACCGCGATATTAGCGAAGAAGTGCGCGGACTGCACGACTGGTTCCAGCAGGGGGCCATGAGTGTGTCCATAGCGTTCCAGGTTCACATCCTCGAAGTACAGTGGATTATGACACAGATTGGATGCCTTCCACGTCATGGTCGAAGGTGTCCACTTCCTCGGTTTGTAGGCTACCTGTTCGATCAGGCATTCCTTGGGCAATCCCCAGTTTTCTGCGATGTAGGCAATGTCACCCTCGCTGAGCTGATTGATTGGCAAAGCATCCTCCGAGCCGCTGGCGGTTTGGATGACTGCTTTTTCGTAAGCGAGATCACGCAGGCGGCCGGTCAAGATTGCGTCTCCATTTCGATCATGCCAGGTGCGAATCGCCTGTTTCTCGTCAAACTTTTCCTTCAGCACCTGAAAGCGTTCGTCGTCCATTTCGTCAGGTCGATAGGGGGGACTGATGTCGAGCGAGACTTGATCAATCGTCTGGGCTGCGATGCGTTTGCGGAAGTCATCGCAGGAAAACGGTAGCTCTTCCAGCACATCCTTGCTGCGACCGAAACGATGCGGTTCCGCTTGGCCTTGGTTCAGGCGGTCAAGGTCAGCCTGATTAGCGTTGCGAAGTTGGTCGTGGAACGACTGAGTGGGTGGTGCAACATTCTCACGAAGCGGTGGTTCGGGTAAAGCCGGAGCTTCGTTCTGCTTCGTCTCTGACTCTTCGGGTGTTCGTTGCTTGATGATCTCACCCAGTGATGCGCCATCGGCAGTCGCTTTTGGCTTTGTTGCTGGTGCCGCTGATTGATCGGGAAGCGGCAGTGCCGGTACAGTCGGTGGAGCCGGTTGTGTTAGGGCCGGTGTCGGCTCAGGTTTTGGTGGAGCGAGTTGAAGCGTTGGTTCAGGCGTCGTGTTGTTGAGCGCAGCTTTGTTGGGTTCTGCAGGTTTCGCCCCCGCCTTGACTGGCTCTACCGCTGGTGAAGAAGCCGTTGGTGGTTTTGAACCTGGTAATTCGAGTTGAGCGATATTTGCTCGCAGTCCGTTGGCGGGCCGCAATTCCAACGGCATGCCCGAGGAAAGACGGCTGCGCGGAATTTGCATCGCACCTTGAGAAATGGCTGCTGGAGAAGCCGAGACAGGCGGCGTCAACGCGGCTCGAGTTTCACCATTACCAAAAGGGTCTACGAAGTAATTTGGTGCCGGTTCAGCGTTTTCCTGAGGCTGGGTAATCCATTGGGCATGTGCCACACCCGATGGGGACGGGGCATGGCGGTCTCTGGGATGTGCAGATTGTGATTGAACCCGAATCGGATTCAAAGCAGGTGCGTTCCCTGCAACCTGAAGTCTGGGGTGGCCACTGGCAGGTGAGCCCGCGGTTGGTTGGGAACTGGGCAGCGGAGCCTCGCCTGATACCTGACGAACTACGTTGTACGATGGCGTTGCCGCTGTAGCCGAGGTCTTGAGTTGCAACGAGGTTGCTTTTCTCGCTGTTGGCGTGTTGCTGCTTTTTCTCCAGCGGAGGTCCCAGCCAGGACGCTGGGGGTTGGCGGCAGCCCGGTCGGGTTCTTGGAACCCTTCCTTTGGCACTGGCTGCATTTGGCTTGAGTAGCCCTGAAAAGACGGTTGGATCGTAGTGACCGGTTCTTGGGCCCGCAAGTCTTCCACGTGGCCTGCTCCTAGCGCGGAGGCAGTCAAGCAGAGTACCAGCTTAACCAGATTCGCCCGTTTGGACGTCCGGGCTGTAATTGGGCGCTTCTTGAGTAATTGCAATGTCATGCGGATGGTTCTCCCTCACCGTTGCAGCTGAGACTTGAATGAACTTGCCATCGCGTCTCAATTCGTCAATCGTCCGTGTTCCGACGTAACCCATGCCCGCTCTTAATCCCCCGACCAATTGGTAGAGGTAATCACTAAGTGGACCCTTGAAAGGTACGCGGCCTTCGACACCTTCGGGGACAAGTTTGCCCGCCTCGGTGCCCTTCTGCCGATACCGATCACTGCTTCCCTTCACCATCGCACCCATCGATCCCATGCCTCGATAGGACTTGAAAGTCCTACCTTGGTATAGAATGACCTTGCCGGGACTTTCGGTCAGGCCTGCGAACAGGCTGCCGATCATCACGGTGCTGGCTCCGGCCGCGATGGCCTTCGTAATGTCGCCGCTGAATCGAATCCCTCCGTCAGCGATGACTGGTATGTTCCGTTCACTCGCCACCCGAGCCGTTTCTAGGATGGCCGATATTTGGGGAACCCCGATTCCGCTGATCACTCGCGTCGTGCAAATCGAACCTGGTCCGATGCCAACTTTGATAGCATCTGCACCCGCATCGATTAACGCTTGTGCTCCTTCGGCCGTGGCGACATTCCCTGCCACCACATCGACGTCCCAATTTTTTTGTTGTTTTATTTCCTGGACGGTTTCGATTACGTTTTTGCTGTGTCCATGAGCTGAATCGACCACCAACAGGTCTACTCCCTGCCGAATGAGTGCTTCCGCACGCTCGAAGTCGCTGACACCCACGGCTGCCCCGACCCGCAATCTTCCCTGCGGATCTTTGCAAGCACGAGGGAAACGCTTCATCATGTCGATGTCACGAATCGTAATAAGTCCCGTTAGTTTTCTAGTTTCGTCAATCAGCAGAAGTTTCTCGACCTTTTTTGCCGTTAAAATTCGCTCAGCTTCCTCAAGCGTTACATTTCCTACCGCCGTGACCAGATTCTCCCGCGTCATCACTTCGGAAACTGGGAGGGCTGGGTCTTCTAGGAATCTCAGGTCGCGACGAGTCAAAATGCCGACCAAGGTTTGATCCTCGTGAACGATGGGGATGCCCGAGACATTAGCCTCGTCCATCAATTCGGCCGCTCGGCCGACTTTCTCTTTTGGCGATAACGTGACAGGGTCAATGATGATCCCGTTGGCAGAACGTTTCACCTTCATTACCTGTTCGGTTTGACTGACCGTCGACAGGTTTTTGTGAATGATCCCCAGCCCACCATCTTTCGCCAAAGCGATCGCCATTTCTGATTCGGTGACTGTGTCCATCGGAGCAGAGAGAAATGGGATCTGCAATCGAATCCGTTGGGTCAGCTGCGAGCCGACGTCCACTTCGCTGGGTACGACCTCGCTGTAGCGGGGTTCGAGCAATACATCATCGAAAGTGACAGCGAGATCGCCAATTTTATCTGCTGACATGCGTCGAGATCCACGTACACGGGGAGGGTAAAAACACGCGATTATGCCCCATGGGAGCCTTGTTTAGTAGGCCGCATGTTCTGTTCTTCTGTAACTTTAGTGCTCTCTGACCCTAGTATTGAGCTTCAGCGGGCCGCTGTGCCGGGGATGAGTTGTGGATGCCAGTTGCTGTGAAGTTGCTGGAAATGGCGTCTTCTCAAAGCCCCGACTGGGGACTCAGTAGCTATCGGGCAATTGAAAGTGCAGGTCCTGATGAGTTTGCTGGTAGCGGGTTCGATGACCGTTTTGATGCAGTACCAACCGTCGGTTGTTACGCCGTGTGAATCGTGGGCCGCAGGTCATTTGGGCGCGAGTGCGTTGGGCCTGGCCCAGGCGATTTTGGAAAGCAGCACATTTCCTTTGGCGTTCTGTTTGGGCATCCATTCGCCAACCGTGACCCAGGTTTCGTGAGGACTTGCGTTCGTCACGTTGAAGTTTCCCATCAAGGCAACTGCATCGGGTTCTGCCACACCATCACCGACCAGAGGCAGCACTGTCCGCTCGCTCTCGCGGATCAGGACAAGGCGTTCCGGATCAACGCGGGCAATCCAAAGTGGAGAACGCCAGCGGATCACATTCTGGTTGCTTGGGGCTTGTCTCGTGTAAACCAGAAACAGCGCATCGCCATGTGTTACCCAATGCTGTTGCGTTGTTGACATGCCGATGGCTTGTCCATCATCCCATCGCCACGGTTGTTGTTCCGCGTAATCGATTCCGTCCTCACTGACAGCAACATAGCCATGGCCATCTTCAGCTCGGATGGTCATCAGAAATCGATCATCAAAACGGGTCACCGACGGTTCCAGCAATCCCCGTCCTATTTGATTGGTTAGTGGTTTGCCAACTTGGGCAACTCTTAATGTCTCGCCATCGAATGTGCAGCGTACACCGGCAACCATTCGGTGTTTGGATTCCGGCCCAAATGTGAATGACATCATGATATCACCATCGGGCATCACGACGCGTTGACCGCAGTTGTTAGAATAAATAAAGGACCCGCGTGGATCATCCCACTTCAGTTGTTTTCGTTCGGACCAGTCGCCGTCATGGTTTCGAACTGCGTACATTGGAAATCGTGCAAGTTGATCTTGATTGGCGAATTTGGCGCCTCGGTAAAAAACGACGTGGCCGAGTGCAAGTACTGTCTTGGTCGCTGGGTGATATTGTGGCGTCACATCGCAGACACCCGCCTGCAGACCAACATGACCATCGACGGGAACACGGCCCAGGGACGCGATGGGTTGGGGCGTCGTCCAGTTTTTGCCAAGGTCCCTTGATTCACTGAAGTGGACTGGTCCAAAGTAGTCGGACCCGCCGATCTCTTGCAGCAACATCAGTGCCGTCGGCACTGGTGTGCTCGGCAACATGCAGGCACGAGGGTGGAACCAGGTCGTTCCCTGACCATCGCGATTCTGCCACAGAGTTTGCTTGGTAATTGAAGTGATCAGCTTTTTTTCGACAACTGCCGCTGAGTTGGGTGGGGCTGCAATCAAGCTGCGGCCGTATGCCGTCGAACCGATTGTTGCGAGCCATTGCAACGCAACTCGTCGGGAAAGCCTGCTGCGATCCTGTCGGGTAGCGGATCGGCAAGATCGCGTCAGGCACATTGTGTGGTTCGAACTTTGTGTCATGGATTGATGCTCGGGCGAAGAGGCAGGTGTCCCAAGGTTGGAAAATCACGCATCGCGATCTCCAATACTGGGGGCTGGGAAAATGTTGCGAATATGATCACGTCGCTGTGTGATCAATTCCAGTGTTGGTTGTCGTTGTCAGTTGCTTCGTGCCGTGTCGAGATGATCAGGCAGTGACGGTTTTTATGATTGAGTTGACATCAGTTGTAAGTCACGGTTTACCAGCCGAGCACGTACGCGAAAATGAGCGGAGCCACAATCGAGGCGTCACTCTGGATCATGAATTTGGGAGCTGATTCAGAAAGCTTGTACCAAGTGATTTTTTCGTTGGGCACAGCGCCGCTGTAGCCTCCATAGCTGGTCACCGCATCACTGATCTGGCAAAAGTAGCTCCAGAATGGAACGTCAAGTTTCAAGTCCTGAATCAACATCGGGACGACGCAGATGGAAAAGTCGCCTGCGATGCCGCCACCAATTTGGAAAAAACCGATTGGTCCCTTGCTGGCTTGTTCCTGATACCAGCCGGCCAGACGTTCCATTTGGGCGGTACCGGTAACCATCGCCTCATGGTTGGGGATCACACCCTGGATTACCCGGGCCGTGTAGATGTTTCCGAGAGTTGAGTCTTCAAATCCCGGCACGAAAACAGGAATTTTCATATCCTTGGCAGCTGCCAGCCAGCTGTGTTCACGGGGAATCTGATAATGCTGAACGAGGTCCTCGTCATCGAGCAGGTCGAACATGTAGTCCACGGGGAATCGGGGCGTTCCTGCAGCGGCAGACTGTTGCCAGCGAGTAAGTAGTCGCCCCTCGATGTGCCGCATCACAGTTTCTGGAATACAGGTGTCGGTGACCCGATTGAACCCGGCATCACGAAGTTGGACCTCGTCTGCTGCCGAAAGAGCACGCCAGTTTTCAACAATCTTGTATTCCTTGTTTGCGACAAGGTTGAAAATATCTTCCTCAAGATTGGCGGCCGTGCAGGTGATGGCATGGACTTTCCCACTACGGATCATTTCAGCCAATGAGATGCCGAGTTCACCCGTGCTCATCGCGCCCGCAAGCGTCACCATCATCCGTCCTTGTTGGGCATCCGAAACGAAGTCGCGGTACGAGCGGGCGGCGGCAACCAGTTCACGTGCGTTGAAGTGCCGAAAATGGGTTTCGAGGAAATCGGATACATGCATAGTGGGTTCAGTAGACAGTGGAGGCTTGCTGGTCTTCGGGTAAGACCGCGAAGCTGTGACGATGCAGTTGAGCGGGTCAGGGACGTGGTCATTTGACGGATGACTAGTCACAAGCAGACATTTTGCGCGAAGCGACCGATCGGCACGACGCTGTTGTCCTGCAGGGGGGCATGTTTTGGCCAGTTACCGTCGTCATCGAGCCACAAAGTCGAAGTGATCAGGTTGCCGAAGTATTATCTTTGCCCTGTTTTTCAGGGCTCATCTCAAGACGCTCCGGGGGCGTCACCGGTTGGGGGAAGTCCATCGCTGGGGGCGGGCAATCGAATTTGGGGGGGCGTTGCTCGGGTACCATCGCGTTTCCGGTAGCGGCCTTATTCCAAAAATTCGGTAATCGATTTCGAGCGGTTTGTTTTTCTCAGACAGTCAGGATCGAATCGAGTATTCGGCTAGGTTGTGATTCTCGGTGATGGCGATCGAAATAAAAAATTTCGGACCAAGGGTGGCTATTCTTTCACTGTGGACTGGCAGTGTTGCTTTGGTGACCTCAGTGCGAATAAAATGGAAAAAAATCCCGGTCAGTTCGTTGGTTCGCATGCTCAGGTTAGTCGTCGGGTCTTGAACTCAATTGAATTCCGGGAAATGCGGTTGTTGTGTGACCTGTGCATTAATCGGGCCAGATCTTCAAAGTTGCCCTTTTCGGAAATTGGGTGATCTGTTAATTTTCCTGAGTGATCATCGGCCCAATGTTGCGTTCTTCGTCTAATTTCTACTCCCTTTATCCCGCACGGCTCCCCGGAATGCCGCGACAGGAATCGGTAGAATTTTCGCCCACCCGCTCTGAACTGAGTTCGAGCTTCAGGTTTGCGCTGAACGTCTAATCCATTGTGTCGGTGCAGTTGAGTGTTATCTGACACCGGGCCGTCCAAACCAATTGGCTTTCCAAGGAGCTTTCCCAAACGATGGCAACCACGAGTCAACGTCGACTTGAGCCGACGAGCATACGTCACTTCGGAACTGGGCTCGGGAACTTCGAGCTTCCTGATCTGACTGCGCTTCAAACCGTTTCCTACGCTGCGTTCTTGCAGGCAGACGCTGAACCCAAGGGTCGTGAGAATCAGGGTTTGGAGTCGGTGCTTCGTGAGATCTTCCCGATCAGCAGTTACGACGGGAACACAACGCTGGAATACCTGTACTACGAATTGGGTAAGCCACGCTACACCAGGCAGGAGTGCCGCCAGCTCCGTTTGACTTATGGGCGTCCGCTGAGGGTCTGGCTTCGGCTAAATCGCGAGGAACCTCTCGAGGAAGAGGTCTATCTGGGTGATTTGCCGATCATGATGGGTGGTGGTGAGTTCATCATCAACGGTGCCGAGCGTGTGGTCGTCAGCCAATTGCACCGTAGCCCAGGTGTTGATTTTGTGCTTGAGCAGGACACGACAACCGATCGTAAGTTGCCAAGCTGCCGGGTCATTCCCGAGCGGGGCTCGTGGATCGAGGTAAATGTCACCAAGAAAGACGCGATGACGGTCCGAATCGACCAGAGCGGTAAGTTCGCTGCAACCACCTTGCTGCGTGCGATGGATCCGAGTCTTTCGACTGATGCCGATCTGCTGAACGCGTTCTACAAAACCGGAACACTGAAAATCAGTGGCGGTCGCAGTGCGGCAAAAATCGAGGGCAAGATCGCCGTTGACGATGTCGTCTACCCGAGTAGTTCTGAGCGTGCAGGAGAAATTATCGTGGAAGCGGGCCACCGCATCACGAAGGATGTCTCCGAGACGATCTGCACCGCCGGTGTGAAAAGCATTGAAGCAATGGAGTCTCCTAAGATTCCATTGATCTTCAACACCATGGCGGATGACAACACCGCCAGTCATGAAGAGGCGTTGTTGAGAATCTACCAGCGTCTTCGCCCCGGCAATCCGCCGCAATTAGAGAAGGCTCGTACGCTCTTTACCGAAAAGTTTTACGACGAGAACCGCTACAGGTTGGGCAAAGTCGGTCGATTCCGTCTGAACCGCAAGTTGGCGTTGGGTGCCAGTGAATCGGAAATGACTTTGCGTCACGACGATATGATCTCGGCAATTCGCTACCTGATTGACCTTTTTGATACCGACAGTGACGCCGAGATCGACGATATCGATCACCTCGGCAATCGTCGTCTGCGGACGATTGATGAATTGGCAAGCGAGGAGTTGCGAAAAGGGTTCTTGAAGCTTCGCCGCACCGTTCAGGAGCGGATGAGTATCAAGGACGCCACGGACATGAGTCCGCGTTCCCTGATTAATCCAAAAAGCGTTTCCGCTGCCATTGATTACTTCTTTGGTCGTGGCGAGCTTTCACAGGTGGTTGACCAGACGAATCCGTTGAGTCAGTTGACTCACGAGCGTCGCCTGTCTGCTCTTGGACCAGGTGGTCTGAACCGTAAGCGTGCAGGTTTCGAGGTTCGTGATGTACACATTTCGCACTACGGTCGAATCTGCCCGATTGAAACTCCTGAGGGGACGAACATTGGTTTGATCAGTTCGTTGGCAATTTACGCTGGCGTTGATGATTATGGCTTCCTGATCACGCCTTATCGCCGCATCAAGAACGGCAAAATAACCGAGGAAACTGTCTGGCTGCGTGCGGACGAGGAGAGCGAGTCCTACGTTGCACCTGCTGACACCGAGGTCAAGAATGGCGATCTGGTCTCCGGCCCCAACATGATCGCCCGTTTCCGCAGTGACTTCGAGATTGTCCAGCCCGACCAGGTGGATTACATGGACGTCGCACCAGCTCAAATGGTTGGTGTTTCTGCCGGATTGATTCCGTTCCTCGAGCACGATGATGCGAACCGTGCTTTGATGGGATCGAACATGCAGCGGCAGGCAGTGCCCTTGCTCGTTGCTGAACCACCAATTGTCGGTACGGGAATGGAGCGGGAAGTGGCTCGCAACAGTGCCATGGTGGTTCGTGCCCGACGCGCCGGGAAAGTATCCTATTGCGACTCCACGCGGATCGAAATTGGTAGCGATCACTACCATATGAAAAAGTATCAGGGGCTCAATGAACGTACCTGCTTGAACCAGCGGCCGATCATTGAACTTGGTGAAAAGGTCGAGCGAAATCAGATCATTGCGGACGGTGCAGCCACCCGAAAAGGTGAACTCGCATTGGGTCGTAACGTGCTGGTGGGCTTCATGTCCTTCGATGGATACAATTACGAGGATGCGATTATCATCAGTGAAGAACTGGTGAGAAACGACACCTACACTTCGATTCATATCGAAGACTTTGATGTAGAAATCCGCGAAACAAAATTGGGGCGTGAGGAATTCACGCGTGATATCCCCAACGTTTCAGAAAAAGCTCTCCGTAATCTTGACGAAACCGGGATTGTTGAGGTCGGTACTTATGTCAAGCCTGGCGACATTCTGGTTGGTAAAGTAAGTCCCAAAAGCAAGACGGAACTGACTCCAGAAGAAAAGCTGTTGCATGCCATCTTTGGGCGTGCGGGTGAGGATGTGAAGAACGACTCGTTGGAAGTTCCTTCGGGGATCGAAGGTATCGTGATTGATACCCAGAAGTTCTCTCGCCGCATGAGTCTCTCCGAGGATGAGCGCAAGGCGTTCGAGAAAGAACTGAAGGATGTCGAGACCGAAGGCAATACTGAAATTGCAAGTACTTTCGAGTCGCTGATTCACGAACTCGAAGAGGTCGCAGGAACCAAATTCAAGGACGCGACTGGAACGCCGTTGGCCGACGGGCAGGATCCCAAGTTCGTTGCCGAGCGAGCCTGTTCTTTCCGATTTGATCACATCCTTGACCAAGTCAAGGGTGATGCGAAGAAGAAGCAACTGGAAGGTGTTTACAGCCAGCAATGGGGTAATGTCGAAGCGTCGATTGACGTTCGCGATCGAAAACTCAACAGCATGAAGCGTGGGGATGAACTCCGCAGCGGTGTGTTGCAGATGGTCAAGATCTACATTGCAACCAAACGTGTCATCAGTGTGGGTGACAAAATGGCTGGTCGACACGGTAACAAGGGTGTGATCGCCAAAATCTTGCCCATTGAAGACATGCCATTCCTTCCCGACGGCACGCCGATTCAGATCATGCTCAACCCGCTCGGGGTTCCCAGTCGTATGAATGTGGGACAGATCCTCGAGACGCATCTCGGTTGGGCCGGAGCCAAACTCGGTTTCCAAGCGATCACTCCAGTGTTTGATGGTGCTTCGGAAAGCGATATCAATAAGTGTCTTGATGAGGCCGGTTTGCCAGCACATGGCAAGATTCGCTTGCGAGATGGTCGTACCGGACAGCCGATGGAGCAGGAGACGACAGTTGGCTACATCTACATGTTGAAACTGCACCATCTTGTTGATGACAAGGTTCATGCACGAAGCACCGGGCCTTACTCGCTGATCACGCAACAGCCACTCGGTGGGAAAGCCCGCTTCGGTGGACAACGCTTCGGTGAGATGGAGGTCTGGGCACTGGAAGCTTACGGTGCCGCTTACATCCTGCAGGAACTGTTGACGGTCAAGAGCGACGATGTTGAAGGTCGAACGAAGATTTACGAATCAATGGTCAAGGGTGAGAACACATTGGAGGCGGGAACGCCTGCCAGTTTCGATGTTTTGACCAACGAGATTCGCGGTCTTGCACTCAACATGCAACTCGAGAAACGACCTATTTAGGTCCGCATCGGTTGCCTGACCCAATTTTGAACCCGAATTTTTAAGTCAAATTGCCATGACTAGCACAGGCCGAACGATGGACAGTTTTCATCGCGATGTGTGTTAGTCAGATTTCACGCCAGAAGAGTCTCAGTCACGGAAACGGCCAAGCAAGGCCGACCAGGAGCACAACAATATGTCGATTGGCGAATCCAGCAACTACGATCGCATCAACGATTACGCATCGGTCCGGATTTCACTGGCTCGTCCTCAGGACATTAAGGGTTGGTCATTCGGTGAAGTGAAGAAACCGGAAACCATCAACTACCGGACGTATCGTCCTGAGAAAGACGGTTTGTTCTGCGAACGCATTTTCGGACCTGAAAAGGACTGGGAATGTGCCTGCGGCAAATACCGCGGCATGAAGTACAAGGGAATGATTTGTGATCGCTGTGGGGTGAAGGTTACCCACAGTCGCGTGCGTCGAAAGCGGATGGGCCACATCGAACTGGCTGCTCCCGTGGTCCACATCTGGTTCTTCAAGGCGATGCCATCGCGTCTCGGTAACCTGCTGGATATGAAAACAAGTTCGCTTGAGAAAGTGATCTATTTCCAGGACTATGTGGTGATCGATCCCGGTACCACTGAACTGGAACCGCGGCAGTTGCTGACTGAGGAAGAGTATCGTGAAGCTCGCACCCAATTCGGTGAGGGTTCATTCGAAGCCGACATGGGCGCCGAGGCCGTTCGCAAATTGCTGAACAAACTCGATCTTGTGCAACTGTCTGAACGCTTGCGTGTTGAACTGGACGAGACCGGTTCCAAGCAGAAAAAGAAAGACCTGATCAATCGTCTGAAGATCGTTGAGTCCATTCGTGACAGCGACAATCGTCCTGAATGGATGGTGCTCGACGTCATTCCAGTCATTCCGCCCGATTTGCGTCCGCTGGTTCTGCTGGACAGCGGTAACTTTGCGACCAGTGACCTGAATTATCTCTATCGTCGTATCATCAACCGCAACAATCGCCTCCGCAAGTTGGTAGATCTGAATGCGCCCGAAGTGATCATTCGCAACGAGAAGCGAATGTTGCAGCAATCAGTTGACGCTTTGTTCGACAACAACCGCTGCAAACGGCCTGTGCTCGGTTCGTCCAATCGTCCTCTGAAGTCCCTGACTGACATGATCAAGGGTAAGCAGGGTCGATTCCGCGAAAACCTGCTTGGCAAGCGAGTTGATTACTCCGCTCGAAGTGTGATTGTGGTTGGGCCGCGATTGAAACTGCATCAATGCGGTCTGCCCAAAAAGATCGCCTTGGAACTCTACCAACCGTTCATCATTCGACGACTCAAGGAACTCGGTCATGCCGATACCATCAAGTCGGCCAAAAAGATGTTGGAGCGGAAGGACGAGGAAGTCTGGGATATTCTGGAACAGGTGATTACCAATCACCCGGTCCTCTTGAATCGTGCTCCGACGCTTCACCGCATGGGGATTCAGGCCTTTGAGCCCACGCTGGTCGAGGGCAACGCCATTCACCTGCACCCGTTGGTCTGCAAGGGATTCAACGCTGACTTTGACGGTGACCAGATGGCTGTTCACTTGCCACTATCGATCGAGGCTCAGGTTGAGTCGCACACGTTGATGATGAGTACCAACAATGTGTTCGCGCCATCCAACGGTAAACCGATCATGAGTCCATCGCAGGACATCGTGATGGGTTGTTACTTCACCACTGTCGACATGCCCGATCAGCGAGGCGAGGGTATGGTGTTTGCCGGGTATGACGAACTCGATCTTGCTTTCTCGCAGGGGGTGGTTGGCTTGCATGCCAGAATCAAGATGCGGATGCCCAAATTCCAACAGCTCAAGACGGATGACGATTCAGGTGTCTACGGAGCAATCATCGATACGACTCCGGGGCGTGTTCGATTCAATGCGATGCTTCCCGATGGTATGGACTTCTATAACCAGGCCATGCGGAGTAGTGACTTGGCAGGAGCCATCAGTGATTGCTACCAGCGACTGGGACGTCGAGCAACGATTGATTTGCTCGATGACATGATGCAGATGGGTTTCCGTGAATCGACTCGAAGTGGTCTTTCTTTCGCCACGGATGACCTGGTGACGCCCGATACGAAAACTTCCTTCATCAAGAAGGCTGAGAAGGAAGTCATGAAGCTCAGAAAGAACTATGACCGCGGTTTGATGAGCGGTAAGGAGAGATACAACCATGTGTTGGACGAATGGACCAATGCACGGGAAGCGATCACCAAGGACATGATGGAAGCCATGAAGAATGATGTCCGTGAAGGTGGATGGTACATCAACCCGGTGTTCCTGATGTCGCACTCGGGTGCTCGTGGCGGTATCGAGCAGATTCGACAATTGGCCGGCATGCGTGGTCTGATGGCCAAGCCAACCGGCGAGATCATCGAAACACCGATTAAGGCAAACTTCCGTGAAGGCCTGTCTGTGCTGGAATACTTCAGTTCGACTCACGGTGCTCGTAAAGGTCTGGCTGATACGGCCCTGAAAACGGCTGACAGTGGTTACCTGACACGTAAACTGGCCGATGTGGCCCAAAACGTTGTCGTCACCTTGAATGACTGCGGTACAACTCAGGGGATCACCAAAGGAGTTGTTTATCGTGGTGAAAAGGTCGAAGTCAGTCTGGTCGATTCGATCAACGGTCGAGTCAGTCGGCAGTCAATCGTCAATCCTGTTACCGACGAAGCGATCGTTGCTGAAAACGAAATGATCACGCCAGAGATTGCCCGCAAGATCGAGGCGATGGGGCTTGAGAAAATTCAGGTCCGCACACCTTTGACCTGTGACGCGCCGTTAGGTGTCTGTCGCTGTTGTTACGGAATGGACATGTCGACCAGTTCGATGGTCGAAGAAGGAATGGCCGTTGGAATTATCGCTGCCCAAAGTATTGGTGAACCGGGAACCCAGTTGACCATGCGTACGTTCCACATCGGTGGTAGTGTCAGCAAGCAATCGGTTGAGTCGGATATCAAGTCCAAGAAGTCTGGTGAGATTCGCCTGACGAGGATGCGATCGGTGAAAAATACTGCCGGTGAGCAAGTCGTGCTGACCCGAAACGGTGAGATTGCGATTGTGGATGATCGCGGTCGTGAGGTCGAATCGTACCCTGTCCCCTCCGGGGCCACCTTGCGAGTCAAGGAAGGCAAAAAGGTCAAAGAAGGAACCGTTCTTTGCGAATGGAACCCATACTCAATTCCGATTCTTTCAGAGGTGACCGGTAAGGTCCGCTTCGAAGATATCGTCGATGGTGAAACGATGCGTGTCGAACGCGAGGCCAGCGGCAATATGCGGATGATGATCGTAGATCACAAAGGTGAACTACATCCTCAGATTGTCGTGATGGACACAGAGGGCAAAACTCTGGATGTTCAATACCTGCCTGAGCGGGCAATGATCATGGCAAGAGAGGGTGCCGAAATTCGGCCCGGTACCGTGCTTGCCGAGATGCCGCGTGAAGCAGGTGGTGTTTCTGACATTACCGGTGGATTGCCCCGAGTGACTGAGATTTTCGAGGCTCGCAAGCCAAAGGATCCGGCAGTGATCGCCGAGGTCGATGGAGTCGTCGAAATCCTCGCCGAACGAAAGCGTGGTAAACGCACGATCATTGTTCGCAGTGAGTCAGGCATCGAACGCGAACATCTTGTGCCCCACGGAAAGCACTTCCAAGTGCATAGTGGCGACATCGTCAAAGCCGGTCAGGCACTGGTCGATGGACCACTCGTCCCACACGACATTCTGCGTGTC
>Ga0315334_10000633_pt1 | contig 21426 bp, 21 predicted proteins | sample M150034915metaG_FD_205555 | JGI IMG/M metagenome (GOLD analysis project Ga0315334, IMG submission 205555) | Ammonia-oxidizing marine archaeal communities from Monterey Bay, California, United States - M1 500m 34915 | ecosystem: Environmental > Aquatic > Marine > Intertidal zone | place: USA... | reverse complement strand
CCTCAGTTATCAATTTTCCGGCAATCAGTCATATAATGAGACGGAGCAATTACGGCTATTGTTACAATGGCTAATGCTTAGATGCATAAGCAGCTGAAAATGGATGCATCTTTTGAAATTTGAATACTACCAGGTACTAATTGCCTGGAGACTACTACAGCGAGATATCCATGAAAATCAAAACCTTTGGCAGAATTTCAGGCAGATCAATTTTTTATTTCATTTTCACCTTAACCGGTTTGCCAATGCTCGAGGTGACGGCCCAGGAGCATTTTAATCCCAAGGGCATCAGAGCCAGCAACTTTACCTCGGCGCTGCACGCAGAATTGCGACAAAACCTGCCGTTTGAAGATGAGAGGGATTTCGAGGAATCGCGTCGCGGCTTCATCGCGGAGCCCCAGTCCCGTCAAATAGTAGCAGCTAATGGCAATATCGTATGGGATATGACGCGCTACGATTTTCTCCTGGATGGGGCTAATTACGACAGCATCCACCCCTCGCTGCAGCGCCAGGCTACCTTGAATATGAATTTCGGTCTCTATGAGGTGGTGCCGGGCTTTATTTACCAGGTGCGCGGATTCGATCTGGCGAACATGACGCTGGTGAAAGGCGAAACCGGGTGGATTCTGTTCGATGTATTGCTTACCAGTCAAACCTCTGCTGCGGCACTGGCACTGGCAAATGAGCAACTGGGTGAACTGCCGGTAAGAGCGGTGGTGTATTCCCATTCCCATGTCGATCATTTCGGCGGTGTGCGTGGCGTTATCACCGAAGCAGAAGTGCAGGCCGGCACCGTTCAGGTCATTGCGCCCACGGGTTTCATGGAAGAGGCAATTTCGGAAAATGTTTACGCCGGCAATGCGATGTCACGTCGGGCGGGACTTCAGTATGGTCGCGTGATTCCCTCTAGTCCCTTTGGCCAGGTGGACTCTGCTATCGGTAAAGGGCTTGCCGTCGGCACCACCGGGCTGATCGCGCCGACCCTGGTTATAGAAGACGACTTCGAAGAACACATTATCGATGGGGTTCGCATCATCTTCCAGAATACGCCCGGTACGGAGGCGCCGGCGGAGATGAATGCCTGGTTTCCGCAGCAGAAAGTTTTCTGGGCTGCGGAAAATATCACCGCGACTATCCACAACATCTATACGCTTCGAGGCGCACTAATTAGAGATGCCCTGGTATGGTCAAAGCAGATCAACGAGGCGCTATACCGTTATGGCGTACAGGCGGAAGTGATGGTTTCTTCCCACAACTGGCCACGCTGGGGTAACGAGCGTATTCAGGAAATCATGCGCGCGCAACGGGATGCTTATGCCAATCTGAACAATCAAGTGCTGAATCTGGCAAATCAGGGTGTCACTATCAACGAGATTCACAACGAATATGAAGTTCCACTAAGCCTGCAACAGCAATGGAACGTGCGCCAGTATCACGGCTCTGAATTTCATAACTCCCGCGCAGTGATTAATCGTTATCTTGGTTACTGGGATGGAAACCCGGCCACGCTGGCTCCGTTATCCCCAGCCGATTCGGCGCCTCTGTATGTGGAGATGATGGGTGGTGCCGATGCCATTCTCGACCGCGCACAGGCATTGCATGATGGGGGGCAGTATCGTCTTGCCATGGAGATCCTCAACAAACTGGTTTATGCCGAGCCGAATAACTCCGCTGGCAAAGATTTGTTGGCCGCCGTATTCGAACAATTGGGCTACCAGTACGAAAGTGCCAGCATGCGTAATGTGTTTCTTTCCTCCGCCCAGGAATTGCGAAATGGGGCACCGGTCATCGGTGCTCCCCGTGGTACCAGTCCCAGCTTCGCCCGCGCCATGACCACGGCGCAGTGGTGGGATGCGGTGGCAATCCGAGTCGATAGTGGCAAAGCTGATGCATTTAACTTCATTATCAATTTCATTACAGCCGACACCGGGCAGGGTTTCGTGATCGAAATGAGTGGCGGTACATTAACAAATATCGAAGGTTATGCTGCAGAAAATGCCGATGTAACAATCACGATGAATCGATCCGATCTGGAGACGGTCATCATGGGTGAGGCCACCTTGGTGAGCCAGCTACAGGCCGGCATTGGCAGCGTGGAGGGTAATCAGGGGGTGCTGTTGCAATTGGCGTCGGTACTGGTGGATTTCAGTCCGGGCTTCGAAGTCATGCCGGGAACGATTCGGCCCAGCAATTAGAATCAGACCCCGCAACGAGGAAAGAGAAACGGGAATTGAAGCTAGCGCTGCGCGGTGTTGACAGCCTGATTAAATTCCACCATCGACTCCCGCAAATTGGGGCAACCATAGGCGGAGAAACATTCTACGGTCACCGTTATCTGGTAGCCGCCGGCGTCCGCCGTAATTTTGTTCACCGTGACCCCCATGCCACTTTGGGAGATGATATTGCTGGTGGCCATGATGCGGGTGTCACTCTCGCTGCGAATCGCAAAATCCGAATTCTGCACCACCCATGCGCGGGCGGCGGTCCATTTAGGCTGGCAGTCCTGGTCGCTGGCACAGCTGGGGATCGTGCGTTCGTATTCATCCATCAGGGCCTGAGTGGCTGCAGATACGGCACAGGCGGAGATACTCAGGGCCGTAAATATCATCGCGATAAATTTTAGCGTTTTCATGGGGTGTAAACCTCTGGTGTGGCCTGGAGACTATGCATCGAGTGTAGGTCTGGCTATAGCTAATTGCAATGCAGACCGTGACGGTAAACGATGAAACGACCAAATACGCGGTAGTCGTCTTTGCTATGGTTTTAAACCAATCAAACAACATAAAAATACACCGACATAAAATGGCAGCCACTACCCAGCAGTACGAATACGTGGAAGATTGCATGGTTGAATCGAATTTTCTTGATACTGTACAGTACAGCACCCAGGGTATAGGCGACACCGCCAGCTACTAACCAGGCCAATCCTGCCCCGGGGAGTTTGTCGATCAAGGGCCCAATGGCAAAAACAATTAGCCACCCCATGAACACGTACATCAGAGTCGATAGCAATTTGTATTTCCCAGCAAAGAAAAATTTCAGAATAATCCCGGTAAAGGCCATGCTCCAGGATGTGCCGAATATCATCCAGCCAGTCGGGCCATGCAGGGTGATCAAAGTGAATGGAGTGTAAGTCCCCGCGATCAGAATATAGATGCTGGCATGGTCGAGAATTCGAAACCTGCCACGCCGTGCTGGATTTTTGCTGCTGTGATACGCCGTGGAAGTAGCGTAGAGAATTATCAGGCTTAAGCCGAAGATGCCGAAGCTAATAGCAATCCTGGCATCGTCCACTGGGATGGTGCGCCTAATCAGCGCCACCACGGCGCCAATGCTCAGCACCAAACCGATGGCGTGGGACGTGATGTTAAGGCGTTCTTCGGCGGGAGAGTAGCGGGGTATCTCTGCGCTATTTCTCATTTAGCTATTCAAATATGTTGCGGGCGAGTGAGCCTGACAAAACACAGCACCACCGCTACGGCGGCAAGGAATGAAAGCGCTGTTACCAGCCCCGGCGACAAACCCAGATCCAGTGACTGGAATCCCAGCGCCGTTACACAGGCGAGGCCGACGGACATCAAGGCCTCTCCCGCGATCACCCCGGAGGAGAACAGCACACCCCGATGCAATACACGATCGTGCTCAGCCGCCGGTGTGCCCTTGGAATAATAGTGCGCAATCAAGCCGCCGATAAGGATCGGAGTCGCCAGGCCGAATGGCAGGTACATGCCTACGGCGATGGGCATTAAATGCGCCCGGAAATTGCTTTCCCGCAGACGCAAGTAGCGGTCGATGCCGAGGATTATCAGGCCGACGATGGCACCCACGCCTATGAGATCCCAGGGCAATGTCCCCTGCCCAGAAAATCCACGCGCCAGTGATGCAAACAGACTGGCCTGGGGAGCGGACAACTCGCGACCGCCAATGCCTCCGGCAATATTGTTATGCAACAGATTCAACACCGGCGACATGATAAAGGCAGCAACGAAGACGCCTGCTATTTGCATCATCTGTTGTCTGAACGGCGCTGCGCCCACCAGGGAGCCGGTCTTCAAGTCATTGCAGACATCACCGGCGGTAGCGGCAACACAGCAGACAATGGCGGCAATACCAAGCGTAGCCACCATCGCTTCCATGCCGGAATAGTTAAACAACCACAATAGTCCGCCTGCAACCAGGACGGCGGTGATTGTCATTCCTGACACCGGGCTGTTGGAATTACCCACCAACCCAACGATGTAACTCGCCACTGCGGTGAAGAAGAACCCCATGATTACCATGACTACCGTAGAAAGCAGGGTAATGCCAATCCCGCCAGTGAATCGATAATTGACCATTGCCAGTACCACGATGCAGGCCATACCCAGACCGATAATGGCCGAGGTCGGTATGTCTCTTTCGATATCGAGTTCCAGTAATCTACCGCTGCGCAGGTTGTTGCCCAGTTCCTTGACTGCTGCAATCAGCCCAAGCCTGACCGAGTAAAGCGAACTAAAACCGCCCACTACCATAGCGCCAACGCCCACATAGCGAATTTTTGTACTCCATAATTCATAGGCACCATCGAGGGCAACGGGGAACTGCTCGGCCCCACCGAGTAGAGGAATACCGATGAGCCAGGAAATCGCCCCACCAATAAAAATCAGGACGGCAACATTGAGTCGAACGATAAAGCCGATGGCAATCAACATCGGTGAGAGATCGCCGCCGAAGTAAAAAATTCGTGAGCCGACTGCCGCTGCCGCTTCCAGGGTGCCGGTAATCGCACCAAACAGCTTCGCCGAGAGCGCAACCGCACCGCCCAGCAGGCCGCCCAAAAGCAGGTTGCGGCCCGCGCCTGTATTCCCCTGTTCTTGTCCGGCTTGCAGTACGGCGGCACAGGCGACGCCCTCCGGATAGGCCAGTTCATCATTATTCAGAATAAACACCTTACGCATGGGGATCATGAAGAGGATGCCCAGCAGGCCACCGGTGAGAGCGATGATAGTCACCGACCAGAAATCGAAGGAATCCCAGAAGCCGATAAGAATCATCGCCGGCATGGTGAAGATGATGCCCGCAGCGAGGGACTCTCCTGCGGACGCGCAGGTTTGCACCTGGTTTGCTTCCAGTATACTGGAGTCCTTGAACAGCATTTTGAATAACAACATGGCCATGACTGCGGCCGGGATAGAGGCCGACACCGTCATTCCAGCCCTGAGTCCCACGTAGACATTAGCGGCGCCCATGACGACTGCGAGCAAGAGACCGAGTATCACCACCCTGACGGTCAATTCCTTACGGGGGCCCACGTTTGCTTGTGCTGTATCAATGGCGTCGGTGATGGCTTATCCAGCTCTCAAGGGTAATGGCAGAAACCACTATACAGAATCCTGGGGGTCAGGTCTGCATCTGCACAGTGACGGGGCCAGGCTATAGTCACAGAAGGAAAACCTGGCTTAAGATCTGGTTTTGCAGCGGTGTTATAGCCGCGGTATTGACCCCCGATTCATCACCAACGCTCCATATATCACCGCCATAAACAAATGCGAGGTGAGACTTGCTTAAGGCGGGTTGGCGAAGGATCAGGGTTCGGAACCAATTCTTGAACTCAATCGCTATAACTCACACCCATACCCGCGCGCACATCATTATTCACACCATAGGGAGCGATGGGATAGCGTAAACCGTTGCGGGATAGATGCTCCAGGCCATCGATGACCTTCGGTAGAAATTCAGGCGGTAACGCCATCAACAGCTCATCTTCCATTACCCCACCGTAGCGGCGTTCCGCAAAACAGGGAATGGAAAGACTAGGCTCGCCGGTACTCAGAGCTCGGCCCCAGGAATCGGCACAAGATGATTCGCCGACGCAGGACCACTCGAGTTTCTTGTAACCCGTCCACTGCAGCCCGTTGATGAACAGAATCATCTGCGCCGGTGTCGCATAGATCAGAACGATGTCAGGCGGATTCAGGCGGCCACTGCCAAGAGGACTGACGGCCATGGCCTGGTATCTACCGAAGGGCACCACATCCATGGCCTGCTGGTGATTGCTGGCGTCTTCGGCTTCAGAATACCAAAGTCCCTGCATGCGTTTACCAGACAGCCACTCGTCGCTGCGAGGATGCAAGCCAATCACGGTGCCACATTGAGCGCCAACTAAATCTTCCATGGTGATGCCAACAGTCCAGCCATTACGTGCGGCCATGCCGACAATCTGATCGGTTGTGTGTATGGCATCGGGTCTGCGAATTCTGGTGATGGCTTCCATCTCGTCAATGCTTGCAAATAGCTTCATACCGATGGGCGTGGTGCGCAGCCGCAGTAAGCGGTTCAGTGCAGCAACAATCTCCTTAAAATCGAAATTACTCTGGTCCGAGCTGATCAGATTGCCCAAGGGAACCTCCAAAGGAGTTGCGGAATAATGAGTGAGCCGACCTATTATATAGGGTTCACGGGCGGATTATTTTCCAGAATTCAATACTGGTAAGCTTTCCAGTATCGCCTTCGATATTTGAGCGGATCTGCCAATATATTCTTACGCGCCGCGGTGACTTCTTCGACGCTCAAATATTCGAAACCGGGGGGCAATGTATCGGCATTAAACTCTTCCAGCACCCAGTTTATTACTGCAGTTAATTCAGCATCGTTAATAGGCGCCTGGGTCGCACCCGGTATGCGCACGAGATACTCACGCATCTGTGGCACCGATAGCATTCTACCCAGTTCTTGATGCAAGGTCGGTACATTGGGTGGCTTGCCTTCGCCGCCGGGGCGATGGCAACCGCTACAGTAAAGCAGGAAATTGATGCGTGGACTGGCGGCTGAAACCAGGTTGCTGGCGGTCAATAATAGCACCAAGATCGGTACTAACAGGTAGCGCTTGAGGTGTCGGTAATGCTGTCGGAGTAATACGCCGACACCGGTCACTGCTGCATCCCAATTCATTCGTCCGTTGTGCCCAGTACCAGGGACACAGTGCAGTGATAGCTGGTGTTCTCGGTGCCGAAACACCACAGCACGGTGCTGCTATTACTATTAAAATACACTGGCTTGTCACCGACGGTGTTGTGGCAGCTGCAACGGGAACAAACCGACTTACCGCAGCAATCGTTATAGGACATCAGGTAGTTGCGGTTATCGGTGGGATTGCGACAGGTACCCACCCAGGTAATTGGGGAAGGTTCGGCGCCAGGCGGACAGGAAGTATAAGAACCACCGCAGCAAGAACATAGGGTTCCGCTCATCGCACAGTAACGCCAGTATTCACAGCTCTGGGGGTCGCCCACTTCCTCTATTGAGCTTTGGGCGAAGGATCGCGCCACCGGCAATAAGGGAAATGCCGCCGCACCGGCGATTATCATACCCAGCCGTGAGAGGAAATGTCGGCGCGACAGCTTGCGCGCCAACGCCAGGCTGGTCTTGCGCGCATTCTCATCGATCCAGTAGTAGCCGCGGTCTATTATGCGTTCGATATTCATGATGTTTCTTCCATTGCTGAAGCCTCGAATTCTGAATTGGCTGTGTCTGCGTGTAGATTGTTGACGTATTCCTGCACGGTGGTAATGCCGGTATCCATCGACTCGATCAGGCTCTCCATGTGTTCCCGGGTGTTCACCAGGCCCTTGCCCTTGAGCGTGCCGTCACTATCAATCAGTACCGCAAACGGCAGTTTACTTACTTCAAAGGTCCGGCCCAGTGCCTCGGACAGCACATAGGGGTAGTCATCCAGCCCCAGGTCCCGGGCATAGGATTTGTGTTTTTCAAGCTCATCGCCATCGCTGGCGAAGATTAGTTGCATACGATTTTTCTCAGAGTTCACCAGAGCCTTTGCGGTAGGCACCAGGGATTTACAAACCGGACAAGTGGGAGAGATAAACAGAATGAAAGAAGCGAGGCCGGATTCATTGCTGCCACCAATGAGCAGCGGCTTACCCGCTATGGAGCTAAGCGCAAGTTCGGTAGTAAGTTCACCGACCTTGGGCCCAGATGTAGGCATCAAGGCACCTGCCGGTGCTACCCGTTCGAAGAGGATACCGATTTGTCGCATCAGGGCAAATACCAACAACGCCAGTACGACAACAACTATCCACAGGACGATATTGGAAATGATCAGGGCATCAACCATTGGAGTTTCTCCCGGGCGAATTTAACCAGGCGCCGATGACATTGCGGTTTGCCAGCAACTGGTTGAAGGCGCAATATACCAATACCAATGCCAAACTCGCCGCTAAAAGATTCAGAAAATCCATAAAAATCAAATCACGTGAAGAGAGGGGAACAGTAGCCAGCAGTGCGACGATTGTTAACACAAAGTTGCGCAACACTAACGCCAGAGACAGTTGCTGAATACCGCCACTGCTCGAACCACTCTGGGCAGACTCCGACATTGAATAAAATCCGCAGCCACAGTCTATATAGGAACGACCACGCAGCAGGTTTATTGCGATCGCCATCGCGTAAGTGAACAGAAGCATGGCGCTTAATAGTGGCACAAAACTAATTGGTATAAGCAGCAGGGCAATCAAAGCCCAGGCCAGCCCCAGCATCAATTCGAACAGCGGAATCACATTGACTACCAGGCCGAGCATCCCCGGTGGACAAATTTTGTACGCTTCCAGAACGCCGCGAAACTGGAGCTTGTTATTGAACTTATGCGCAGCCGCGAAGATAAACAGCAACGCAAAGCCAACTGAAATAATGCGCAGAATGAGTGGATCCAGCATCGGCTAGAAATCCTCGAACATCGAGGCCCCCGGTGTCTGAATCTTGCGCTCATGGACAAAGGTCAGCGCGTCGTAGACATGGGTGCCACCATCCTCGTCGGCGACGATCAACTTGGGCTCATCTTCCTGGGTTACCATCAAGCTAGTCACCGGAGTTTCCATTTCCAGACGATATATGCGGCGTTGGCTGCGTACATCAAATACCCAAATCTCTGTGCCTGCGTCATGATGAGTGTGCTCCCCACCTTCGTGCATGGCCACATAGAGAAGACCTAACTGCCGGTGCGCGCTAATAAACTCGGTAGTACTACCGGGACGCCAGCCCTCTTCATCTTCCGGCAGCAAGCTCCAGCCCTCACCGATATTAATGTTGGCACCAGATGTGCTTACCTCAAATATAGTGCCTGCGTGGGTTACCAGAAACCAGCCATCGGCGGACCGCGTGGCGCGATCAAACACCGCATCATCTGTTACATTAAAGAACATCTCGCTGCGTACCCGATTTTGTTCGAAGCCGCTGAGGTCGAGTTGAATCAACTGCAGAGTGCCATCGCCACACACCTGCAGAAAGTCACTCTGTGCTACCGGCATGATTACGGCGCAGCCCGGGGTTGAGATTTCATAGATAAAGACACGATCTTGGACGTCTACAATAGAAACCGAGTGGCCAGGATTCATATTATGTACCGCCAGATGACGCCCGTTATTCATCAAGCCCAGGTGACTACGCACCGAAAGTCGTGCCATATGATTGGGGATGACGACCTCGGCCACTGGGCTGAGATTATCAAAATCATAGATAGCCACGATGTCCGTACGTTCGCCATGGACGCCGCGGGAAAGGTAAGACTCGGCGGCGTAAAACTCCCGTCGCGGACTCCACATGGTGACGGCAGGGGTCCGGCGAGAGAGGGACAACATTCCCTGCATCTCACCGCTGTTGGCATCGAAGATATAGCCGCCATCACGCGTCTTGGAGACAAACCAGTTGGTTCCGGGCTCGGGCATGGTTTCAGTGGAGATTTCTTCGGCTGTGATCTGGGCGGAAGCCAGTGGCATGTAGAGCGTAACGCCCAATACCACACACATCATCAGGGGGGTGTGAAAGTGCATTATTGTTCTCCTCGGACCCAATGATCCTTGGTATCTCTTTTTCAAGACATTAGCAATAAATTGGCCATAGTAAAAGCCATTTGAAGCAGTGCCGGGCTAATGTTGATACTATTAATTTATCATAAACCTGTTTCCTGGATTTCCAGCTTGATGGTATCGGCATGTTCGAGACATCATATCTACTGACCACCCTGTTATTCAACTCTATCGGCCTGGGGTATTTTCTTTACGGCAAGAAGCAGAAACACAAGATTGTTTACTACTCTGGAATCGGATTGGTGGTATTTCCCTATGTCGTTACAAGCAACCCCGGCATGATCGTCACCGGTCTGGTGTTAATTGCTGTTCCAAAAATATTCAAATACCTGGGCTGGGATTAAGAGCTAAACCATGAATAACCTGATTGCCGACTCAGAATCCAGCATTAGACTCGCCATATTTTTAGGAATGTTCCTGCTCCTCGCCGTCGCCGAAGTTTTGTTCCCGCGACGAAAACCTGTTTACTCGAAACCCAAAAGATGGCTGAGCAATCTCACCATCAGTGCTCTCAACACCCTGGTGGTTAGAATTAGCTTCCCCATAGCAGGCGTGGCGGCGGCATTGCTGGCACAGGATCGGCAGTGGGGCTTGTTGAATCAGTTACCGATAGCAGCCTGGCTGAACATCATCATGTTTTTGTTGCTGTTTGATCTCGCCATTTATTGGCAGCACCGGTTGTTCCATGTCGTGCCATGGCTATGGCGGTTTCATCGCATGCACCACACGGATGTGGATTACGATCTCACTACCGGTAACCGATTTCATCCGGTCTCGATCCTGATATCAGCCGCCATCAAGATCGCACTGGTAATTGGTTTGGGCGCATCCGCTGCCGCAATTCTGATTGCAGAAGTGCTCCTAAATGTCACTGCCATGTTTAATCACAGCAACCTTAAATTGCCCGAGGGCGTGGATCGCATCCTGCGAATAATTCTGGTGACGCCGGACATGCATCGAATTCATCATTCCACCGACAGCATCGAGCACAATGCTAATTTCGGTTTCAACTTCCCCTGGTGGGATAGGATTTTTGGCAGCTATATCGATCAACCGAAGGCGACACATGACACCATTGATATTGGTATTGCTGGATTCCAGGACCAGGAGTCTATCGATATCTTCCCCTTGCTAATACAGCCGTTTAAAAACCCCGCGACGTGAGCTTGCAGAAGAGGAGGATGGGAATTGGATAATTGCTCAGAGACTCCCTAGATCACTCGTGAGAACTGTTGTTGTTTTGCCGAATAATTCTGATATTGCCCGCATCTCCGGTAAACAGATAGCCGACTGTGGCGATTGCAGCCAGGAAAATCAAGGAGAAGGTCAGGAGGTAGCGAGGCCAGTTCCTGCTTGCATGGAGGGGCAAGGAACTGTCCCATAAGAACAGAACACAAAGCAATCTGCGTGCAGGGGCCTCAGGGTCTTGCCGCAGTTCCCACAATCATAAAAAAACTGGCAAAACTCCGTGGGCATTGTCTCCGTCTGTTGATATCCGCAATGGGGACACTTAATCGTGGATTCCAATTTTAGGGAGCCTCTGATTCAGACACAATTTCCCCTGCTGTTTATTCGCCAGATAAGCAATTATCGACGCTCCAAAATTCCCGAGTTACATGAGCCTAAGCTGCACGACTTCGCAAGGCCAGGCAGCTAAGATGATGCTGTTACTGCACCACCGCAGAAAATTATGTATCCTGTAGTTACTACAGAAGCAAGCGCTAGATGCTTGGAGGGACCGGCATGAAAACCCAAGCCATTGGCGAGCTATCCAGGAAAACCGGGGTACACATCGAAACTATCCGTTATTACGAGCGGGAAGGTATCTTGCCGACGCCAATGCGCAGCGCTGCGGGCCGCAGAATATACAGTGACAAGGACGTTCGACGACTAAATTTCATCCATAAGTGTCGGGGTCTTGGTTTCTCCCTGAAGGAAATTAATAGCTTGCTCAGCCTGGTAGATTCTGGTGAATTCACCTGTAAGGAAGTGCATGAACTGACGATCCACCATGCCGGGCAAATCACTGAGAAAATTTTTAATTTAAAGAAGATGGAAGGGGTGTTGCAGGAAATGGCGGCCCAATGTAATCAGGGCAATGTGCCGAAATGTCCCATTATCGACAGTTTGTTTGATGCCTGATTGCTAATTTCCCCCCCTAACGGTGGCTGCTTAGCAAATCATTCAGGACCTGGTTCAGTTCCGGTGGAGAAACCAGACCGACTGATCGATAAATCTCGGTGCCATCGCTGTCGAGCACAAGCAGTGTGGGCATTCCCACGATGTTGTAATAGAGAGGGGCCAGGGTATACAGATCCGTATCGACTTTGAGGCTTACTAATTTTTCCAGGGTATTGGCGACTGCAGAATCGAGCAGGGTATTTTCCTCCAGCACCTTACAGGCCAGACACCACTCGGCATAGAAATCGAGAAACACCAGCTTGCCCTCGGTTTTTGCCGTAGCAAGCGCTGCTGCAACGGGTTCCGGTGCCGCTGCTCCAGCCTCGGCAATGGCAGACTCGGTATCCTCCCTCGCACTGAGACGCGGCCCATAACCCAATTCACGGATAGCGGCGTACATTTCCTCGAGACTTACGAGGGTGGGGTCATAGTCGAGGGTAAAGGCATCCCTATCGAGAAACACCTCAATATCTTCATCTACTCCGGCGAGCTCTGACAGAGCCGCAACCACACTATCTGGTCAGCTTAGTCAGGTTACGCCGCCGCGGCTTTTCATCATGCCCTCGACGAACAGGGTCACCTTCGATAACTCGGCTTCTGCAGCCGCAGTCTGTGAGGCCAGTAGCGGTGCCATCAAAAGAGGCAGGACGAATAGCAGTTTTAAAATCGGCTTGGTCATATAGTTTTTGTTCAGGTCCCGGATTGATCTCGACAGATGCTGCTTAGCTACCAATACATATGCCGAGTTGCCGAGATTAACATCTGTACCCGCTACAGAAGCAAGGTTTTTTCAGATTATTGTATTAATCTATCTCTAATATGATCTTGCCGCGGGTGCGCCGAGTCTGGCTTTGCTCATGAGCCAGCGGAGCTTCATGCAGCGGAAAGCGATGGCTCACGATGGGTTGAATCGAGCCGATTTCGATTAAATCGCCAATTTTGTCTAGTTGCTCCGCATTCGGCTGCACCAGGGTGGAGGTGACGCGGATGTTGCGCTGTGGATTCCTGCCTTCACGCGTCAATCCTACGATAGACACGAGGATGCCTCCTTCCTTAAGTATCGCCATGGACCGAAGCTGGGTTTCGCCACCGATGGAATCGAGCACGACGTCTACTTCTGTAGCGAAGTCCTCGAATCGCTGTGTGCGATAGTCCACCGGCACATCGACTCCGAGCTCCCGCAGGAAGTCATGGTTGTAATCCGAGGCGGTAGCGATCACGGTTGCACCCCGCCATTTCGCCAGTTGAATGGCGATGGAACCGACGCCGCCGGCACCGGCGTGGATGAGAACCGTCTGACCCGGCTGTAAATCTGCGATCTCGAAGAGAGTCTGCCACGCCGTTAGCGCCACCAGAGGAATTGAGGCCGCTTCCGCATGAGTCGCCCCGGAGGGTTTCTGTGCGGCTTCATCTTCTTTCACTATCGTGTACTCGGCGTAGGCCCCGCCGCGCCGAAGGCTGAGCATGGCGAACACCTCATCACCAACATCAAATTCGGTGACTCCAGGCCCGATCGCAGTCACCACGCCGCTGACATCGAAGCCAGGTACATAGGGCAGCATCGCGCCAGACAGGCCGCTGGCGCCTCCGGACCGAATCCCCGTGTCCACGGGATTGACTGCCGCAGCCCGCACGCGAACCAGCAGCTCCCCTACGCCCGGGTCAGGGCGTGGGATTTCCCGAATCTGCAGTACCTCAGGGCCTCCGAACTCCTGCAACTGGATTGCCTGCATCGTTGTACCTTGTTGTGCAAACAAACACACGGGTATAGTGAAGCTTAATAGAAGCAGCAAAACTCTCATGCCTTAAAATCCTCCAAAGTCAGTGATCACAATAAGCAAAATCAGCGAAAAATGATTGTGCTTTAAAACCCGGGCAATTGGAATTTTTGCTCTAAGCCAGGCTTATCATTTTCTGAATCGACTACTCACTGCTCAGGCTCACATAGCGGAAACATCTGGCAGGAGTTCGAGGAACAGTAAGCTTAATTCGAGCTCCCACTGATCATCAATTCAACGGGTTGACGTATCACAGTTTTCCTCTTCTTCGCGGCAGTTCTGGCAGGATCATTCAGATAGATTTCATGGTAGTAACCATTGGGTTTCAAATTATTTGCTGGCAGATATTCTTTATACAATTTTTCGCAGATTGAGCCGATTTCCACGTAGTCACCCACATGCATAATCTGCACGCTCTTGCCTTCGTGAAGATTTTGGAGACGAAGTGTCTTCGGGGCTAGGCCGCGCTTGTTTTCAACTTCGACGACGGCATCAGTAAAGGCTTCCTGAGTTATCCAATCGATGAAAACTGTCATCGCTCGCCATCTCCATTTGTCTTTGTTGCCTGAAATAAAATCCTCTTCGCTGTCTGCCCAGTGTAAGAATTCCAGTGGAGGGTAGGCAAAAGTTTTGCCCATGCGTTCCTGTACCAAGGGCTTGAGCACATGAACTAAATAGTAGAGCCACTTTACGGCGTCAGCGCAATCGTCACTCTGCGGATTTCCCTTACCATCAATAACAGCAAATCTGATTTCAGGTACATCTATCAATGTGAATTGATTTTCAGGAGGTGAATACAATTCTCGCAGACGTTCATGGAATATTTCTACGTTCATTACTGTTCTCTGTTTCATCAATTATCCGCAGGCTTGGGCTGCATATATGCCAGTGTTTTAGCAATCTATTTTGCCTCGGTTTTAGGCTGAGCAATGGAAAACTCAAACATGGTATCGATATAGTCGGGCACGGGTTGATGTTTGAAATGGGTGTCCTTAATTCGCGTCAGCTCTGTTGCCGCGGTTTCACCGCGTGCTTGTAAGCTTTCCGAAGCTTGAGACTCTCAGGCCGCTACCATAAAGCTGGCCTGGGTTTCGGCTACCAATTCATTGGTATCGGTTCTGATCATGCTGCCCTGCATGACGATGAGTCTACCGCGTTGTTTTATGCAGCGACCTTCCAGTGCCACGGTAATGCCGGTGGGCAGGCTGTCTCGGTAACGGATATCACATTTAGCCGTGAAGGCGCGAATACCTTTGAGAAAAATCCAGTTCGCCATCACATCATCCAACACACTGAAAATGATGCCACCGTGAGTAACCCCGTTGTAACCGCAGTGGTGGGCGGCAGGGGTGAATTCGGATCGACAAAGTTCATTTTCTATGCGAAACACCAGTTTCAGGCCCCTGCTGTTGCCGCGACCGCAAACGAAGCAGTTGTTCCCATCTGCTTGCAGCTCATTCATATGCGGTCTTTTTCTGCATAGATTATCGAGGTCGCGCCGGTTTTTCGAAGTCTCATACCTTTGATCCAAATACCTTCATCATAGTGAGCATTACCACAAAGAGCAGCGTTATAGCGATGGGTAAAATATAGGGTGTTTCATAGGCACCGGCGAGGCCATAGGCAAAAAGTGCTACCGCACCCGTTACCCCGGCATAGGCGCCCTGGGTGGTGACATGATCCAGGTGGGCACACTCGGCGCCCACCGAGGCCAGCACCGTGGTATCCGAGATAGGCGAGACATGGTCGCCGAACAAGCCACCGCTCAATACCGCCGCAACAGTCAGATACATCGATGCGCCGAGCTCGAAACCCACCGGTACTGCGATTGACATCAGAATTGCAAATGTACCGTAGGATGAACCTGTGGACAGGGAAATTATCGCCCCGAGGGCAAAAACAATCATGGGAAAGTACATTGGCGCGACTGTTCCGCCGATGATGGAGGCTAGATAGTCAGCCGTATGAATATCCGTCGTCACCGAACTCAGGGACCAGGCCAGCACTAGCACAATCGAAATATAAACCAGTGACTCGGCACCGGTGATAAAAATCCCCAGAGATTTCGTGTAGGACACCGATTGGTGACGGCGCATCATTTCCATGCAGGTAAAGGAAGCAGAGAGATAAGCGATCAACAGTGTCGATCTGATATGAACACCGGATATGCCTTCGTGGCTCGCATGCCAGCTAATGAGCCCACCAACCATTAGCAGCATCACGCCCAGGGGGTAGAGGAAGATACCGATTCGAGATGATGTGGAATCGTCTTCTGTACTGGTAGAGGCAACAATTTTTCCCCCCTGGTTTTTCTCGACCTCCTTCTGGTGACGCTGTTGCGCATACTTCATAGGGCCATATTCGCTTCGAGTAAAGATGACAATGGGCACCGTGGCCAGTGCCAGGAATGCATAAAACTGGTAGGGAATAACAGCGATCAACACGCTAAAAGCATTTTCGTCCAGCCCGATTTCTGCATAGGACTTATCGATAAGAGACATGATGTAAGCGCCCCAACCGATAAAGGGAATTAAAATACTAATGGGGGATGAAGTGGTATCAAGAATATAGGCAAGTTTCTCCCTACAGAGTTTGAATTCATCAAATACCGACCGGTACAGGGGACCAACAATCAGGCTATTGCCCGAGTCTGTAAAAAATATACCCAGCCCCGAAAGCCACACTAACAATTGCGCCTTGGCTCGGCTGGTAACCACGGTAGTCATCTTGCGTGCAAATGCGCTGGCGCCTCCGGATACTTCAAGCAGCTTAACGAATCCACCGATGATAAATATAACCAGGATTACCTGTATCTGTGTGCCATTGGCAACTTCACTCAGAACCTGATTTTCGATGGCATCGAGGATGGCGGCAAAGGGATTGAAATCGGAAATTATCAGAGAGCCGCTGAGGATTCCGCAAACCAAGGCAAACAGGACGTTCTTGCTGTAGAGTGCGACGGCGATGGTTAGCAGCGGGGGAACGATTGATAGAATGCCGTAATCATCCATGTGTTTCTGCTTCCGTATTTCTATTCTTCATCTTGAGCATGTTTAGGCTGTGATGTCATTTACGTAGGACTTTAAGTGTACAGATAAGGCACTCGATTGTATCAGAACCGTTGCGGGCCATAGGGCGAAACGTCCATAACAGGTTTTCTACCGGCGACGAGATCGGCAACGACGAAACCCGATATAGCGCCCAGAGTCATACCAAGATGCTGATGCCCGAATGCATAGAGCACTCCTGTGCTGCTGCTTGAAAAGCCCAGCACCGGCAATGAATCGGGCAGGGAGGGGCGGAAGCCCATCCACACCGATTCCTCCCGGGCATCGATACCAGGCAACATGCGTTTTGCCACGGGCAACAGGCTACGCACTCGGGCATAGTCGGGAGCGGCGCTGAGGCCGCCAAATTCAACCTGGCTGGTCAGGCGTAATCCGTCTTCCATGGGAGACAGCACAAAGGAGGACTCGCCGTTCATTACCGGACCGTTCAGCAGGGACTGCGTCGATGCCGGTAACATCAGATGATATCCCCGTTCTGTATCCAGAGGCACATCATCGCCCAGCTGCCGTGCCAGCGAGCGGGACCATGCGCCTGCGGCAATAACGACCTTGTCTGCAATCAGGATACCCGCGGGTCCGGTGAGGCTAATATTCCCACTATTCAACTGGATACGCTCTACACCAAATTGGCTATAGGTGCCGCCACGACTGAGCAACAGATCTACCATGCCTTGCACCAGGCGGTTGGGATTAAGGATTCTTAAGCAATCTCTCTGATAGATTCCAAATTTGTATATCGCGGCAAGATTTGGCTCAAGGTCGTGAACCTGCGCCGCGGACAGCACTTCGTATTTTGTGCCTATTTGATCCATGAGATGTCGGGCCCTGGCAGTACCGGCATAGGTTTGTTCCGATTCGTAGACTTTAAGCCAGCCGCTTTCCTCGAGCAGAGAAGGCAGTGTCGACTCGCCAATCAAGCGATGCCAGCTCGTCACGGCATACTGGGACAAGGCATGCAGATGAGTCGCGTTTTCGGTGGCGGCGCGGTAGCGGCCCTGCCAGACAAAGCGTATGAGCCAGGGCAGTATCTTGTGAAAGTAGGTGGGCCGTATGGAAAGTGGTGGAAGCGGCTGACCGAGCATGCGCAACACCTCGAAAAGCATTCCCGGCATCGCCGTCGGCACGCAGGAAGCGTTCACTATTACCCCGGCATTGCCGGAAGACGCGCCCGCGCAAGGAGCCTCCCGATCGATCAACACCACATCATAACCATCCGCCTGTAGCGCCAGTGCGCACGCCGCACCGATGACGCCGGCACCTATGATGATTATTTTGTCTGGCAAGGGATTGGCGCTTTCAATGCAGCAGGGCTAACAATTGGATCTGGCTTGTGCTTCGTATCATGAATCACAGACCCAGTTTATCAGCCCATCGATGCCAGCCAAGAACAGTTGGCATGAACCAGGGGTTACCGTTATAAAGTAGATGGGTTGCAAATTGCAAATCATCGAATGCCGTCTTGCCGGCATCTGCTCCAAGTATTTTATGACCCAGCTTGGTGCCGAAATAACTCGCCCTCGCGACGCCCGAACCACAGTATCCCATGGCGTAAAATATGCCATCCATGGAACCGCCCGTGAGCTGGCCGAGGTGCGGCACATGATCGAAGGTGTATGCCACCAACCCGGACCAGACATGACTTATGGAAACCTGCGCCAGCTCCGGATAGACCTGCACCATAGATGCCCTAAGCTCGCGCGTATTTGCCTCGGGATTGTCTTTCAGGTTCGCTGCCCGGCCGCCGAACAGAATCCGGGTGCCATCGGGGGAGGGACGATAATAGGCGACCAGCCGACGGCTATCTCCATATAGACGACCCTGGGGCATCAGGTGCTTGATCAGCTCCGGGGCCAGCGGCTGTGTGGCAATCATTGCGCTGCGTATGGGCAGTACTCGCCGGCGCAACCGTGGTGTGATCTTGCCGGTATAGCCGTTGGTGCAGACAGCGATCTGACTGGCAACGATGTCTCCCCTCGCCGTGTGCAGCTTGTAATCTGATCCCTTCTTTTCGAGACTGACAACCGCCGTATCCGGGAAAATACTGACACCGGCTTCTCGCGCCCGCAGCACCAGCCCGTCATGATATTTTGCCGGGTGCAAGCCGCCGTCTTGCTGGTAAACCACACCACCGTGGAACAGGGATGAACCGGTTTCCCGTGTCTGCTCAGCTTTAGCAATCATTTCACCTTGAACTCCGATCGCCCGTTGCAGGATTTCTAGCTCTCTGGCCATGGCATCGAAATGTTGAAGCTTGAGCGCGCCCCGGAAACGACCGACGCGGGAGAACTCGGCGTCAATTTTCTCGACCCGGAGGAACTCTTCGATGAAATCGACAAAGTTAATGCTCTCTTTGAGGATGGCGTTGCTGCGCTCGGCGCCGAATTTTTTCTTCAGCCCGGCAACACCTAACTTGTGAAAGCTGGGACCCACCATGCCGCCATTAAGCGTGCTGGCACCGCAACCCAGCGCACCTGCTTCGAATACGGCAACTGTGACACCCGCTCGTGCCAGCACAAGTGCGGCACACAGGCCTGAATAACCGGCACCAATAACGGCGACATCGACCGATTGAGCTAAGGTAGGCGCTTCCAGATGCAGTCTGGGTGCTTGCTCCCACCAATAGGGGGATGCGCTAGTGGGCACGCGCAAATTCTCTATAGAGTATAGCTACCGTTATTGTTCTCACGCGGATTCCTGATTGCGTCAAGAGCCTCTCACATGTTTCAAGCAAATGGTAGGCGATAATGGAGCGGGCGACGAGGTTCGAACTCGCGACAACTAGCTTGGGAAGCTAGGACTCTACCAACTGAGCTACACCCGCACGTGACCTAAATTGTAGTAATTTTATTGTGCTTTAAAACCAGATCAATTGGAATTCCTGCCCTGACCTTTCTGCCGCTGGTTTTCCTGATTGCTACTCTTATCGAGTAAATCAGTACGCGATCCCGCCCATGGAGTGAAACTTGGTTTCGTAGAAGTCGGCGATGCCCTCCTGGCCTCCCTCCGAACCAATACCCGACTGTTTCCAGCCGCCAAAGGGTGCGACCGCCGTGGAAAATACGCCGGAATTGGAACAGACGATGCCATACTCGAGGTTTTCCGCCACCCTCATCACTCGCCCGACATCCCGGCTAAAAAAGTATGCCGCCAAACCAAATTCCGTGTCATTGGCCCGTGCAACAACTTCTTCTTCGGTTTCAAAAGTTTGTACGGCTGCAATCGGTCCAAATATTTCCTCATTGGCAAGACGCATGTCCTGGGAGATATTGGTTAACAGGGTTGGCTCATAGAAGCATTGCCCCAGTTCATGGCGCTTGCCACCCATTAGAACCTTCGCGCCTTTGTCCATGGCATCGGCCATCAGCTCATCCATTTTTTCCACGGCCTTGCTGTTTATCAGCGGTCCCAGGGTGGCGCCGTCGGCAAAACCGTCCGCCACCTTCAGTGCCGCAATCGCTTCACCCAGGCCTGTGGTAAATTCTGCCGCTATAGAAGATTGCACGTAGATGCGATTAGTGCAGACGCAGGTCTGACCGCAGTTGCGAAACTTGGTGGCGACACAGTGAGTGATCGCTTCGCTAATGTCGGCATCGTCAAATACAATATAGGGCGCGTTACCGCCAAGCTCTAATGAGATTTTCTTAACCGTGGTGGCGCACTGTGCCATCAGGACTCTGCCCACTGCGGTGGAACCGGTAAAGCTAAACTTATCGATGTCCGGATGCTGGGTTAAGACCTTGCCAATCGCCGAGCTGTCGCTGCCGACGATTACGTTGAGCACTCCGGCGGGAATGCCGGCACGGTCGGCCAGTTCGCACAGGGCGAGCGCCGACAGCGGTGTGCTCGGGTCGGGCTTGATTACCACGGTGCAACCCGAGGCAATGGCGGGCCCGGCTTTTCGAGCAATCATCGCGCTGGGAAAATTCCAGGGTGTAATACAAGCCACTACTCCCACCGCCTGTTTGTAGGTTTGCAGGCGGCGGTCATTGGCGATAGTGGGAATGGTAGCGCCTTTAACCCGCTTGCATTCCTCCGCGTAGTATTCGATAAAAGACGCACCGTACTTGATTTCGCCTATGGCCTCCGCCAGAGGTTTTCCCTGCTCGGCGGTCATCAAGCTGCCGAGGTCATCGGCGTTAGCCATGATCAGATCGTACCAGCGGCGGATTAAGGTAGAGCGCTGCTGTGCTGGCATTCTGCTCCAGGTTTTGAACGCTTTGGCGGCGGCTTCCACGGCGGCAGTGGCATCATCCGTATCACCATCGGTGACCTTGGCGATCACCTCGCCATTGGCCGGGTTATGCACCAGGACATGACCGACCCCTCCCGACACCCATTGTCCATCGATGTAGTTCTCGGTTCTAAACAGGGCGGAATCCTGCAAATTCAACATAGTCTGCGCTCTTTGTCTGCCGAGTCGGTTTATAACACCGACGCCAGGCAGGATCTGCTAAGGGTTAACATCCAAATACAATGCCATGATAACCCCGCGCTAGGCCAGACCGTCAATTAAGAGGAACAGTACCGCACAAAATGGGGTGT
>Ga0315334_10000631_pt1 | contig 21443 bp, 39 predicted proteins | sample M150034915metaG_FD_205555 | JGI IMG/M metagenome (GOLD analysis project Ga0315334, IMG submission 205555) | Ammonia-oxidizing marine archaeal communities from Monterey Bay, California, United States - M1 500m 34915 | ecosystem: Environmental > Aquatic > Marine > Intertidal zone | place: USA... | reverse complement strand
TGGTAACTGGAGTAAAAATGAAATAGACTTGTCCAAAGAAAAAACGGACTACGATGGACTAGACGAAGCAGGACGCCATATTTACGAAGCTGGATTAAAATTTGCAATTGCACTAGATTCGTGTGCCGGAAGGGCTCCACTTCAGTTATTCAATAACGGTGGAATCTCTAATAATCCTGAATGGGAATTATATATCACGAATCACCAGAATAACGAACTACTCCATTCAGAATCATACACGGAAATGGTTCGTGCCATCTATAATGACGTTGATGATTTTATTGAATCCATCATAAAGGATGAGCATATTCAAACACGAGCAAAGACTATTCTAGCAAATTTTGATTATTCTAATGAAGTCTTTGAGAAAAATGAAGCGAACAACACGGCAAAAGCACACAATAAGCAGATATTATTTCCAGAAATAGATGAGAAAACTTTAAAAATTGCTATATACAAAGCGGCTCTGGTTATAAATATGTTTGAAGGAATCAGATTCTTTGCGACATTTGTTGCTAACTGGTCATTCTCCGAACAGCCCGTTAAGCTAATGCAGGGAAGTTCCAACGTATTTAAACTGATTGCACGGGATGAAATGATTCACCTCGATGTATTTCAAAAAGTTATTAATATGTTGAATACTGATAAGTCGGAGGGATTTAAAGAGTTAGCAAAAGAACTCGAAACAGAAACCTATATAATGTTCCAAGAAGCATATGAGGAAGAGGAAGTGTGGATTGAATATCTCTTTTCTAAAGGTTCACCCCTAATAGGTATGAATGGACAAATCTTACAGGAATATATGGATTATATTTTTTCAGTCAGAATGTCAAACATCGGACTAGATCCAAAGAAAATTGGGCTATCTGGAAGCAGTTATAATCCTGTACCGTGGGTAGATAACTACCTAGACTCAAGCAATGTTAAATCAGCTCCCCAAGAAATAGAATCTGTCAACTATATCGCGGCAATTGATAATAGTAAAGATACAGATTTTACAATGGATGAATTATGAATACCGCGGAACTACAGACCCTTTGTTTGTTTTGCATCTGGTTGGCAATTTGGTCTCACTGGTTCATTGGTCTAATATGATTGACTACATAATGTATTTTTTTATGATTGCAACTTTTATAATATTTATTTATGCCTCAATTATCCAAGGACTCACCCCCTAAATATGACAACGGTTTCTTAGACCTCACTCACACCAATATGTGTTATCGGTGTGATTATTGTGGTGTGGGATATAATAGAATCTACTGGTTGCAACAAATTGCTGTACAGTATTTCATTTGCGATAGATGCCAAAAATACTACAGGCTGACAATCCACGATATGATGTGCTTACAATATGTAGAAACCAGAAAGGAATGGCAAGATGCCGATTGCTGGCCGAATCGTGGATTCTTCCCTTATCCAATAGGATTTGACGAAGAAAAGACTTGACAATGACTTAGAGGTAGCGTATAATATATACATAATGAAGTTAAAACCCTTGAATAGAGTATATTATGAAAAAATTATGTCTAGGTTTTCTTGCTATGACAATGGCAACCACAGTTTTTGCGGGCTCAGGATCTACCGCATCATACGTTACTTACGCTAAAATAGTAGATATTGAAGAAGTTTGGAGAACAGCCAGAGTTAAACGATATTCAGATTGCCGTGATGTTATCAATGATTCGGTTACATCAACTCTATGTGACACTATAGAGTGGAAAACTATAAATGATTCCATAGATCATTATCGTGTGACTTACGAATTACACGGTAAAACTTTTACTATGAAACATAAGTCACGTCCTATTGGTACCGAAAAACGAATGACCGTATCGGTAACTCCTTATGGCTAATGAATATAGAAAATAATTCTTTCTATTTCATACAAGATATAATAGAGAAAGAATTTAGAGAAGCATTTAGAGTACGTATGACTGAAGAAGAAAAAAGTGGAGCGGGCTCCAGTATTGCAACAAAATCAAAATGGAAAGCTCCTGATAAATTTTTTCCTGTTGTCGTTGATAATTTTTTTGATGATCCCGAAGCACTTGTAGAGTATGGAAAATCTTTACCGAAGGAAGTTGTAGGGAATCAGCCTGGGTTGCGGACAAAACACTTTTGGGAATTAGATGTAGAGTTGCATAATGCGATATTAAAGAAAATTTTAAGTTGCTATTATGATTTGGACTATACAAACATTTCTTGGAGACTTAGTAATATGTCTTTTCACGAAATCCCTCGATTTTCAGAAAATAAGAACGATGTAAAAAACAACGGTTGGATACATCAAGATAACGGTGTCCAGTCCGATGCTGGTGATGATGATCTTGCAGGATTGATATATCTCACACCAGATATTGATCCAGATTCTGGTACATCCTTATGGTCTTTGAAATCTAATTTTCAATACAACTTTGCAACTCAAAGCCTGATGGGAAGAACAGAAGAGCAAGCTAGAGGAGATGGATGGGCTGAACATAGAGAGAATTTTACCGAGAAACTTAGAGTCCAAAATATTTTTAATCGATTAGTGATGTATGATGCAAACGAATTTCACGCCGCTAATAGTTATTATAGTGATGGAGATCCTAGATTAACACTAGTATTCTTTATCGGTGGTATCGAAGGAACTGAATTTCCATTGCAAAGAACAAAACATTATGATTCCATAATTAATGAAAAGTTGTATATATAGTATTGTTAGATAAATAAATATTTAACAATTACACACACAACACACACAAGGAGAAGATTATGGCAACCCCATATGAATTGAGATTCGATATGTATAACACGGCTCTTGAAAGACTGAAAGAGCAGTATTGGGCTAAAAAAGAACGAATCGATGTAGCCCGGGAAACAGAAGGACACAAATTCCGTGAAGGAGATTATCCTGTCTGGCCGTCACCCGAACAGGCTATACAAGAAGCCAAGATAATTATGTCTTTCGTTAATGGAGAATAAAACGGCGTAAAGTTATAAGTGGATATATTCAAGACGAGGGTGCGATTCCCTCCGCCTCCACCAAGAAGATTCTATGAAGAAAAAGCGAGTTGGTAAACGAGGTAGACCTGGGTGGCGGAAACGCAGTCCAAGATGTACTTTGTGTACTCCGATTCGGTGGATGGGTAATATCAAAGGGAGACATCCCTTGCGTATGCTCAAACAGTTAGAGAAAGAACGAGTAGAATCTTATTGATGGGGGCGAAATAGAATTCGATTGGATAATTGAGACTTATAATCGCTCACCCTATTTTATGCAAAAGGTGTGAAACTTAGTATAAATAAATGTAACCGCAAATAACGCTGATTACGTTTCCGCTAACCGCGGAGTTGCTCTCGCCGCATAGGCGAGACTGAGGATTTCCGACGGGGCTTACCTTATCACCAAAAAAGCCCCCACGTTTTAAGTCGGGGTTAATGATGTGTTTTTTCTCTCAAAATTACTCCTCTAAAGAAACTATAGCATTTAACAAAAATGGTACTGTCTCTTTTAACCCCGCACTTATTTCTTTGATGCTTAACAGATCAAAGAAATATGGAGAGACTCTCATAGTGAGGTCTCACAATTAAATCTTGCTTAACTAATAAGGAGAATAGCAATGGGAAATAGACAATTAACTACCGCACGGGATTTTTTCGATCCCTGGATGCACCAATCATTCGGATTGGACAACATCTTCCACGCATTAGGGCAATTCGATGCTCAATCTCAACAACCAAAATATCCACCTCATAATATTATCAAAAGTGATAATAATTATATTTTGGAATTTGCTTTGGCTGGATGGAAAGAGTCGGAAATAACAGTAGAACTTGAGAAGAATATTCTTAAAGTTACTGGGAAAAAAGCTGATTCTGAAGATTCAGAACAAACCTTTCAACATAGAGGAATTGCAAATCGCAGTTTCTTTAGTCAATTCACAATAGGTGACAACATCAAAATAGTTGATGGTAATTTAAAGGATGGTGTTTTGACAATTAATATGGATATTATTGTTCCCGAAGAGGATAAACCAAAAACTATTAAAATAGTTTCTGAATAACCTTTAGGGAAGTGAGAGGGCTCCCACGGGAGCCCTTTTTATTAGGTGAGAAGACCTTTCTTATAAACTACCTTACCGCCAGTTTTAAGTGCAGTAAGCATAGCCTTCCGATTCCCCATTAAGTTGTAACTACAATGTACCCAACCACTATTCGGGTCTTTTCCATCGTAAAACTCTAAAATGAGTTGGTCAAAATCTAAATTCTTAGAAATCCATAACGCAAGTTCAGGATTTGGTGTCGAAAAAGATTCAAAATCTCCAGCTTGTCCATTACAATGCTGACTTGTTTTAGAACCACCCACTTTTGCATTTAGTGCGGGGCTTCTATAACCAGAATTAATTGTAATAACTCCAAACTTGTCTCTAACAGGTTGCAAAATATGTATTGCAAGATGTGTTAGATTTACAAGATGGATTAGACTAGGTGAGTTATCCACTCCCAGTCTTTCTGCTGTAGCACTCTTTACCATTTCTGATAAAGCAAAGTTTTTTGATATTCTTACTATGTCAGCCATATCACGACTTGGCTATAGATTTTTCATAAGCCTTTAGTATCTTGTCGTCCACTTTATTTTCTGTGGACTCTACCAAATGCCTTAGAAGGATAAGTATAACCTCTTGGAGCAATTTTTCCGATAGAAAACTCCCACATAGTGTTTTAACTATACCACCAAATAATGGTGCTAATGTACTTGCCATTTCATTCTCCTTTATTTAATTATAAAACCCATAATAAAATGGGGTTGTTATTTAGAGTAAATACTCCAAAGTACCCAAACTGCTACTAAACCTACAAGTCCTTCAGATCCTAGACTCTTTACGAGAGTAACGACTGAACCCATTACATCCAAACCTAAGAATGGAACCACGGCACCAAATAAAACTTGAAGCACTACACCCAGAGCAATAAGCCCTAAACCTACGCTTGTTAATTGTTTAATCCATCCGGAAATTTTATCTAACATATCTTTTTCTTTATTAGTGTGTTATAAAATCCACAATACAATAGTATATCCTATTGCTATCCCTACTAAGAATGGCAATGACCACCAGAGAGCCCTCACGATAAGTCCTCTCATTTTCTTTGTGTAACAATAGCTACTAAAGCATCCATTGATTTCGTATTGGCTTCGAGATTTGCCGCCATTTTATTAATGGCATCATTGCTTTTTTCAGCCAAATCAAAAGCCCTTTTATCATTTTCCGCATCCCTTGCAGTAAAATCATCAATGATTCTTTGTCTTTCGTTCCGTCCTCTTTCAGCCGCATCTTCGGCTTTAACAAACTGGAACTTAATAAACCATAGGGCTAGTAAACTATATACTACAGGCGCACCTAAGTTCTGTACTAAATCTATGATGTCTTTTGCGTTCATCGGGATTTTTAAATATTGAATTGTGGTTGTATCTTCATATTTATATGCATATCGACATCCAGTCTCCAATTATTCCAATCAACGTAACTATTTATACAAATAAAATTGTCGAAAAAACTTGACATTATCCTTTAATTTTTGTATAATATGTAAATATAAATACTTAATGGAGTCATTAAAATACTTAAAGAAAACAAATGAGTCGAATCAAGTATATTTATCAACACCCAAAGGATTAACGGTATATACCGTGACTACTTTACTCACCTATAAAACATCAGATAATTACTATGGTTTCATAGTTAAAGTGAAAGAAAATGCACAAATATAATTTTGAGAACGCCACCGAAAAAAGGGAGGCAGATAAAGAATTGGGACATATCGTTATGCCTCATCCAGATGGTCAGGTGAAACATCCTGAACATCTACAACAACACGAAATGTTACAAGTCCTGCAGAGACACGCATTAAATAAAAATTGGGGAGTCCTTAGAAAGATGATCGCGGAACTTCCTGAACATCAAAGAGAAGATACTATAGAAATGTTAAAAAAGACCAATAATGATCTTGGAAAGGTTTTCCCTGATGAATTTTGGTTCCGAAAAAGAGCCGATGAAGCCGAAGCTGAACGTAGACGGTTTGGACAAATGATGGCTGACGTTGCATAAAAATATATGAAAATCAAAAAATCCGACATAACTTTATATCTAAGTACAAAGTCTGAATTTTATAAAGCGGGATGGAAAGCAGCCGAGGCGGATGTTCATCTCAAAAAGGAGCCCGAAGGCAATAATCCCTTTTATGAAGAGTATGAATCTGGATATGAAGATTGTATTTCAAACAAGCAATGATTAATTTAACAGAAGTAGCAAGCAAAAATTTCAAACGGTTGCGTAAAGATGAAGATATTGAAGATACATTTTTACGAGTAACGGTTACTGGAGGCGGATGTGCTGGATATGAATACAAACTTTCATTTGATACATTGCCACATCCAAAGGACTTGACATTTGAATCATTAGGTGTTAATATAATAGTAGATAAAAAAAGTCATCTATTGACAGATGGTCTGACTATAGATTGGAGTTCGGACTTATCTGCACCTGGACCTAGATTTGAAAATCCAAGAGCCACATCTACCTGTGGATGTTCTACAAGTTTTAATGTTAAGGAGACATTTGCTGATAAACCAGCGTGGATGCCATAAAAATGAAAAAAAGGTGAAAAAAGACTTGACATTGTTAGCTGGTTTTGATATAATATAACTAGAGAATGAGAAAAGTTTCTCATTTATTTGAAGATCACACCCAAAAAGAGGAAATATATTATGTGTAGATTGAGAACCTTTTACGAGTGTTCCGATGGGACAATGGGATGGGCTGAGATAGTTCTTTCCTATGATGAAGACCTTGCCGGTGCCATCAGGCATTGGAAAACTGGTGGTCGAATAGTGATCACCGAACATATTGATCTGGTGTAAATTATGAGAATGGAAATTGAAAAACTGTTGGATGCAATGCGGGAAGATTATCACCGTTGGAGTATGATGACCAGAACCGTTCATCAAAACGTTGACAAATTTTGCAAAGACATCGAAATCAGAGATGAAATGATTGATAATTATAATAACGGTCTTGAAGTTACTGAAGGAAGACGTTATTGGAAAATCACCGCCACAAATGGCAGTGGATCTTCAAGATCAGTTTCCGGCTTTATTGTAAAAGCTGGAGATAAGAAGTTCCGTGAGGGTGATATGTTAAAAGCCGCCGGCTGGGCAGCCCCAGCAAGGAACTTTGCAAGAGGAAACGTTCTTGACGGTCGGGGAGTTAATGAAGTTCGTTGGACGGGTATTGGATAATGGCTACTTGGACAGCAAACGGCTCAGTTAACATTGACGAAATTTATTTTTACCTGTTTTGTAGACTCACAGAGTTTATGAGATGGGTAAAACTTCCAGAAGAACACTGGATTTGGTTAGATAATAATTTATTTGCAGGAGCATTATGAGTATAGCGAGTGAACGAGAAGATCGGATGAGAGTAGCAAAAACAATTCTAGAACAACTTGGCGGACATACATTCCGAGCGATGACAGGAGCCAGGAATATGGCAGGAGATGAAAACTCCTTGTCGATGAGAATTGGGCGAAACAGTTCAAACTCAAATTATCTGAAAATTACATTGAATTCGATGGACACTTACGATATGAAATTTTGTAAGTTGACCAGGAAGTTTGAAGAGAAGAGTGTTACCGAATATAACAATATCTATAATGATTTGTTAGCTGACCAATTTACAGCCCACACAGGGATGTATACTACACTATATTAACGGAGAAAATATGAAAATGTGGATTGAAGAGATCGCCACGGCGATATTGTTATTTGGTATTGTGTATTTGTCCGCAACTGTTATGTATGTTTTACTTTCAGCATAAATAGTAATGTGTACAAACCTTTACCCGACTCAGTAGTAATCAAAGAATCTCCTATCCACGGATATGGACTTTTTGCAAAGGCTACCATCAAAAAAGGAACTCATTTAGGCGTAAGTCACGTTTATGCTCCTGGTTTTGAGGGTAGCCATATTCGCACTCCCGTCGGTGGTTTTATTAATCATAGTGATGAACCAAATTGTGTTAAAATAGAGTCTCCGGAAGAATCAATGCTTACCTATTATTCTTTAGTTACTTCAAGAGATATAGAAGAAGGCGAAGAATTAACACTTACTTATACCCTATATACTGTATGAAAAAAATAACTGAATTTTTTGCCAACGCCTGGATGCTCTTTATTTTTGGCGTAAAAACTTTTTGGGCGATAATGAAGGATGATATGAGGAAAGAATCACAGGAACAAAACGAAGAATACGAAAGAATACGAGATAAACGAAAATGAGTGATACATCAAGAAACAAATTTATTAGCCAATGCGTTGCAATGTCGCCTTGTGTTGGTAAGAATGACATCCATTGTAAAATGAATAGTGATAATACCTCCTGTGTTACCTGTAAACGAACACTAGCAGAAATCACGGGCTGGGATCAGACTTATTCCTTTGAGGATAGAGAAAAAGTATGCAAGGAATTACTTGACAGGTAGCCATTTTTATGTTATAATGTTTATATTATGAAAAATACAACAAAGATGTTAGAGGGAGATCCACAACTGGATTCCTACAAAGATGCCCCTTGGTGTAATAATCCTAAGGCATATCAAAATATAGTCCACGAAGATGAAAACGTAATAGTATTTAAAGATAGATACCCTGTTACTGAGGGACATCTCCTGATTGTTCCTAAGCAAAAACTCAAAAGATCCGACATTACAATCTGTTTTGAATACGCTTATGATTACGGCATAAAAGGAGTAATGGATTATAAATGGACATCATTTAACGTAGGGATCAACCAAGGTAAAGAAGCCGGACAGTCAGTATTCTGGCCGCACGTACATATGATTCCACGGAGAGAAGGAGATTTAGGATATTTTGAGAATGGCACTCCTCACGATCCAAGGGGCGGTATCAGAAATGTAATTCCAGGAAAGGGAAACTATAATGATTAAAGAAATTAGCTTTGGAGATGAAGTTGAAGATAAGATAATTATTGATTTTGAAGGAGCACCATTTTGGAAATATTATGCAATTCAAATATTTCTGTTTGTACGCTTCGGAAAATTTATGGTAAATTTTGTTGAAACGGAATAAATTATGAGAAAGGTGAATAAGCAACAAGCCTTTCAGGTGCTAATGGAGGAAAGGATGGAAGCTGGAGAGACATATATTGATGCTATGACTGAATATATGGTCGAACACCAGCTAGAAGCAAAGCAAGTGGCGAAATTGATATCGCCCGCATTCCTCGAAAAAGTAACAGAGGAAGCAATAGCAAACAACGTAATTAAAAAAGATAATGATGAGGGTAGTGTTCTACCGCTGTGACAGGATTTGAAGCATATAAATTATATCTTGCTGTATGGCAACATTTCAGCATTGACAGGGATTATAATTATTTTAAATACCACGGTAAGTTAGGTAATATTACCGCTAAAACCTATTTCAATCGTACTGATAAATACTTTTTTGAATCATTAGGGGAACGAAACAAAGGAGACCTACTCCAATATTATGTAGCGAATTTCGCTCATCACACGTCCGAGGTGCAATGGATAGGGGACTTACACTCGAAAGAGTCGCAAGATGTTTATATTCACTGGCAAAAACGGATACAGTCGTTATCATATATTTTTGAGGAAGACTTAAAAGAGATAAATGAATTTCTAATCGCAAGAGGATTAGGATTCGATAGATTATTTGATGTAGAAGAAGACGACCATCCTCTTATTTTTCGGTTCGTTCAGCAAAGAATGATTGAAGTGGAAAGTTACATTATTATGGATAAGATTCTCGGATTCAGCAAACAAATTGCCAAGAAAATAAAAGACCCATATATTTTTCCATCCGAACAATATAGATATGATAGATACAGAGAATTTTTGAATATAAAGGATGAAAAATATACTAAAATTATGAAAGGAATTTTTTATGCTACAACTAAATGATGAAGACCACACTTTAATCGATTTATCCAAAAAAAATCTAAGACATATAAAATTAAATAATCATTATTATATTAAGATTATATACGATTTGGATGAAGCCGAAATAGAAACAATGTTTACATATGAATCCGTCGCCAAGGCACGTGATGATTATCAAATGCTTATTGATATGGTAAAGGATGGACCAACATTGTTACAAGAAGAGGAGATGGAGATGTATGAAAGTTATAATTTAAAAAGATGGAATGAATAAAAGACTTGACAAAGTGTCGGTCATAGAGTATAATAAATACTTTATAAATACAATTGAATAACCATTAATCACAGGAGAAATTAGATTATGGCCGATAAGAACGAAGAAAAGGTAAAATCCACAGAGCCCGCTTACATTCAGAAAAATACTGTACGTATTGACGGAGCAGATTACGATGTAGAATCGTTGCCAAATGTGGCGAAGATTGCTATTGAACATCTCGTGGCGATTGATAAAGAAGTCCAACGGCTTGAAATGGCGAGAGCAGGGTTTGCTCAAGCTATTAAAGCAGTTATGGAAGGTGACGAAGCACCGACACCTGTTGAAGGGTCCCCGGTCCCAAATTCTAAGAGACCTCCCGAAAGCAAAGTCGCAAGATCAGAATCAAAGGCCGATCTAAAGATTGTTCCTAATCCTGGTCCAGATCCCTCTCAAGGAGGCCCGTCTGCGTGACATCGGTGTAAAACCAGGTAAGTGATTGCATTGTGTAGTCACACCTTTAATCTAAACAAAACAATAGGAGTAAATTATGAGTTTTGCCGCTCTAAAGAAACGTTCTAAATCTAAAAAGGACGTAGAATCAATGATGGATAAGCTGAACGCCGCCGGTGGTGGTGCGAAGCAGTCATACATAGATGACCGTTACTGGAAGTTAGAACGGGACAAGTCAAGCAACGGATATGCTATTATTCGTTTTCTTGATTCGCCCGAAGGTGAAGACTTTCCGTTTGTAAAAATTTATACACACGGATTCAAAGGTAAAGGTGGATGGTACATCGAGAATTCCCTCACAACTATTAGTCAACAAGATCCAGTATCTGAAGCTAATTCAGAGTTGTGGAATTCTGGTATTGACAGCAACAAGCAGATTGCACGAGATAGGAAGCGTAGGCTTCAGTATATCTCCAACATCTATGTTGTTAGTGATCAAGCCCATCCTGAAAATGAAGGGAAAGTATTCCTCTTCAAGTATGGTAAGTCTATTTTCGATATGATCCAGGCCGCAGGTGAACCTGAATTTGAAGATGAATCGCCAGTTAATATATTTAATCTATATAATGGAGCTAACTTCAAATTGAAGGCTCGCAAAGCAGACGGTTTTGTGAAGTATGACAAATCTGGCTTTGAAGAACCATCTCAGTGGTTGAAGGATGAAAGCGAAATGGAGACATTATATAATGGACTCTATTCACTCGAAGCCGAAATTGGTGAGGATAAGTTCAAATCATATGATGAGTTGAAGAAGAAGTTTGCCCGAGTTATCGGTGCTTCCGCTGATACTTCATCTTTCACGGCTGAATCTGTTTCAGTACCTACAACTACGGTGACTGATTCTGAAGATTTGCCTTTTGATGGAGATCCTGATCCAGGATCTACAGATGATACTATGAGTTACTTTAGCAAATTAGCTGAAGCATAATCTATCGGAGATTATTCTCAATGGGGCTCCGAGAGGAGCCCTTTTAATTTAAATTATGGAGAAATAAATGTTACCCGTATTATTATTCAATGTTATTTCTGGTCTTGTAATGGACAAGGCTCAGAGTTTAGCAAAAGATCACGTGGAAGATATGATTGATAGCCTTCTTCCTACTGAAGCAAAAGAAGAACTAGACGAATTAGTTAAGGCTGATCCTGATCATCCATTTGATACTGCTAAAGACGCACTTCAGGCAGCGGTTGAGGGAAAATTACCTATTATCAATACAGATGGCTCTTTTAAGCCAATAGAGGTAAGTTTTACAGTAAAATTTGATCCAAATACTCAAGACATAGAGATTACAAAGGAATAGGTGTTTAGCTCAGATGGGAGAGCAGGTGTTTTACAAGCATCAGGTCACTGGTTCGACCCCAGTAACACCTACCAGGAAAACAAACGGAGAGTTGATTTGTGCCATTTCAAACGAGTTTGGCTTTTTAAACCTCACTGGGAGGAGTAATTACCTCTAACAAGGATGGACTAGGTATACTAGAGCATATTAGACGGGGTCGCCCAGAGGCTCGGAGCGAGTAAGACGTTCATCTTTCCACGGTCTGTTAGTGAAATAGGTCATCACGCTAGCCTGTCACGCTGGTATTATGGGTTCGAACCCCATACGGACCGCCAAATGAAATGATTATGGAAATAAAAAATATTACAATAGTTGGAGGCGGATCAGCAGGATGGATGACCGCAACTACATTATTAAATCAATTCCCCGACAAACAAATCACACTTGTAGAATCTCCTAATACTCCTAATATTGGCGTAGGAGAAAGTACAGTAGCTGGTGATCAAAGCGGTTTTAATGGCATTACGGATTGGTTAAAATTAGTAGACATTAATGAGTTTGATTGGATGCCCCATTGTGATGCCATTCATAAACTAAGTATTAGATATGAAAATTGGTATCGTGAAGATTCTGGAGCATTTCATTTTCCGTTTGGTGAACCCCAACATCGGATTCCACAACCTGATACGAACAACGAATATGTCTTTAAATTAAATGATTGGCATCTTAAAAAAATATATTATCCTGAGACTCCAGTAAGTGATTATGGAGAAAGTTTTTTCCCAGGTCTAGCTTTAGTAAATCAAAATAAATCACTTCATCCTCTTCCGGGCTCTTATGACTACTGGCCGGAAGTACAACAATACGCTGGCTGGTCATACCAATTTGATGCTACTAAATTTGGTATATGGTTAAGAGATCATTACTGTAAAGCTAGGTATCCTAATAATTTCACCCATATTCAGGCAGAAGTATTAGGAATACCTCAGAATGATGATGGAATTAAATATCTCATATTGGACAATGCTGAAAAACTTAAAGCAGATTTGTTTATAGACTGTACTGGATTCAAATCTTTGTTATTGACTGAAACTTTTGACGTTCCATTTATATCCATAGAAGAATTCATTCCCAATAATTATGCTTGGGCTACTAAAATACCTTATCTAGATCCAGAAACACAAATTGTAAATTATACAAATTGTACTGCAATTGAAAATGGTTGGATATGGGAAATCCCATTGTGGTCTAGAATGGGAGCAGGATATGTATTTTCAGATAAGTTTATTTCGAAGGACGCCGCATTACAAGAGTTTAAACAGGGATTACTACATAAGGGATATTATCCTGTAGATGATTTAGAATATCATTTAATTCCAATGAGGTGTGGTTTACAATCAAAATTGTGGGTTAAAAATGCTTGTGCAATTGGATTATCAGCAGGATTTATAGAACCATTACAATCTAATGGATTACAGAGTATATATCAATTTCTCTTTAATTTAATTACTTCATTATCAAGAGGTCATATAAGTGAATGGGATAGGAGAGAGTTTACTGCTAAATGTCACGAAGACTTTTATTCCCAGGCTTATGTGGTTGCACTTTCCTACGTACTTTCACATAGGGATGATACTGAATATTGGAGAGATATTTTAAATAGAGATTATCCAGAAGAAATGTTTGCCAATACCTCTCAAGGTCTTGCTCAATCGTTTCATCTAGCATATATTGACAAAAACTTTCGTAGAGAGTTTACTGGTGGTCGTCTTCACGCCATGGCGACTGGTATGAATTGGAACCCTATATATAAATTGAATCCATTGCTGAGTGGTCAAGATATCGAAAAAACTAAAGAATGGGTTGAGATTTATATACAAGAAACTAAAAAGAGAAAAGAGAAGTGGAATGAACAAATCAAAGATTTTCCAAGTCCTTATCAATATTTAAAAGATAATATACACAACGGGGAGGCTGAGCAAGTGGTGAGCCCAACTGACTGTAAATCAGCCGTCTGAGACTGTGATGGTTCGACTCCATCCCTCCCCACCAATAGGCGAGTAGTTCAGCAGGTTAGAATGCCACTCTGATACGGTGGAGGTCGTTGGTTCAATTCCAACCTCGCCTACCAATGTTGATGGTAGCTCAGTTGGTAGAGCATCAGATTGTGGGTCTGAAAGTCGAGGGTTCGAACCCCTTCCATCAACCCAATAACTTAAAGAAATAAAATGGCTAGAAGATCAGCATACGGATTAACACAAGTAAAAAAGTCTAAAGTAACGCCGAAACGAACCTCTATTGGAATGTCAAAATATTCCAGACCGAAGAACAAACACAAAAGACGAATCTGGAAAAAATATCGAGGACAAGGAAAATAATGGGAGTATTAGAAGCATATTACGTAACGTGGTTTTGGAAGAATCTGATTTGGATTTGTTGGACTGGAGCAACTATTGCCCATTGGGGTCAGCAACACGGATTTCAATGACTGAAATTTGGATTGCATTAGTGCTAGTATGGTTTCCTCTAGAAAGAACGGTAGATAAAGAATTCAATTCGGAGAAGGAATGCTGGGACTACTACGAAAATGGTCTGGGTGAATCGAAATGGGGAAAACAAACTTTAGATCATCAAGGAAATAGACCAGACAAGAACTTTCATTTTAAACTGAAATGGAATGAATATCCTATAAGAACATACAAAGGCAAGGATAAAGGTTTCAGAAGTAGTGTATGGCTTTCGTGCGAGAGAAAGAATCCAAAAATATTTAATGAATGAATCAGAACCAATAGCTGGAAATAGACTAGTATGGAGACACATTCAAAGAGAGAACCAACGAATGATTCTTGATCCGCTAGGTTATGATGCCATAGTAGACATAGATGAAATACATTCAAGGAATAGAAGAAAGACTGATGATCCGTACATTAAAGCAACCAGTGCTAAAATGAAACACCGCTTTCCTGAAATAGATGATTCGGAGAGAAGATAATGTTTGAACTTAATGGAGATGCCAAGGTTGTAGCTTTCAAAGATATTAAGGGAAGGTCCGCAATCGTTGTAGATGATTTCTACAGGAATCCAGATGAAGTTAGAGAACTTGCGTGTGATTTGAAGTATAGTGAAGATCCTGAGTTGGTGGGAGGATTCCCAGGGATGAGAGGTTCTTTAAACACTTCCGAAGTAAAAGAAAAATTATATAATATATATTTAGACCTATGTAGTAATAAATTATGGAAAGGAAAAGTCCAACGCACTCAATTACTGGAAGATGGTAGTTTTAAAATTCCATTACTTCAAAAGAATAGACTATTTAATATTGACGAATTTAATAAAAATTGGGACAATCTAGGGTTTATGGTCAATGTTACCAATGATACATATTTAAAAAAGAATCCTTTAGGTATAATACCTCATCAAGATTATTGGAAGAATGAGCCTAGTGAAAAGTCTACATTTCAATTTGGAAGTGTAATTTATTTAAATACTCCGGATGAGTGTGCCGGTGGAACAAATTTATATAGTCATAATGGTGAAATGAGTATCCCTTCAGATTGGCAACCAGAATGGATGCGAGGTGTAGATGATGTTACATTTGAATATATTAAAGCTAAAGTTAATGGAAACAACCCATATACTGTAGAATTTGAGGCTGATATGGTGTATAATAGAATGGTATTATATCAGTCGGATGTTCTTCATAGTGCAGATGTAGACCTTGGTATGTTTACTGATAAATACCGACTTAATCAAGTATTTTTTATGTAAGGAAACTATGAATACTGTAACAGATAATGATAAAATTACTAGAAATATTGTTGATAAATCTATTAAACAAAAAGAACAACTAAAAGGATACGAACAGAAATTTGTTCCGGAGCATCCTTATTGCACAAACTGGCCGGTAAATAAAAAAATGGATAGATTTGATTTAGAAGAGCAAATTCAGAATGTATGGCAGACGAAAGAAGACTTGGATGCTGTAACAGAAAGAATCGTGGAGGACACGGTGTTTATGACAAAAGATCAGATTTCAAATGTTTTGATTGGGATAAGTGAATTACACGAAACAAGAATGTGGAAGCTATGGCAGATTTTTGAAACAATGGTGAGAGAAAAATCTTTTGGTCCAGAAGGATTTGTTTCTCTTGATTATAGGGGTGTACCTTTAACTGAGGATGATAATGAAAGCAAATCTTGAATTTAATTTACCAGAAGACGAAGTACAATTTAATGCGGCTACAAAGGCTATGGATTGGGCTTTGCTTGTGTGGGACTTAGATCAACAATGTCGAGACTGGAACAAATACGATAATCATAAGTTTGATGATATCCAAGATGCATTGCAAGGAGTACGCCGTATAATTTATGAAGCAATGCTTGAAAAAGGAGTTCAGTTTCCTTCCTAAATCATTTTGATTTCAATTTTACTCTTACTATACTCTTGAAATCATCATACAGATGAGAGCCGTATTCGTTAATAACTATACTTGTCACGGCTAGAGCGAAATCTTTAATACTTAAATCCGCATCTACCTTATCAATAGCTTTCAGCATAAATGTTTTTGCTTTCTCCGATTTAGGAGTACTTATTGCTATTTCTGATAAAATTTCTTCAGCAGTTTGATGTAATTGTTTCATATTAAGAAATTACGGCTGACATTAGCATTTCAGAACCGCTATCTGACAACGGATTTACCGCAGTTGCATAACGATTTAAGAGTCCAATTTTGCCCTGAAAAGATTCTCCCTCTGTTGCTCTTAGCAATTGTTGTGGAAATGTACCCATAATAATACTTGAAGCACCCATACTAGATTTACCAGTATCGTGTAATCCTACATACATCGTGGTAGCGGTCGCATCTGGATTAACATAATAGGTTGTTTTACCCATCTTGTTGATAATCAATCTCTTTTCTTCTGCATCTTCACCACGTACATAGTTAGATAGTGCAGAGATGGATGCCGCATTCTTGTAAGGAAGAATTGCAAAAGCATTAAAAGTTCTGAAATTAGGTGTATTCATTTTAATAACAAGTTCTTGGACACGCTGAGTAATTTCAAATAGTGATTGTTCTGAAGATCCAGCCGCAGTCAAAGCTAAAGCTGGAGTAGCTAATGAATTGGCATCAATAAATGTCAGAAAGGCGGTATTTTCTGCCGCATCAGTAATCCCCTTTAGTAGATTTGCCGCAATTGTGTATCCATCCAAACCATATTGATTCTGAAGATCCCGCAATGCTTCCATTGATAGTCCAGTTTGAGTTGGATCAGATGTTGCTGTATTTACTGTTAATGTAGCCTCTACCGTTTCAAAGGCATCAGTTGCTCCATTTCTACGTATATTGATGATTGTCCCAGTTGACATCTTCATCGGAACAACTGCCGCAATACTTCTAATTAAAGATGCTGTAGGTAATTCCTGAAAAGTGTCAACGAGTTTGTTGAAACTAAAATCAGCGGTGCCGATATTATCATTGTGCGTTTCTTCTAGAATTAATTTTTCTTCATTTTCCATTATGTTACCTTTTTTATAACTGTTCTATTATACTATATTTATAATAATTCTTATCCTCGCCCAGTACCTGCTGGTGGTCCAGGTGCGTGAGCAGAACTATCGGACATTATTGTTTGAGATTGTACACTATTATCAATAGTTGGTGCATTAATCATTTGTGAAGCACTAGGACCTGCTACGGCTTGTTTCTCTGCTGCCGAAATGTCAGCATTTTGTTGTTCTAAAACTGAACTTGATAACATCTCTGCCTCTGCTCCCATCATTGGAGAAGGACCGACATCAATTACTGGCACAGGTGCTGTTAATTCTCCCGCATTTCCAAACATATTCATTTGGGGTTTAAACTCGGTACTTTCACCATCTGGGAGCATTGTCAATGGTAATTCTTTTTCTCCTTCAACACTAACCGTACCTTCTGGTGTGGTATCAAAAAATGGTTTTTGTTCTGCCCAAATGTCCCATAATGTCTGTTCTAAGTGTGTGTCGTGAGTAAATATAGAACCTGTAGTTACCATTGCGGTATTAGCAGAATCTTGCAATTCCTTCTGCGGAGTCAACTCATCAAATTTCTCAGGAGTAAGGTTAGCTCCTTCTTCCAGTTTGGAGGAATCCTTGACAAATCTTTTCGTTCTTGTCTTTGCATATTGAAATTTCCCAGGATCCTTTACTTGTATGGGACCTTGATCTTCTGCCACTGTTCCGTCAGCATTCAGTCTTGTCGTGCCCGTACCCGGATCCTCGTCTTTCTTAGCGACGGCTTTGTCTCTCCGAGCTATCTCGGCTTTGGAACGCCTTACCATCATTTTTTCATCAGAATGAAACATCCACATCCCTTTATCGTGCAACCAAGTGCCAGGAATACCGTTTAGGTCCCCTTTTTGCATAAATTTTGTTTTATCGAGGTCTTTGGTCGCCGCCAATTCTGCTTTCCCACCACCTTCGAAAGTACGTGTCATAACACTTTTCTTTTTGTATTCCTTTTTCATCTTTGCCATATTATCGATTTCATCTCCCGCTTTTGTAGGTCCTGCAGAGCCTGCTTCACCATATGCAAGAGTTTCATCTCCAAAGAGTCCGCCAGAATCGTATTTAATCGATTTTCCCATCTTCTTGGCGGCTACGAGATCCATAATGTTCTGTTTATCTGCTTTGCCCCAAGTTTCTGTATCTAGGAGTGATTCTAAACTATCTACATCCAACTTTGATAATTTTTCTAAATCATCAATGGTGCCGTGACCCATACCGGTATCTACAATACCTTGTTGCTCGGCTTGTTTCATCAACCATTGCTTATCTTCATTAGCTAATGTGGAGCCTGAAGTATTTTCATCAATATTGGTTTTATCAGACACTTGTTCAGCAACAGTTTCTCCAATTTCTCCTGCTAAGAAATATCCTAATCCACCACCAATAATACCACCGACTAGTGTTCCGACAAACGGAACAACTGATCCTATTGCCGCTCCAGCGGCAGCACCTGCTAGGGCGGCACCAGTCTTACTATGTGCTATATTTTTTTCAGTTCTATCCATAGTCTCGTCTGTTTCAGTAGAGTATACATCAAAAGCACTCAATGCTACTGTTAATGGAAGTGCTACTTTACCTAATACTTTACCTCCTAATTTTGCAACATTTTTTACCTGACTCATCGTTCTGGCAGTTGTTTTACTTGCTTCTGCTAGTGCTTTGCCTCCGGCTTGAACAATGCCTTTGCTTGCTGGTGGTGGAGCTACAGCTGGTGCGCCTCCGGTAGGGACTTTTACTCCCCCTCCCGGAACTCTAGCACCTGGAACTCTGGCACCCGGCGCTCTAGGCTGTATAGTAGGTTTAGGCTGTACAGTTGGTTTAGGTTGTACAGTTGGTTTAGGCTGTATAGTAGGTTTGGGTTGTACAGTTGGTTTAGGTGGTTTAGGCTGTATAGTAGGTTTGGGTTGTACTGTAGGTGCAGGTTGAGTTACCTTTGGAACTGTAAATTTTGTCTTTAAAAATCTGTTGGATAATGATTTGAGAGAGTTAATTTGTCCGGTTAGAGCACCAGCAGCCGAAGTCAGACCAGTAATACCCAAACCAATCTTGCTGAATGGGGACATTAATAGACCAGCAAGTGTCGAAAAGAATCCACCTCCTTCGTCTTTTTTGTTTAGTGTAGGACCTTTCTTTCCTGCACCTAGCTTTGGACGCTTTCTATCTCTACTTGCTTCTAGTCTTAGTCTGTCTGCTTTAATTTCTCTTTGTTCCCTCCGTCTGTCAAAATCAAGTTCTTTTGTTTCAATATCAATAAGTTCTTGCATTTGGTCAGACTCGATCATCATTGGATCACCATCCGAATCCATAATAACACGTGGAGGTTCTCCTGTATTAGCTCCTTCAGCCACTGGTTCTGCTTCAACTGAGGGAGCGCCTTCACCCTTTGTAAGTGTTTCTAAGAAGGGGGGAGAATGTGTTCCTAATCCGGTTACAATTTCTTCTGTTTGTTTGTCTATAGCGGCTACTATAGCTCCACTATCTGCTCCACCAACATCTTGTCCAGCAACATCTGGTCCTGTTGGAACAGGAGAAGCATTTGAAGGTGCGTTAAGAGTTGGAGCATCCGGTTCAGCAGCCCAGCCTGGATCTGTCATCACTAAATCACCTAAGATTGACTCCTCTTGTTTTAACTGTTCTTCTTTTACTGCATTCAACTTTGCTTCCGTCTCCCGCATTTTCAGCATATCGATTATCTGGTCTTTCTCTAAGCCATCAAACTCTCCCTTACCTGCCAAAGAGTCTGCCATTTGAGATAGTCTTATCTCTGATAACCCTAAATATTTTTCCTGTACTTGTCCAATCTCTTCTGTTTTTTTGTTAGCTTCCTCCTTGAGTTCATTTTCTCTGATAATAGCGGCAATTCCTTCCTTATTCAAACCATCGAATGCTCCTAGCTTTTCATATTCGGCAGCCATTCCCAGTATTCTCACCTCATCCTTCTTTACTGCCGCTTTCTCCGCTTTCTTTAGGTCTTTTTCCGCTTGCCTTTGTCTCGCTTTCGCCTCATTAAATATTGTCTGGTTCAACATATCTTGAGTAGATATTTCAGAGATTATGGAGCTCATCCATTGTTTATTAGCCTTTTTTCTTTTAATATTTGCTTCTACCTTTTCCAGATTTTCCGAATCAGCCGCTTCCCTTTCTTCTTGACTCATTTTATTATAGCCGGAGCGTTTATCTCTCATTGCTTGAAGAATACTACCTTTTTCACGCAACCAATTTGTGTGCGACTCCTTCTCCTCAGCAATCTGAATTTTCAGATTGTCTTTTTCTTCCGCCCTCTGTCTTTTTCTTTGATTCTTGAGCATCTTGGCTTCGCCGGACAACATCTTAGTTATACCTCCGAGACCACCGCCTATGACGGCTTTCGCTCCAGCTACTTTCGCAAAGGTTTCCATTGTACTCGCCATTTTACTCCTTATCGTGGTCTTCTAGTTTTATCGTGTCTTTCTTTTTCTTCTTGTAGCCAATCCGCTAAAAGTGAAACGTAAATCTCCCTTTCATACGGTATCATATTATCTAGGTCTGAAAGGCTGTAATTGTGATGTTGCATAAGCTGGAAGTTAGTCTTGTAATGATTGACCAACGTATCGTAACTTATGCAAAGCCGAAAAAATCTTCCAGCCCCTCCAATGTGACTGGCTCTTTATGCCCACATTTTGTACACTTATAGTCAATTACGTGTCTTAATCGTGGTAAATGATTAAAAAATTCTTTAATTGAATCGAAGGTATCTTCGGACAAACTCTCTACAAATGTAGCCATCTCAACCTTTGATGTTTCTTTACCTTTATAAACATTCTCGGCATCAAATACATAATCTATTGAATCAACAATAACCTTAAACATCTTTTCGATGCCGTCAGTCTCGTTATCGTGAACTTTCATC
>Ga0315334_10000625_pt1 | contig 21455 bp, 15 predicted proteins | sample M150034915metaG_FD_205555 | JGI IMG/M metagenome (GOLD analysis project Ga0315334, IMG submission 205555) | Ammonia-oxidizing marine archaeal communities from Monterey Bay, California, United States - M1 500m 34915 | ecosystem: Environmental > Aquatic > Marine > Intertidal zone | place: USA... | reverse complement strand
TGGACCATTGACGCCAGATGCCACTACGCCCGGAGTGCCGCCCGAATTGGTGAACGGCGGGGCAGTGAACGGTTGCGCAGTTAACGGTTGCGCAGTTGATGGTTGCGCAGTTAACGGTTGCGCAGTGAACGGTTGCGCAGTTGATGGTTGCGCAGTTGATGGTTGCGCAGTTGATGTGCCAGTCGATGGCAGCGTACTGCCGTTGACCGCACCTAGTGCTGAAGCAACGGGATCAATCGTGCGCCCCGCCCGGTCAACATTCTGCGCAAGCGTCTGTGCTGATCCAGCGAGAGAGGGTGGCACAGAAGGAAAGCTGAACCCGGACGCCGCTGGAGTGGTGTTTTCTGGCTTCCACACCGTGACCGACCGGGAATTGGTAGCTGAATTGAGGCATCGCTCACTCGAAACGCTGCGAATTTGAGGAATTTCAACCGCCGTGAAATCGTTTGTTTTTTGCTTCGTGGCAGCACCTATGGCCGAACTGCGACCATCAAATCGCTCGGTAACAAAGGTGTCTGACACGAGGACGACGGCAGTGTGCAATCGATCAGAGCGGCTGACGAAATCGATATCGAATGGACGCTCAGGTATTTGCCGATTGCACCCACCAAAGCTTCGATGTTCGAGCTCTGGCAAGCTCGATTCGAGGCTACCCCCTGCGTACACCCGTATGGTTTCAGGCACGACACATCGGTCGTCTGGGTGGCGAGCATTTGCAACGCTAAACAAGGCCACCATTAATAGCACTGGGACTCCGCCCATCGTTCAATCCTTGAATGATGCTTATGGGTCGTGGCGGTGCCAACTACCGTTCGGCGCAGCAAACCACGAGGATTTTGCATGATCGTAACGCCAAGGCTGGACGTTGGTAAAGAGAGATTTTCCCGGCACCTCGCGTCGCAGGACCAATAATCAAAAGTTATGAGTATTTTGAAGGCTCATTTCGCCAATGCAAGCAATCGTGCATGACCTTCAATCAACATTTCACACACCGTTTCGATCTCATCTGAATGATTGAAGCGACCGACTCCGAATCGCGTGCTGCGTCTTGCCATTGATTCGTCAAGACCCAATGCCGTCAATACATGGCTGGGAGCAGAATGGGCCGCACTGCAAGCCGAACCGCTGCTGAAAGCGATCTCCGGCACTGCGGACATCCAAGCCTGCCCTTCGATTGCTGGCAATGCAAAATTCAGGTTTCCTGACAAACGTTCCCCCTGTTCCAACCCGGGACCATTCAGATGTAAACCATCAATAGCCGCAGTCAGCCTGCTCCAGATCTGGTCCCGCAACCGAGCGACACGTTCATTGTGTTCCAACATTGAATCCGAACAAAGCTGCATGGCGGTGGCAATTCCGATGATCCCTGCGGGGTTCATGGTTCCGCTCCGGATACCCCGTTGCTGCCCACCGCCCACGATTTGCGGGTTGAGGCGGACGCGTCGATGTGAGTTCCCCACCACCAGTAAACCAGTCCCCTTTGGACCATAAAGTTTGTGAGCAGTGGCACTCAGCAGGTCGATATCGGTATTGATGACGTCGACTGGAATACGGCCCACAGCCTGGGTTGCATCGCTATGCAGAAGTGCCCCTCGGTCATGACACATTCGGGCAATCTCTTTCATCGGGGCAATCGCTCCGATTTCGTTATTCGCCCACATCACCGAGACCAGCGCCGTGTCGTCGTCGATCGCCTCGTCAAGGCGTTGCATGTCCACGACACCAGCGTTGGATAAACCTGTTGGCAAAACGGGAACATAAGTGACACGAAATCCATGTTGCTGCAATTCGGCAAACACATCCAGCACCGCAGGATGTTCGGTCGTCACCGTGACAATATGTCTGCGTTTCTGTCGTGGATGTGTACACATACCACGGATTGCCAAATTATTGCTTTCCGTAGCACCACTGGTCATCACTAGGGAATCAACTGGCACATTGAGAAGCTGAGCCATTTTGGCAATTGCATTTTCCATTGCACTTTGCGCGTCTGCCCCGAGTGCATGGCTACTGTGAGGGTTGCCATAGTGTTCTGATAACCAAGGCACCATCGCCTCGACCACCCGAGGATCACAACGTGTGGTTGCGTGATTGTCCAGATAAATCATTCAGCTGACCTGTAGTTTGACGAATGGCGACGGCAGATCGAATCGACCAGAGCGTTGTCGCAAGCACACTTATAAGTCCCGCCGATGCGAACAACAGACAACCATTAATACAGCGCATCAATGGCAAGTTGACTCCAGGTTTCCAGTCGATCCCTTTCTGCCCGTAAGTCCTCAATCGTGACGAATCCACCCTCCGCCAAATCAGCTTCATTGCTGGACACCTCAGGCCCTTCGAGTACGAACCGATGTACCACGCCGAGATGCACTTTGCCCACATCATTGGACGGATCGTAAATGAGACCTTCCCGAGTCTCGCTGTAACCTGCGGTCAGACAAACTTCTTCAGCCAACTCTCGCTGCATCCCAGTTGTATACGGATCAGCACCCTCGGCAGAATCTTCGCGGCTGATATGTCCGCCGATACCGACACTGCGTTTGGCGTGTAAACGTGATTCCCCACCGCCGCCTCCACGTGTGTAAGTAAAGAGTCTGGTGACCCCATCGCTGTCCGTCCAGTCGAGCAACACGTAGGGGATCAATTGTTTGAAAGATGGATCCGTTTCCATAGCACCGCGTGGCTCGAAAGAAAGCTGATCACTACCCAAAATTGGGATCAGGAAGCGATCAACATCAGATTCGAAGCCTTCGATCGAGCCAATTTTCTGGATCACCGATTCTGGAATGACAAGAATGTGTTCTTCTGGGACCGACAATGCGTTCTCCTTGGAGGTACCGGGTTTCAGGTGAACTGCGACAGTATCCCGCAGTATGATGCAAAATCCCGCAGTATGATGCAAAGTTGATTCGTATTCGGGCCAAAGTTCAAGGCAGGGGCGAATCACTATTAGCGAATCATTATCATTAGCATCGCCGATTTGGTTACGCCATTCACCCCCCTGCTTTTTTAGCTCGCTCGTTTTTCTGGATTCCCCTCCAAGTCGCGGCAACGGTGTTTTCGAATCAACTGGTAATTTCTGATCGAAGGGCGGGGCTTATCGGGTGAAACCTTGCATGACCGCTGGATTCGCACCTCACTCATGTTTCCAACTCAAGAACAATAACACCATGGAAATCAATATGGAGTCCGCTGTTTCCAGACGATCCTTTGTCAGTACAGGATCAAAAGTCAGTACTTGCCTGCTCACTTCCTGCTTGCTTCCCGCAGTTCACGGTACACCACCAGCAAGGTCAAAGATTCGGATTGGTCAGATTGGCACCAGCCATCCACACGCCTCAGGAAAACTGGCCGCCATCCGTGGACTGGACGGGATTTACGAATTGGTCGGTGTGGTCGAACCAGACGAGAAACGTCGGCAGGCGGTTGCCATGACCGAAGCCTATCGCGACGTCCGCTGGCTGAACCAACAGGACCTTCTGGATAGTGATGTTGCTGCAATTGCTGTTGAGACGCGTGTTTCGGAACTTGTACCGACAGCCATCAAGTGCATTACAGCAGGCAAGCACATCCATCTGGACAAACCTGCCGGTACCTCCATGTCAGCCTGCCGCGAAATGCACCAGCAAGCCAACCAACGTGGATTAACAATCCAGATGGGTTACATGCTGCGATACAACCCTGCATTTGTGCTGCTATTTGATGTAGTAAAAAAGGGGTGGCTGGGAAGAATCACGGAACTGACTGCTGAAATGGGGAAAATGGGCAATGGCTCTCTGAGAAAGGAACTCAGCGAATTTCCCGGCGGTGGTATGTTCGAACTGTCGTGCCACGTGATCGATGCGATGGTCACAGTGCTGGGACGTCCCGATCGAATCACGGCACACAATCGAGCCAGTTACCCTGGCAAAGACACGTTCGTCGATAATCAGCTCGCCGTTTTCGATTATCCCCATGCAATTGCCACTGTACGCTGCAATCACCTTGACCCTTTTGGATTCACGCGCCGACATTTCCATGTCGTGGGCGAACAGGGAACCTTTGAAATCAATCCTTTGGAACCGCCACAGGTACGCGTTGCCTTTGACCGTCCACGAGGAAAGTTCAAAAAGGGATTTCAGGATATTGAACTCGCAGGGAAAACCGGTCGTTATGACGCCGAGTTCGAGGACCTTGCCGAAGTAATCCGGGGTGAAAAAACCCTTGACTGGAACTCGGAACACGATCTTGCCGTTCACGAGTCAGTGCTACTTGGCAGCGGTATGACGCTGGCGCCCACCAACCCATCGCCCCCAAAGCAGACACATGCAAAGTAAAGCGGCAACCGTCAGCCAATACCTCAGGGAATTGCCCCCGGAACGGCGCGATACTCTGACACACATCCGTAAGATCCTCAAACAAAATCTGCCAAAAGGATTCAAGGAGGGGATGCAGTATGGCATGATCGGTTATTTCGTTCCCCACAGTCTTTATACGGATGGATACCACTGTGACCCCGCGCAACCCTTGCCGTACATTTCTCTGGCATCACAGAAAAACTACTGTTCGTTGTATCTATTCGCACAGTATTCCAACAACAGAGAGAATCACTGGTTTCAAAAGGCGTGGAAGGCTTCTGGCAAAAAGATGAACAGGGGAAAGTCCTGCGTTCGATTCAAGAAACTGGAGGACTTGCCTCTGGATGTCATTGCTGAAGCGGCCAGCCGACTGTCAGTCGAGCAGTTCATTGAAATTTATGAGTCGGTGATCAAACCAACTGGTGGAAACCGCCAGAAATCGACGAAACGGGCTGTGAAAAAGAAAACAGATTCCTCACAAAAGAAAACTGTGAAGAAGGCAAGCAGCGCCAAAACGAGGCCAGCCATAAAGACCAGCAATTCGCCAAAAACAGTGGTCGCAAAACAGTCAAAAAAAACGACCCCGCGCAGGGGACGCAATCCATCTGGCTGATCGCACATCACAAAGCCCAATCACTGGTTGTGACTGTGCGAGGGTCAGCCAGTTGCACCAGGAGGAAGACGCTTCAGGTGAATGTACGCTTTTTCTGTAGCAATCCTGCCTCGGCGTGTTCGAACGATCAATTCACTTCGCAGCAGAAATGGCTCAACCTCATCTTCCAGAGTGTCACTGCTGACGTTCATCGTGTGAGCGATGGCCTCCAATCCTGCTGGCCCCCCGGCAAAAACACGGATCAACGTATCGAGATAGCCTCGATCCTGTTTATCGAGCCCCTGAGTATCGATACCGATCATATCGAGGGCTGCAGTCGCAATCACATCGCTGACTTTGCCGTTCGCTTTGCTTTGAGCGTAGTCCCGCACCCAAAGCAAACGATTGTTAGCCAAACGAGGTGTACTCCTGCTTCGCCCAGCGATGACACTGGCTGACGCATCGTCGACCGAAATTTTCAGCTTCACAGCATTACGGCGGACGATTTCGCACAATTCGGGCTGGGTATACCAACCAAGGTGTTCGCGAATCTGAAAGCGATCTCGCAGGGGAGCGCTCAACATGCCAGCCCTCGTTGTTGCCCCTATCAGCGTAAAAGGCTGCAACTCATAATTCAGTGTTCTAGCGCTGACTCCCTCACCGAGGACAATGTCGATTCTGTAATCCTCCATGGCCGTGTAGAGGTATTCTTCTACCGGTTTGGGGACACGGTGTATCTCGTCAATGAACAGAACACTGCCTTCCGACAGGTTGGTCAGGTAGGGAAGCAGGTCCTTGGGTGCTCTTAAGCCCGCCCCATTCGCCATTTGGACGATTGTTTCCATCTCAGCTGGAATGACCGTGGCAAACGTTGTTTTGCCAAGCCCGGGTGGCCCATCGAAAAGAATATGTCCTAGTGGATCGCCCCGTTTCTGAGCTGCCTCAATCGCGATTTTCAGTCTCTCGATCACATCGCGTTGACCCACCATTTCATCCATGCGTTTTGGCCGCAGAGAACTGTCCTGCTCGCGGGGCAGGGGGGCCGTAGCGGTCTCAGGATCGGATTGCTGGTAAACTGCTTCTCGTGCCATCGATGTCTCACTCGGTTGGTTGCGGACTCTTTAGTTTTAGCGGTTTCCAACAGCGATGCGAACCGCAAATGCACCTAAATGAATGGATCAATGACGAACCCGACTGACCCACAAGTCGCTCACTGGCATGGCTTTACGCAGATGTCTGATCACGATTCACTGGTTATCGAAAAAGGCGACGGATGCTGGCTGACGACTACAGATGGACGTCGGCTGTTCGATGGAGTCTCCAGTTTGTGGTGCAACGTCCACGGCCACCGGAACCCAAAACTGGATGCTGCCATCCGTGAACAGCTCGATCGGGTCGCTCATGTCACAACTCTGGGGATGTCGTGTGAGACGACCGAACGCCTCGCCAGACGCCTCGCGGAAATCACCCCCGGCGACCTGTCGCACGTGTTCTTCAGCAGCGATGGATCATCGGCTGTAGAAGCTGCACTCAAGATGGCATTTCAATACTGGCAGCAAAGAGAGGATCCACGTCCGGAAAAGACCAACTATCTCGCTCTCGGCTCCGCGTACCATGGCGACACGACAGGTGCTGTTTCACTCGGTGGCATCGAGTATTTTCACAAGCTGTTCGCTCCCATCCTGTTCTCTCCCGTTCGAGGCCCGGTTCCCTGCAGCTACAGACTGCCACCCGGCGTTACCTCCGACCCTTTACAGCATTACACCGACGAAATTGCATCATTGCTTCACCAGCATGACGCCCAACTGGCGGCGGTGGTCATGGAACCGTTGGTTCAGGGAGCAGCCGGGATGATCACGCATCCCCGGGGATTACTAAACAAAGTTCGGGAATTGTGTGATCGTCACGACGTCCTACTGATTTGTGATGAGGTTGCGACCGGCTTTGGACGCACAGGGAAAATGTTCGCTTGCGAGCACGAATCCGTCACTCCGGACATCCTCTGTCTTGGCAAGGGTCTGACAGGAGGCTACTTACCGATGGCGGCGACCATTGCCCGTCCCCATGTTTTTGATGCTTTTCTTGCACCCGTCAGCGAATCCCGTCAGTTTTTCCATGGGCACACCTTTGGCGGCAATCCCCTGGCTGCAGCTGCTGCTTTGGCCTCGATCGAGTTACTGGAAGAATCCGCTTTGCTTGATCGCGTCTCAGAGCGGGGGCAGCGGCTCCGGGATCGTCTCAGCGATGCACTCGCCAACCACCCAAATGTTGGTGATATTCGCGGCCGGGGTATGATGATCGGGATTGAATTGGTTGCCGATCGTTCCAATCAGGAACCTTTTTCATCAGCCCTGCAAGTTGGTCGCTTGGTTTGCCGTCGAACGGTTAAAAATGGTGTCTGGATCCGCCCTTTGGGTGACGTCATCATTCTGATGCCGCCGCTCATTGCCACGGAAAAAGAGCTGGACATGTTTGCCGATGTCGTGATTGAATCAGTGGACGCAGAACTGGCAACACTGAGCAAACAACAATCTGTTTCACTTCTGACGCGTGAATGAATCACTATGAATGATGAAAGTCCTGACGAAGAAAACCCAACAATCGACGTCACGGATCCATCCATCGTCGCACGCTATGAACCCTACCTGCGGATGCTCGCAAGGACACAATTGCGTCGAGCGTTTCAAGCCAAGATAGGAGCCAGTGACATGGTCCAGCAAGCGATGCTGCAGGCCGTGCAGGGATTCGACGGTTTCCGTGGCAGCACCGAGGCTGAGCTTCGCGGGTGGCTCCGACAAATACTGGCCCACCACATCTGCCATCTGGATCGCGACATGCACCGTGACAAGCGTGATGTCCGCCGAGAGCAATCGATGGAACAAAAACTGGCTCAATCCTCCATGCGACTGGAGGGCTTGCTGGCTGGCGATGGACCTACCCCCAGCCAGAATGTCGCCATGGGTGAAAACGTGATCCGGATGGCCGAGGCAGTCGAGCACTTACCTGAATCTCAGCGTGAAGCGATTCGACTGCACTACCTCGAAGGTCATAAATTGGCTGAGGTTGCAGAGATTCTGAAAAAATCGAGTGGTGCCATTGCTGGTCTGCTGCACCGCGGCATGAAGACCCTCCGGCAACAACTCTCAGACCGCTAACCCCACCTGCAACGTTGAGCCAGCTTTGCCGCGTTAGCCACACTACGTAAATCGGTCAGATTCGTATATCTTCACGGCAACTCATTTCCCCCCAGCAGGTTGACTGTTTTCCCAATGATTCGCACCCGATTTGCCCCCAGCCCCACTGGTTACCTCCACATCGGAGGCGTCCGTTCCGCTCTCTTCAACTGGCTGTTAGCCAAACAGAGCGGAGGTCAGTTTATTTTGAGAATCGACGACACCGATGCGGGCCGCAACGTCAGTGAGGCTTTGCAACCGATTCTCGACGGTTTTCGCTGGCTTGGAATGGACTGGGATGAAGGCCCCGATATCGACGGCCCCCACGCGCCCTATTATCAGTCGCAACGTTCCGATCGCTATCAGGAAGCTGCCGAACGTCTGCTGGCAAGTGGCCACGCCTACCGCGATTATGCTACCCCAGAAGAACTGAGAGCGGAACGCGACGCTGCAGAGAAAAAGGGAGAGAGGTTTTTCTATGAGCGGCAATGGATGGCCGAGACCGAAGAGCAGGCGGCAGCCTTCGAGGCCGAAGGCCGTCCACGCACGCTGCGGCTCAAGATGCCTCGTGAAGATGAATGCGTCATTCAGGATCTGGTGCGGGGAGAAGTCCGCTTTGAGTGGGCACAGGAACAGGACACTGTGATCCAGCGTCCTGATGGCAGTTGTCTGTATCACCTTGCCAGCGTGATTGACGATCACGATTTCGAGATCACTCACGTGGTCCGAGCCGAGGAACACTTGCCCAACACACCCCGGCAAATTTTCATTCTTGAATCACTGGGGTACCAACGTCCTCAGTACGCACACCTTCCCTATGTTGCTGAACCTGGCGGGTCTGCGAAACTCAGTAAACGCAAGCTTGCCAAATATGAAAACAACAAGGACTTCGCTCAACTGTTAGCACGCGGAAGAAGTATCGCTGATCGCTGCAACATTCCCATGGAGGCGGACACTTTCAATCCGGTCATCATCGATTTCTATCGAGAGATTGGCTTTGAACCTCAAGCGATTCTGAACTACCTGTTGCTGCTGGGCTGGTCACTCGACGGTGAAACAGAAAAGTTCACAGTCGATGAAATGGTTAAACTGTTCACCCTCGATCGTGTCAACAAATCACCGGCATCTTTCGACCCAAGAAAGCTAATTTCCTTTCAGGGCGACGTCTTCACTCAACTTCCGTTGGAAACCCGCATTCAGCGAGTAAGACCTTTCGCCGAACGAGCCGGTCTTCTGGGCACTTCCCAAGCAGAAGAAATGTTGGCCAAGGTTGTTGATGGAGCGGAGGACCGTTTGAAAATAGCGGGCGACATCCTCGACTTTGACTACTTCTTCCTCGACGAAATTTCGTTTAATGAAAAAGCTTTCGTTAAACGGATTTGCAAACCCGATAACGCTCGCGAGTTGCTAAGACGATTACGTGACCATCTGGCACTGTCCGAGGCTTTTGACGCGGAGTATTTGGAGAATCAGATCCAACACTTCTGCGAAACCTCAAACATCGAACTCAAAGACATCATTCATGCGATTCGGGTTGCCGCAACGGGCCAAGCGGGCGGATTTGGCATGTTTGATACGCTGGCCATCCTGGGCAAAACGAAAGTGTTGAGCAGACTCGACATCGCTCTTGAGCGGGCTGCGACAATCTGCGCTGATGCCTAAAAAGCCTGAGCCTACTACAATCAGGTGATTGAATTTTTCCTTCTTGATGCCCTTTCACGAAGAAACATGTTGTTGATCAAGCCAACAAAAACCTTTGGGTTACTCACCGCCTCTTCTCTGACAGTCTTTCTGCTGGGTTGTCACGCTGAAGTTGAGCATCCCGTCGTTTTTGAGCCGAACCTGGTTCACACGATGAAGTATCAGATCCAGAAAGACATCCCGATGGATGAGGCATCGAAAGACTCCACCTGGGTGGTCGATACCATGTTTGGTTCGCCCGACGAACCGAAACTACCGGCAGTTGTTACCGAGGACAAAGACTTGAGTAGCATCGTCAGCCAGGATCATTTAATGCACGCATCGGGGGCAGCGATCGCTGAGGGGCGTGGCCTGTTCAGAATGCTGTGCTCAACCTGCCATGGGGTCACCGGAAACGGAAGGGGAAAAGATGCATCTGCTCAGATGCCTTATCCACGTGATTACCGAATGGGCATATTTAAATTCAAATCGACTCCTCGGGGCAGCAAGCCCACCCGAAACAACCTGTCTCGTCTGATACGAAATGGCATCGCCGGCACCAACATGCTGCCCGCCAACAAGCTTTTGGAAACAGAAATTTTCCGTCGAAAGCAAAACAACGAACCCCCAGTCAATATCTCGGAGATCACCGATGATAATATTCAGGCGCTCGTTGACTACGTCATTTACTTGAGTTTGCGTGGCGAGCATGAACGACAGCAGATAGACATGGGCATCCTTGAGCAAATTCTTGAGGGTGGCGAACGCCTGATCAACTCGGATTTCGCCCACCGGATTGTCACGGAAGATAACTTCAAAACATCACTCGACGAAGCGGCTGATGCTGACGAAAATTCCCTGAATGATGAGATAAAAAACAACCTCGAACTGTATGAGCGTTACCAGGAAGATTGGGAATACGCGGAAGAGTATGCGATTGAAATCGCTGAGTCATGGCTGGACGCCGAAGATGATGTTCTTGAGGTTCCCGATCCGCCAAAGAACTTCCCGCTGGCCGAGAACTATACCGATGTCTCTTCCCTGCGAAATGGAGACCGAGCAAAGGAATTCGAAGCATCGATCAAGCGTGGTCAGGAACTATTCGTTGGCAAGATTGCATCATGCAGCAAGTGTCACGGCGAAAAAGGACTGGGAAACGGCCAGACCACCGACTACGACGACTGGACCAAGGACTGGACGACACGCGTCGATCTGAAACCCGAGAATCGGGAAGAACTGATTCCGCTTCTCGCTCGGGGAGCTCTTCCGCCTGTGAACGTCATCCCTAGAAATTTTGCGGAGGGAGTTTTTCGCGGTGGCTCGGATTCCAAAGATCTTTATCGCCGAATCACTCAGGGGATCGACGGGACGCCAATGCCGGCAGCAACATTCGTCGAAGGCCAATTCGAAACAAAGGATGTCTGGCATCTGATCAACTTCATTCGCTCGCTTCAAACTCAGGAATTCGCACCAGCCGAGCCTGTTGGGAGCGACTCTGCCGATGAAACCGCATCAGCACTCTGATCCCGACCTCGGAATCAACCAAGCCGACGCAAATCGTGGTCACTACGAAGTTCCCCCTCGATTCGGTAACCTACGCCTGCCGCGCGGTGTCATATCGTTGAGCTCGACATTTTGGAACAGGTCCGTATCCGGCAGGAATTGAACGCGAAACCAGCTGAATCATTTGGATGCCGACAAGAAGCGTCTCAGGAGTGAGAGAAATGAGCGAAGAAAACGAGAAACGAGAATCCAGGAATTTCATCGAACAAGCCATCGAGGCTGATTTGGCGTCAGGGCGATTCAAGAGTGTCCAAACCCGATTCCCACCTGAACCCAATGGGTATCTGCACATCGGCCACGCCAAGAGCATCTGCCTGAACTTCGGCTTGGCACAAAACAACAACGGCACCTGCAACCTTAGATTTGACGATACAAATCCGGCCAAAGAGGAGGTCGAGTATGTCGAGTCAATCATGGAAGATATACGATGGCTTGGTTTCGAATGGGACAGCCTGCACTTCGCCAGCGATTACTTTGACCAACTGTACGAGTGGGCCGAAAAACTGATCGAATCGGGCGATGCCTACGTCTGTGACCTTTCAAGCGACGAAACTCGAGAGTACCGGGGCACATTGACCGAACCAGGGAAAAACAGTCCCTTTCGGGAACGCAGCGTGCAGGAAAACCTGGATTTATTCCGTCGCATGCGTGCCGGCGACTTTGAAGATGGGGCGAAAGCTCTGCGTGCCAAGATCGATATGGCATCCCCAAATATCAACATGCGTGATCCGGTCATGTACCGCATTCTACGCGCAACACATCACCGAACCGGCGACAAGTGGTGTATCTATCCAACCTACGACTGGACTCACGGTCAGAGTGATTCCATCGAAGAGATCAGTTTTTCCATTTGCACGCTCGAGTTTGAAAACCATCGTCCACTCTATGACTGGTTCTGCGACAAGCTTGGAATTCATCACCCTCGACAGATCGAGTTTGCGAAACTCAAACTCAGCACCTTAATGATCGGCAAACGCTACATGCTAAAATTGGTCAAGGAAGGGTACGTCAGCGGGTGGGATGATCCGCGGATGCCAACACTCTCCGGATACCGGCGTCGTGGATACACGCCAGAATCCATCCGTAACTTTTGTGCGGATGTTGGCGTGGCCAAGTTCAACAGCACCATCGACATCATTCGACTTGAAAGCACGGTCCGCGAACATCTGAACCGTGTTGCCCCTCGACGCATGGCCGTTTTGGACCCCGTAAAACTGACCCTTACCAATTGGCCTGAAGGCCATGTGGAAATCAGCGAAGCCGTCAACAATCCGGGAGAACCAACCGCCGGCAAACGCCAAATCCCGATGTCGGGTAACCTGCTGATTGAACGCGAAGATTTTCGCGAGGAAGCACCTCGAAAGTTCTTTCGTTTAAAAAAGGGGGGGGCAGTCCGGTTGCGAGCTGGATTCATCATCGATTGTCACGATGTTGTTAAAGACGATGACGGCAATGTGATTGAGATTCTCTGCACTTACGATCCGGAAACGAAAAGTGGCGCTAACACCTCGGAGCGAAAGGTCAAAGGAACCATCCACTGGGTAAGTGCCGAGCACGCAGAAGAACTTGAGGTTCGACTCTACGACCGCTTGTTTACCTGCGAAAATCCAGGCTCACCGGAGGAAGGCAAAACGTTCCTTGATTACCTGAACAGCGACTCGTTGCGGGTAATTACCGGTCATGGAGAGCCCTGTCTCCGCGACCACGAAGCGGGGGACCGCGTACAGTTTGAACGCCTCGGTTATTTTGTCGTGGACAAAGACAGTGAGCGAAATGGAAAGCGAGTCTTCAATCGGGTCGTTACGCTTCGCGATACATGGGGGAAAATGGAGGCCAAAGGGAAAGCAAACTAGCAGTAACTTACGCTTAGCCTGTTCACGCCAAGTATTGAAACCCCAATTGCATGGTCAACGATCATTGGGACACAAACATCAATTCCTGTCTGATGGCAACTTGATTCCACAAGTCAGGAAAACTCGTTTGGCTTGAACCCTTTTCGAACGACAGCAACATGGTCAACATTTGTCGAACCATGCTTCGACGCTGATGGAATCGGCAGATCGTTGCCTTCGCCACGTATCAGACTGATCAGCACTCAGAGGGTGAACCATAAGGCCATTGAAGATGGTTGCGGGACACGGTCAACCTGCATCAGTCTCGGCGAGGATCGTACCGGGTAGGTAAATTCCAAGGTTGGATCGAGGGAATGCTGTAACGTCTGAACATGCAAATTCTGGAAAACACAAAAAAACAGCGGCTCAGCTGAGCCGCTGTTACATGTCTTGGCAATCGAAAACACCGGATTAGCATTTGCAGATCAGCTGTTTGGCACTTCTGCCTCAATCGATTCCACAGCTTTCTCGACGTCCTTAACGTCCTCCTCCAAGTCATCTAATGGAGCAGCAAATCCACCAGCCTGCATGACTCGTTGCTTGATCTCTTCGGCCACTTCGGTGTTTTCGATGAGAAAATTTCTCGCCTTCTCTTTTCCCTGTCCAAGATAAGTTTCACCGTACTTGAACCATGAACCGCTGCGGTTCACCACTTTGTGGGTCGTTCCCAGATCAAGAAGATCACCTTCGTAGCTGATGCCATTGCTATGCATCATGTCAAACTCGGCAATCCTAAATGGCGGTGCCACTTTGTTCTTGACGATCTTCGCTTTCACACGCTGGCCAACCTGTTCGTCACCATCTTTCAACGCACCAATACGCCGCACATCGATTCGACAGGAACAATAGAACTTCAATGCCCGTCCACCTGGAGTCGTTTCCGGGCTACCGAACATCACACCAATTTTCTCACGAATCTGGTTGATGAAAATCACAGTGCACTTGCTCTTGGCAATCGCTCCAGTGAGTTTTCGCATCGACTGACTCATCAGCCGTGCCTGCAGCCCAACGTGACTGTCACCGATCTCACCTTCCAACTCTTTCTTGGGGACCAAGGCTGCCACCGAGTCGATGATGATGACATCAACAGCGTTACTTTTGACCAGCATTTCGCAGATCTGCATGGCCTCTTCCCCGCTGCTGGGTTGACTAACCAGCAGGGTATCCAACTCGACACCGATCTTCTTCGCCCAGCTAGGATCAAATGCATGTTCAGCATCAATGATGGCTGCGATGCCCCCTTTCTTCTGAGCCTCGGCACCAATGTGCAAAGCCAAAGTTGTCTTACCGCTCGATTCGGGGCCAAAGACTTCGATCATTCTTCCCCGAGGAACCCCCTTGCCCCCCAAGGCCATATCTAGACTAAGACTCCCGGTCTGTATCCCATCAATTTTAAGATGCTGGGAAGCACCCAAGGGCATGATCGCACCTTCGCCGAAGGTCTTGTCGATCTGCTCTAACGTTGTCTTCAGACCCGGCTCACGCTCGAACACGGCTTTCATACCGGAATTGGTCTTTTTCTTTGACGATACCTTTGTCTTCTTTGCCATTCTCTGGTCCCTTCCCTATTGCAATTGTTTGAAGACCACCCTTTCGCGGATTCGGAACCCCCATTGTTGGTGGGGCCGCGAGTAGTGAACGTAATTATAGTACTGAGTGTGTCAAGCGACCACAAGTGAAGTATCTTGTTGATCTCACCTCGACATTGGTAGTATCCGAGCTAACCGAGACAAGTCTGGTCAAAGGGACACTGTTTTTTCTGAACAGGGTGAACAAACGAAGGCCGAATCAGGAAACCGCACCCTGTTTGATCAACTGAATCAGATCCTCCGTATTCATTTTGGCGGCTCGGTCCGTGCCGTCCAGAACTCCGGCAACCAATTCCCGCTTGTCCGCATGGAGAGCCAGGATCTGTTCCTCGATCGTTCCCTCTGCGACAAGCCGGTAAACAGTCACAGGTCGTTCCTGCCCAATCCGATGAGCTCGGTCGGTAGCCTGATCTTCCACCGCTGGATTCCACCATGGATCAAGATGGATCACATAGTCAGCACCTGTAAGATTCAGACCAGTGCCACCTGCTTTCAGTGAAATCAAGAACAATTCTCCCTTACCATCCTGGAACTCGTCGACAAGGCGTTGTCGTTCTTTCGCCGGAGTCGCTCCATCGAGGTACTGATACGTCACACCCATCTGATCGAGTTTTTCGCGGACCACCGAGAGATGCTTGACAAACTGGCTGAACACGAGCGCTCGATGTTCGCCATCCCGCAGTTCCTCGATCAAGGACATCAGCAGGTCGAGTTTTGCTGAACTCTTTGCCCAACTTGCATCCACGAGCCGAGGGTGGCAGGCGAGTTGCCGAAGTCGCGTCAACCATGCGAGCGTACGGATCCGTTTCTGACCCGTTTGCTGTGCATCTTCGCCAGCTCCGCTCAATTCAGCCAATGCGGCCAAGCGAGTGTCTTCGTATCGTTTTCGCTCAGCGGGACTCAATTCGGCTTTCAAAGTAATTTCGGTTCGTGGAGGCAGTTCTTTGAGAACCTTGTTCTTGGTTCGCCTCAAAATGAATGGGCGAACCAGTCGAGCCAGCGACTGCCGACGCTCATCATCTTTATGACGTTCAATTGGGTCTGCGAATCGAGTCCGAAAACGCTCCCAAGAGCCCAATAGCCCGGGGCTGATCGTCCGGAACAAACTCCAAAGCTCGCCAAGATGATTCTCAAGTGGAGTCCCCGAAAGACCGATCCGCCAATCAGCATCAATTTGTCGAACAGCTTGCGAGGTCTTGGTCTGCGAATTTTTGATAAACTGAGCTTCGTCGAGCACCAGCGTATTCCAAGGGCGTGACGCAAACCGCTTTGCATCACGCTGCAAAAGTTGATAGCTGACGATCACGAGATCATGCTCACCAGCAGATTCAACCAACTGCGCACGATCAGAATCCCGGTACAGCAGGGCCCGCAACTCGGGAGTAAATTTTTCGGTCTCCCGAACCCAGTTGTCTCCAACACTGGTGGGAGCAACCACCAAGGCCGGACCGCCGCTGCCACGATCAACGAGGACACCAAGGGTCTGAACGGTTTTCCCCAGTCCCATGTCATCAGCCAGAACACCGCCTACACCCCAAGCACTCAACCGGGCCAGCCACTGATATCCTTCCAACTGATAATCACGCAGCGTTGCATCCAAGTTATCTGGCTGGTCTGGACTCCAACCGGCGAGTGACTCCAAACGCTGCAACGACTCATGCCAGCGTGCTGTTGCCTCAAGTGGAACATCCGCACCGATCAGTTCTTGGACTGCGGGTACTGCTGCGTCGGCGACCTTTAGCTTTCCCCGTTCCGCAACAACTGTGTCACCTAATTGCTGAAGCCTTCGGCGAAACGCATCGCTGATTCTTGCGAATTCCCGATCACCAACCTGAACCAATGAGCGATTGTCTCGAACTGCAGCAAGCAATTCTTCGAGGGGAATATCACGTCCATCAAGCGAAATGGAACCACTGAGGCCGAACCAGTCACGACCGTCATCAATCTGTACTTTCAAGGCTGATGGTGTTATTTCACCTCGCACTCGCAGTGACTCACCTTCGGGCCAGATAATCCGTGGCGTTTCATCACCACCACCATAAAATTTAGCGAGCAAGTCCAAGGCCACTTCATCGGTTTCCACTAACCAACGATACAGACCATCACTCGAGAGGTCCTGCAATTCGAACCGCTCCAATACTTGCTGGACCCGCTCTTTCTCGTTCGTGAAATCCCGTTGCAGACGCACCGGCCCGGATTCGAGCAAACACGAAACCACATCTGGTTTTTGCCCGGGGACCAGCAATTCCCGAAAGCGTTCTTCGTGAATCATCAACGCAACCTTCAGTCCTGCCCCCGGTCGTGGACGCAGTTCGAAAACCAGTTCACCCTGGACAGGCAGGATCGGACCGGCCAACTGCGGCGGCAGATCAACGCGGATCATGGAGTCCACCGCGCTACTCCCCACCGAGAACCGGGCAGCGGCATCACTGTCCAGCAGGACTTCGCTGAAATCGCTCCGCAACAGATGCTGAATCAGTTTCGTGGCGCGTGGGTCGCGAAGGATACAAACGATCAATCGGTGATGCTTCTGATCTGCGATAACGACAACAGGTTCCACTGGACTGGCATGCCCCAACACTGTCTTGCACTCAGACAGATTGACATGGATTCCATTCACATGGATCTGAGGTCGAAAAAGCGTTGTTCTTTCAGGTTCTTCCTGTGGATCGGTTTCTTCTGTCTTCTTGCCTGTTTCTTCGATTTCAACCGATTCCAAGGTCAGGACAAGCTCAGCGGAATGAACCGACAGTGTCGCCGCTTTGGCGTCGTCCCAAGCGACAACGGAATGCCCAGCCAAAGCATTCATCGCTTGAAATTCACCGTAATGCTCGTCGTCGAATGAGTAACTGGGGTTGGCTACCAACGCTGCGATTTTCCCATCAAGAGGATTGGATGAGAAATCGCGTCGGAGCAAGTCAAAACTGCGTACTTCTTTCCCTTTCGTCCACCCTTTTCCATTCTTGCGAGGTCGCTGCTCGTAGGGCGTGATCGAGATCGGACAATAGTATCGGGAACCGGACAAACCGATTCGCCATTGCAACCGAGTCTCCTCGGTGTCGCGGGGCTGATTGGCATCCGCAGCCAAGCCGAGTACCTCATTGACCAATAGACGCCCTGCAGCAACAGCATCCACCTCAAGTTCACCCAGAAACTCGAACACTTCACTGATCGAACGTCGCCCCAACTGTTCCTGCAACCACCACGAGATAGCAAGCGTATGTGGGCATCTCTGGCCTGACTTGAATTGATCACAGGTACACGCAGGCGTCGCATTCAGTGCGACACTCAGCGGAGAATAATCAAAGTCTTCGTCTTCACCCTGCGGTTCGGGCATGACTTCGATAGAAGCCGCAATTGGTTGCTGGCGGTTAGCCTTCACCTTGAACGAAAACTGCATCCGTCCTTCGTCATTACTGAAGGTTGGAGAGTCGACGATCATCATCGCCGCCCGCTTGTCGAGTGACTCCTCGTGCGAATCAACCAGTTTTTCTGCAGCCTCCGCAACTAGAAGACCGAGAGCACCAATCGTGTCATCGGACATCAAATCCATACTGTGCTATCCACTGCCTGTAAGATTCCCGGAGAGCCTCAAATGCCCCCTGTTTTCCTCGCGCAACCGCGTCAATTGACGAATCGCTTGCTGACAACACAAGAGTAGTCATGCGTCGAGGTGTAATCCCGAATTGTACCACGGGTCTGTTTTATCGCGAAGATGCGGCGGATATTTCCCAGCAGGACGATGCTAGCGATTCCTGAGTCAGAACCGCTCAATTCCCAGTAAATCAGGGCAAAGTCGCAGCAAAAAACGCTCACAAGAAAAAGTACATTGCTCAACCAAATTTCGCCAACGGGTGATTTCTCTCTTGAAGGGGAAACTCAACCGTTCGCCCCAGTCGATGGGATTCAAATACACCACAGATCATTTCAACAGTAATTCCAGCATCCTCGAGGCCACAGATCGGTTCGCGGTCGTCGATGATCGCGGCGAGCAAGTCCTCGACGGGGATCACATGCCGATAGATCCTTTGGTGCAGATCTTCAACCGGCTCAGACTTCGCTACACCTGCCGAAAAAACAGGAATCCAGGGTCGACCTGGATCACTGGGTTGATACGGATTTCCGGGAATCAGCCGGGCAAGCGGCGAATCGTCACATTGAATCTGAATGGTTCCCTGACTGCCAATCAAATGTAAACCGAAGCCAAAATTCTTGGTGCCGTCGTTCGCAATCGAATCAAAGTATCCAGTAACTCCCTTTCCAAGTCGAAAACTTGCGTGCAACTCGTCACCAGCCAACCAACCAAGTCCTTCACCGCCTTGAACAACATCAGACTTTACGACAGGGCGACCGGTTCTGTAGAGATTTGCTGAGCAAGTCTCTGGGGTACCACCAAAGTAGGCGATCAGATTGAGAACATGGGAACCAAGAACCCAAAGATCCTCGGATCCACCACGATGATCTCCCTTGCCTCTTCCGCGAATCTCCAGCAACCGCCCTATTTTGCCCTCGGCAATCATCTGATCGATCTGTTTTAACACCGGGTGATACCGGTTTCGATGGGCGACTGCCAATTTGGTGCCACTCTGCCGGCATGCCGCCACAACGTCATCCAACTCCTTCGGTGTACGGACAAATGGTTTCTCTACATAAATACCCAACGCACCCGCATCCACGGCAGCAAGAATCATTGCGTGGTGCTGATCAAGGTGCCTCGGACAAACAGCTACGATCTCGGGCCGAGCCTCCTTCAGCATACGCTGATAATCTAAATACCCCTGCGCCGAATCCAATCCAAGTTTTCCAAGTTCTTTGGCAAGACCTGACGCACTCGCATCAGCAACAGCTGTTACAGTCGCATTCGGTAAATGGCCCCAAACTGTATCGAGGCCGTGCCCATAATCACCACGCCCCGTATGTCCAATCACACCAACGGACCACTGCCTTTTGTTGGTTGCCGCTTCTTCACTGAAAAGTCGAGAGGTTGCCCCAAGTAACGAAGCCGTTGTCACAGAAAATTGACGCCGATCCATGGATCACCACCGTTTTGTATGCCTTGAATATTTCGTTGGTCAATACTCACATTCTAATCCATACCCACAGTCCCGAATCTGACCAACAATTTTCTTAATGACCGCCCCACGGCAATCTGCTCAAATGCAGTAACCCTTCGGCTAGAACCCTATCAACGTGACAATCATATGCACAACTCATCAGCGCCACACTCTGATATTCGGCTATTCACGGGCTTCGCCTGCCTCGCGACAGTGTCTCTGCTGAGCACGAATGTTCTTGCCCAGTCAACTACGCCGACTCGAAACCCCTTCCAGACAGGGGCGGCGCTGCAAAACAGCATCGGAAACGAAATCGTTCAACGGCAATCCGAAATTCTCCGTGTTGATACTACAACATCACAACTTGAATCACGGATCTCGCGGATCGAACGACAACTGCTTTCAACGTATAACTACCCGGCAATGACCATTGCGGAAGCGGAGGCTGCTTTGACCCTTGCAGTGGCGCAACATGACGAGATTCAAAACCAAGCCGGTGAGCCAACAACGGTACAGCTTGCAACAGCACAACTGGCGATCGCTCGTGCAAAAGGTCAATTGCAGATTGCCCGGGTGTCACGGGCGGAAAACTTGATTCTCAGCAAATTGGATGTGATCACGGCCGAAAGAGAGTTTTTACTTAAAGGCAGAGAATATGCCTTCCAGCAGAGACTGGCCGCCAAGGGACACACAAGATTGGAGGCTCTGACAGAACTTCAATTGGGAATCGATGCTGCCCAACAAAAACTCGAGCTAATGCGACTACGCCTGGAAACACTGCGGAAACTGGGGGGAATGTCTGGGCCTGGCATTGAGAAAGACGCGCCATTGCCGCCTCCAACTTCCAAAAGTCGCTGATTTCGAAAACACTCCATTTAAGAAACACTTCGCTTGCACACCTGTTGTCACTGCCACTATCCTTCCCCGAACCGAGTTCCACGTTGACAGGCACTGCGTGTCCATCAGCGTTGCACGGCCCAGATGCGAACATCACGCAAGACATATGATCTCGCATCCATTATCCAACTTCATTTTCGAGACAACACAAAGTCATTCAATTTTCAAAGGAGACATAACACATGCCAAAGTTAACTGTTCAGGGAGTAGGAGAGTTCGAAATCGAAGCCGGAAAACGACTCGTGAAAGCGTTGGTCGAAGATGCTGGCACTGATCAGTTACACGCATGTGGAGGTCAATCCAAGTGCACCACTTGCCGCATCAAGTTTATCGAAGGTGAGCCGGACAAAATCACTCAGGCAGAAAAGGACACACTGACTGTACGTGAAGTCACCGATCCCGGAGTCAGACTGAGTTGCCAGATCACGTGTGACAGTGACATGACAGTGGAGGTAATCAGCGGGTTGGCAGGCAGCGGACGTGCGGATCAGGGATCTGCCGTTGCAGATAAAATCGTTCCCGATCCGGTCTGGACAACCACTTAGGATTGTCCGGTCGAGGCATCACCGGAATAGTAAATTTCAGTGCACTTCAAACCACGACAGAATCGCAGCGTCGATCCAGCACCGTCTGCAGCGGTCAACGAATCCCATATGACCACCAGTCGGTGTGATG
>Ga0315334_10000624_pt1 | contig 21461 bp, 12 predicted proteins | sample M150034915metaG_FD_205555 | JGI IMG/M metagenome (GOLD analysis project Ga0315334, IMG submission 205555) | Ammonia-oxidizing marine archaeal communities from Monterey Bay, California, United States - M1 500m 34915 | ecosystem: Environmental > Aquatic > Marine > Intertidal zone | place: USA... | reverse complement strand
GACGTTGCATCCCATTCCACTGATACGGTGTATGGGCTTTGGGAACAAAATTCGAAACGCTTGCGGTGACTCGCGCGTATCGCCCGTTGACCTCTTTTCCAACCGTCGCAATCTTTTCAGCCAAATCGACGATGCCATCGAGATCTACCGGTCGTTCTCCCGGAAGTCCGCACATGAAGTACAGTTTGATGCTCTCAAACCCGTTTTGAAACGCCGCTCGGCAGCCTTCAATCAAGTCACTGTTCTTGATTTTCTTGCGGATTTGCTCACGCATATCATCACGGGCAACCTCAGGTGCGAGCGTCATGCTGCGTCGGCGTTCACTTCCCAGCAGGACAGGAAGTGTCCGCAACTGCTCGTTGACCCGTAGACTCGGCACACTGATGTTGACCCCCAGTGGCTTGAACACCTCGTGCAGTTTCATCACAAGCGGTTCAAAATGTGGGTAATCACTGCTGGAGAGCGAAAGAATACTGATTTCGTTGTAGCCGGTGTTTTTGTAACTCTCAATCGCTGCATTAACGATCGTGTCAACTTCACGCACTCTTAATGGTCGTTTGATGACTGTGCTTTGGCAAAAGCGACAAAGGTGTGGGCAACCACGCATGATTTCGACAGCAATCCGGTCATGAACGCATTCGATGTAAGGGACAATAGGGTGGGTTGGCAGGGGAATGCCGTCCAAGTCACTGATGACACTGGGGGCAATCGTTTCAGGGACGTCGCTACGCGTGCGATTCAGTGCTGTGATCCGACCATCATCGTATTCGGGCGCGTAGAATCTTGGGACGTATGCGGATTCGATCGACTGCGCGACGATCGCCAATGCATCCTCTCGCTGCTTGCGTCCTTCGTCGCCGGTGGCGAAAGATCCATCGGGGAGCTTTCTTTCTTTCTTCAGCTTCAGCCACAGATCACACGCTGCGGGCAGGGATGGCTCTCCATCGCCTGTGATCATCACATCGAAATAGTCTGCCATCGGCTCCGGATTCTGGCAGCAGGGCCCACCAGCGAGTATCAGCGGGTCAGCCATCGTGCGATCGGCGGCTTCCAGCGGAATGCCACCAAGATCGATCATGGTCAGAACGTTGGGCGCACTGATTTCATATTGCAGTGACAAGCCAACGACATCGAACTCGCTCAGTGCGGTAAAGGTCTCAAGGCTGTACAGCGGAATGTCATGTTTGCGAAGCAGTTTTTCCATGTCAGGCCAAGGGGTGAATACACGTTCGGCGCACCAGTCTTCCCGTCGGTTCATCAGTGAGTACAGAACCTGTAGCCCATGGTGGCTCATGCCAATGGTGTAGGCGTCGGGGAATCCCAGACAGAGTTTGCCCTGAACTTCGGTGTGATTCTTGACAACAATGTTGCGTTCCCCACCCACATATTGGGCCGGCGTCTGCACGTGTGGCCAAACTCGGGACTCGAGAATTCGACGTCGTTCAAGGTTGATCATGGATGTTGTATCGTTGCTGTGAAAAGGTAGCGACTACGGTTCGGAAACTTGTTGGGTTCTGGGTGGGCACTCAATTGTCTGACACGCTAAAGTGTGGCTGAGAAACGGTCATCTGTACAAGGGAAACCATCATAGGAAAGAGAATAGGATTGTGAGCGATTTTGAAACAGTGGGGAAAATCACCGATTTTGAGGACGGACAGGGGCGGGCAGTCCCCGTCGATGGCCGGATGGTTGCGGTTTTTCGCACCGGTGAGGAATGGTTTGCTATCGATGACCTGTGTCCCCACATGGGGGCTTCGCTCGCCGAGGGCTATGTCGAGGACAAAATGGTGACCTGCCCCTGGCATGCATGGCGCTTCTGCATTCGTGATGGAAAATGGGAGGATAATCCTCGCACGCGAGTTGATTGCTTCGAAGTGAAAATCGATGGGGATGACGTGCTAGTTCGAGAAAAAATCAGTGCCGCAGAGGAGTGATACGATCACGACTTGTGCTCGTATCAAATGCTCAGAGTTCACACTGCAGCAAACTGCAGATGTGGCCGTGATTGCGAATTAGCTGATTTGAGACGGTTTCGCATTTCCAGGCTGATTTAGTTTGCAATGGGGAGTTGCTATTCCTTCTTGGCGACCGGTGGTTTCCTATTCCGGCAGGGAGAGAAGTAACGCTATCGTTGCCCAGGCCGTTGCGGTGGTAGATATGAACTGATCTTTTTCATGCGGAAAACCAGTTTCGAAATATTTTTGAAAAGGCTTGCTTCTTGATTTCACGTGCCACGATCCACGCTCGGTCTGTTGCTGCAGCAGGAAAGAGAGTCCCTTCTGGTAAGCGGCGTTATCTGAAGTGACTTGTTGCGTGCGGATCAGCCCCACCATCACGGTACCGGTGGCGTATGGATCACTGTCCATTCCCTCCTTTTGAGACCAGCCACCATCGGCTTGCTGCATCTCAAGCAGGCTGTCTGCGTGCAGTTTGAGTGATGCGACTGGCGCTTCGAGATATTCAAGCGATCGCAGGTGGAAAACTTTGTCTTCGGTTGTGACAGGTGTCGCATCAAGCAGCCACTTCAACGTACTGTTGAAACGCTCACGCATGGCCATTTGCTGATCAGAGTTACCGTAGTATTTCAGAGCGCGAATTGCGAGATAAGTGGTGGTGTAATCACTTGATTCAGAAGGCGGACGATTGCTGCTGCACTTCCAGTAGGCGGCGTCGCCAGGAGAGGACAGAAGAAAGTGTGTGACAGCATGAATCACTTGGTCAGCTGGATGTTCACCGACTTCGAGGGTCCAGAGGGCATAGCCCGCTGTGTCTACGCCACCTCCCTGCCCTTTTCCTTGTTCGTAATTACCCTTTCCCTTTTTGAGGTGTGCGACGGTATGGTCAATTTGTCTTGCGTAGTTCTTGAGATCAATTTCGAATCCCCGCTTTCTGGCTTCACTGATTGCCATGACGGGCAACGCTTGACTGTGGCAAGTAAAACACTTGCGTTGTTCGGCTGAGCCCGCCGATGATTTCTCCAGCAGCGGTAAGGCCGTTTCGATTGCTTTCTGGATCTCAGCGGGGCTTGCGATGGTTTCTGCGGAGTCATTAGCAAGGACGTGATCAGCAGACATGGTCAGTCCCGCGACGACCAGCAAAGTTGCTCGAGTCAGGTTGCGGCATCGATCTGAGACCACCAGACCCAGCCTCATTTGCTTGCAGTCGTCTTGCAGTGATGCCGGCGTCGATTGGTTCGTCATGGAGTCTGCCAGGCGTGATTGAGGAAGATCGCGTCCATCAAGGCCGCAGCAACGATATCAGTGCTTTGCTCTCGGGTGTTCACTAACACTTGCGATGTCCACCCCGGATCAAAATCAGTTGGTTGATGTGTTGTGCAGGTTTTCGTCGTGCCAATTCTCAAGGCTCAGTACTTCACCTGTTTCGATTTTACTGGGATCAACGACGACGTGCTTGATTCGTTGTCGCTTCCAGGTGTAAGTCATGTGAACTAGTCCATCTTTGGTTTGGATGATGGCTGGATAACTGAATTCTGCATTTTCCTCCTGATCCAACACCGCGACTTTTCTCCATGTCACGCCATCTTTGGAAATCGCCAGATTCAAAAGACCTCTCCGTCCCCAACCGGTTTTTCCCGAAATCAGGTGGTTGTAGATCATCAAGTGGCGTCCGTCTCGAAGCGAAATGACCTCAATGCCGGAGTTCGGATTGGGAAGGTTGGTGGCTTTCATGGGCGACCATGTTTCACCTTGATCATCAGAAAAACTGGTGCTGATGACACTTTCTTTTGTCCGGCAAAGCACCTGAAGTCGCCCATCGGGGTGCCTCAGAAATGTCGGCTGAATGGCATTGAACTGTTCGGGTTCGTTGATGGGGCCAATTCGTTTCCAAGTGCCAGCGGGTTTGCCTTGATTGAGTGATACTTTTTCGAAATGGACTCTCCAGCCGTCGTACTCGGTGGAAGAACCGCATAGCAGAGTTTGATCAGAAAGCAGGATAGGCTTGCAACGCACTGGCCCATCGATGCCTTCTGGTAGCCGTCGTCGATCTCTGAACGTTCGACCTCGATCGTAGCTGAACATCACTTCGCCCCACCACGAGCGTGGTTCAGGGCCCACTTTGAAAAATAGTATTGTGGGGGCATCGCCTGGCGGTTGAAACAGAACAGGGTTCCAGCACGGATAGCGAAGCTCCTCGTGCTGCACACCATTGGCCCATTCTTTGGGGCTGCTCCAGCGGGTTCCATCGTGATACGAGACCCAGATACCGACATCCTTGCTTTTCTCGCGTGTTCCTCCGAACCAGGCAACAACCAGTCCGCGATTGGTTTCACAGATCGTCGAGGCGTGGCATTGCGGAAACGAGGCCTGTGTGAAAACAAATTCTTCCTTCACCAATCCGGGGAACCGCGGCTCACCCGTGGCTGTCGGCGCCCGCGCCGCGAGTTGTTCCGGCCCATAGTTGATGCAGTCGTCATGTCGGATGTAGTAAATGCGGCCGTTCTCCGCTCCCACCAGCAGGTCCGGCTTTTGATCTTTATCAAAGTCACAAACAGCTGGACTTGATGTATGACCCGCGACATTCCGACGCGCGAGATTCCCGATTTTCTTTAGCACCACTTTGCCGTCGCGATCGACGCAGTTGCGATACCAGGTTGCGTTTTCCGAGTTGACAAGCAGGTCGAGTCGATTGTCACCGTCCCAGTCAACGACTGCCAATTTAACGCGGCCAGAACCACCACAGGACTTGGGGTTGAGTTGGATTGACTGGTTGTCTTCATCCACGAAGATGCGTTGGGCTTTCCCACCGTTTGATCGTAGGGTAATAAAACCCTGCTGATCCAATGCGACCAGATCCAGTTTCGAGTCACCATCAAAGTCAACGGCAACTGGAGTGGTTCGCCATTGGGTAAGTGATGATTGCGATGGTTGGTTCCACCAATACCACTTTGGCGGTGATTCCAGTTGGCTTGCCGTGAAGTCGACCTGCTCCAGTGCCTCCTTACCACCACGCAGCAGTCCGATTCGAGCCCAGATGGAGTTGTAAAGTATGTCGGGATGATTGTCCCCATCCCAGTCAGCGACGGAGATTGTCGAGTAGCCCCATTTTGCTTCGCAGGGTCCCTGTATCGAGCCGTTGGGTCCTGCCATTATCCGAAACGTTTCCGTTTTACCCGAAACGGTCGATCTCGCTGTGAGCAACCTGGGAGCTGACCATCTTGGTGTCCCTGAGTCACTCTGTCCGAGGTTTTCGAAGATGCCGATGTAGCCGGCGGTGTTTCCGCACAGGATGTCTTCGTCTCCATCGTTGTCCCAGTCAAAGGCGAACGGCGTAGCCAGAGCCCCAAACTTCAGCGTGTCCGCTTCCTGCTGAAAGTAGAACGGCTGTTCGAACAACGGTGCACCCGATCGGATCACGCCCGTGTTTTCGATGAATGCCACGCGTCCATCTTCGTCACCAGAGATCAGGTCGATGTCGCCGTCCTGATCCCAGTCGATTGCGGTAGGCGTGATCATTTGCAGGTCCATCGTCAAGGGAGTGTTCGCTCGGGAAAGAACCTTCTGGCCGGCGGCGTATTGGGGTTTGGAACGGGAACCGATGTTGCGGAAATAAGTGAAACCATCGAGGAATTCACCGCACATCAGATCGAGGTCCCCATCACCATCAAAATCGGCGAAATTCGGTGATGGCCAGCCATAGACATCAATCACACTGCCACTGGCAGTAATCTTCTCGGGCTTGTTTGTATACGCAGGTTTCTCAGCGGTGCCTTTGTTTTCAATCAGATAGACATAGCCGTGCAGAGGTCCATTTTTCCATTGTCCCGACTGGTCGTATGCATCGTCCCAACCATAGTCCGACCAGTCACCCACACCCACGATCAGGTCCTGATCACCATCGCCATCGTAGTCGACGTAACGCCACATGTTGCCGCGAACCGATTGGTTGTGAATGTTGGTTCGCGGATAGATCTTGATTGGTTTGGAAAAATTGAACTGGCCGGTGCGTGGGTCGCGAGGGAACTCATAGCCAGGCTTCAGTATGCGTGGCGTGCCATCGGTATGGCTGATTTGGAAATTATGCGTCGTATTACCAAGTCGCACAGCGCGTTTGAAGACTGGTTTTGAATTCGTCGGGTCTTGGGTCGTGTTCTCAAAATAATAGACCCCGTTGGAGGGCTTGTCTGGACAGGCAACTAAAAGATCCATGTCTCCATCTTTGTCGTAGTCCATTGGCATAGGCCATGACCACAGGCCCACTCCCAAGTCAACTTTGAGCCCGGGACTGTTGTATTGCAGTGGTTTCAGTTTCCACTCATTATCCTGAGCAACAACCGGATATGTTGACAGCATCATCATGAGCAGAACGACGCTTCGGGTTGGGATAGCAATCATGACTTGGATACAGGTGAGGGTGGGAAGAACGTTTTTTTGGAGGGAAATGACGGGAGGCTGTCAGGGTACCACAAGCGCAACATGAATCAGCAATCTCGCCACAGATTTTGGGAAACCGCCATGCCACGGCACAGCATGAGATCGTGGACGTTTGAATCGCATGAATGGACATCCATTCACATTTGCTGTTCGCTATTGGCCCAGGATCCCGCTGTAAAAAGACCTCAAGTTCTCTCGGCATAATCAAGTGGTGGCCATTCTAACGGCGCTTGTGTCATCTATAATGAATCGGCTCTCTAGAGGGTCTGTTCGGTAACCTCGTCGCGGTGTGTTGCTGCGGAACCGTTTTTCTGCCAGTCGCCCACCGGAATCGATGGAAACCTGTTGTGTTGAATCAGGTATCTCGAATTGTCTTGTTGCTTGGGTCGTTCGCGATGATAGGCACTTTCGGCCAGATCCAGGCCGAGGATGTTGGGAACCCAGAGGATGTTGGGAACCCAGGGGATGATGTGCAGTACAACCGCGATGTCCGTCCGATTTTGGCAGATCGTTGCTTTGCCTGTCACGGACCGGATAACGAACATCGCGAAGCTGAACTGCGTTTGGATCGCCGCGAAGACGCCATCGAGACGGGAGCGATCAAGGCCGGAGATGCCGAGGGTTCGAAATTGATGCAACGCATTGGTTCATTGGATCCAGATATTGTGATGCCACCTCCCCAAAGTGGTGCGCTCAGTCCAGCTGAAAAGGCTGTCCTTGAAACGTGGATTGATGGTGGAGCTGTTTATCAGAAGCATTGGGCTTTTGAGCCAGTTGTCAATTTGTCGCCACCGACTTTGTCAGACGTTACGTGGTGCCAGAATCCCATCGATCACTTTATTTTGAAGCGTCTTCAGGACGAGGGATTGAAGCCTTCGGAAAAAGCTGACCGTGCTGTACTGATAAAACGTCTCTATGTTGATCTGATTGGCTTACTGCCAACAACACAGCAAGTGGATGCTTTCCTTGGCGATCAATCATCGAACGCCTACGAATCCGTGGTCGACGAACTTTTGCGTTCGAAGCACTACGGTGAACGATGGGCGCGGCACTGGCTCGACCAGGCGAGATACGCTGATTCCAACGGGTACACATTTGATAACGCCCGTGTCATGTGGCCGTATCGCGATTGGGTGATTGACGCCATCAATGACGATATGCCGTTTGATGAATTCACTATCCAGCAGCTGGCCGGTGACTTGCTGACAGAGCCTACGATTCAGCAATTGACTGCGACTGGTTTTCATCGAAACACATTGATTAATGAAGAAGGCGGCACCGATGCAGAACAATTCAGGGTTGAGGCAGTCATCGACCGAACCAACACAACCGGGATCGTCTGGCTCGCCTTGACTGTCGGATGTGCTCAATGCCACAACCACAAGTTCGATCCGGTCAGCCAGCACGACTATTACAGCCTATATGCTTTTTTTAACAACACTGCCGACAAGAACAATCGTGGACCTGAGGTCACTGCCAGGAATCCCAACGAACAGAAAATTGCTGAACTCGAGCAGCAACTGGCCGCGCTGCGCATCGAAGAAAAGAACAAGTCGGCTGAAGAATCGCCTGATCCCGAGCAGTGGACCCTGCTCACGCCGATGGAATCCAGTGCAGCGTCTATGGCCAGCTTTGAAACGCTTGAGGATCAGTCGTTGCTGGTTAGCGGTCCGAATACGATTGAAGACACCTACGACATTGAGTATCGGATTGAGCAAGGAACTGTGTCGGCGATTCAGTTGAAAGTTCTGCCGCACAAGTCGTTGCCCAAGGGCGGGCCTGGACGTGCCGGTAATGGCAACTTTGTGATGGTCGATGTTCAGTTGGCTGACTCGGAGGGAAATGAAATCGCTTTGGATGCACTTGCGATTGCGGATTACTCACAGGACCGTCACGACATATCCTTGGCCGTTGATGCTGATCCAAACAGTGGATGGGCTATCAATACCAATCAGAAAGGGAATGTTGCACATTGGGCCAAGTTCGTGCTGGTCAATCCCGTCGTGTTTATTAAGCCGACGCAGTTGCGTTTGAAGCTGCGGTTCAATCAGGGGTCGCGTCCCTACAACCTCGGACGCTTTCAGCTCCTGAGTTCACCGAAGCGTCCTGCCATGGCAGATCAGATTTCGGTACGTCGAAAGGCGTTGGAGGCCAAAAAGAGAAGCTTTGAGGCCGGTCGCGTAAAATCAATGGTGATGCGAGAACTTGAGAAACCGCGGCCAACACACGTGCTTACGCGTGGAGATTTTTTGCGTCCGGGAGATCCTGTTTCCGCTGCGTTTCTCAATGATCTGTATTCGCTACCCATGGCCGACCGCCCGTTGAATCGACTCGATTTGGCTCGTTGGCTTGTCGATGCCGGTAACCCTTTGACACCGCGGGTGGTGGTGAATCGCATGTGGCAAAAGTTCTTTGGGGTAGGTCTGGTGGAAACCGTAGAGGATTTTGGGACTCAGGGCTCTGTTCCTTCACATCCGGCATTGCTTGATTGGATGGCAACGCAATTGGTGGGCCGGGGATGGTCGCGAAAAGAAATTCATCGGCTGATTGTGACATCGGCTACGTATCGTCAGGCTTCAGATGTCAGGCAGGAGTTGCAGGACAAGGATCCACTGAATCGTTTGTTGGGACGTCAGAGTCGTTTGCGAGTTGATGCTGAAATCGTTCGCGATCTTGCTTTGGCTGCGTCGGGGAAATTGACACCTACTGTTGGTGGCCCATCGGTCTATCCGCCTCAGCCAGCTGGGGTTTACGCCTTCACGCAGAAAAAGAAGAGCTGGCCGACCAGCCAAGGTGCCGATCGCTTTCGGAGGACGATGTACACGTTCTTTTATCGAAGCTCTCCACATCCGATGCTGACGGCGTTTGACACCCCGCGCTTCAACGTGACTTGCACTCGGCGGGGGCGTTCCAATACACCACTGCAATCATTGATGGTGGCCAACGATCCAGGTCTGTTTGAGTTGGCCGAAGCATTGGCTGATCGCGTCCTCGCAGAAAAAATGACTACCGAAGATAGGATGCAGCACATGTTCCGAATCGCCCTCTGTCGCTCTCCAGTGCAGAATGAAACAGTCTTTCTGGAGGGATTTCTGCAGAACCAGAAGAACAAGTTCATGGAGAAAGAGAAAGAATCAAAATCAGATTCGTTGCGGCATGCATGGGTTGCTGTCGCACGCGTATTGATGAACCTGGATGAGTTTATAACGAGAGAATAAATGAATCTTGAACACCACTTGTCTCGCTTTGCTACACGCCGTCAATTGTTCCGGGATTGCGGAATTGGTCTTGGAAGTATCGCGCTGACACATCTAATCGAACGTGATAGCTGTTCAGCAGCTGAGGCAAATGGTGCCATGCGCGTGTTGCATCATCCGGCAAAAGCCAAAAATGTCATTTTTCTGTTCATGGCAGGTGGTCCCAGCCAGTTGGATTTGTTTTCCCATAAGCCGAAACTCAGCGAGTTGCATGGCAAGGAAACTCCCAAGGAGTTCATCGAAGGAAAGCGATTTTCATTCCTGGGCAAGGATGCGAAGTTGCTTGGTAGCAGCAGAAAGTTCAATCCCTGCGGTGATTCAGGAGTTGAAATTAGCGAGTTGCTGCCGTTTCATCAGAAGATTGCTGACAAGCTTTGTTTTGTGCACAGCATGAACACAGATGTATTCAATCACGGACCCGCCAAGATCTTCATGAATTCGGGTAATCCGCAGCCTGGCCGACCAAGCATGGGGTCCTGGGTGAACTATGGCATCGGAAGTGAGTGCGACAATCTGCCAGGGTTTGTTGTTTTGCAATCCGGACCACGGGGGCCGCGCGCAGGAGCTGCGTTATGGGCAAGTGGATTTCTGCCGTCCAAGCATCAGGGAGTCCCCTTTCGCAGCACAGGTGATCCGATTGTCAACCTGACAAGCCCGGCGAGTTTCAGTGGGGAAAGGGGGCGTGACTTCAACGACGCTGTCGCAGAGTTGAATCGCCAGCGTTTAGCAGCAACGGGTGACAGTGAAATCGAAACGCGGATTGCCGCCTATGAGATGGCATACCGGATGCAGTCAAGTGCACCCGAACTGGTGGATTTGGCAGGCGAAACACAGCAGACTCTCGACCTTTATGGTGCGAAAGTCGATGGCGCGTCCTACGCGAACAATTGTCTGCTGGCGCGGCGACTTGTGGAACGCGGCGTGCGTTTTGTCCAGCTATACCACACCGATTGGGACCATCATGGCGGTCCAGGCCAGACGTTGGGCAAGGATTTGGAAAAGTGCTGCTCTCAGGTTGATCAGGCTTCCGCTGCTTTGATTCAGGATCTCGAAGAGCGGGGACTTCTTGATGAAACTTTGGTGATCTGGAGTGGAGAGTTTGGGCGTACTCCGATGGGTGAGACCCGCAACCAGAAGATTGGTGGACGCGATCATTTCATTGATGCGTACACACTTTGGATGGCTGGCGGCGGTGTGAAGCCCGGTGTCAGTTATGGAATGACTGATGACTTGGGGCTTTCGGTTGCCGAGAATCCCGTCCACGTTCGAGACTTGCATGCCACGATTCTACATTCCCTCGGCATCGATCACCAGAAATTCAGCGTCAAGTTTCAGGGATTGAATATGCGACTGACTGGTGTCGAAGAAGCCCACGTGATCCGCGATATTCTGAGTTGAGTCAAGCTCTAGCTGCACTTGTGGATTTTTGGAACGCAGCGATGTTGGGCTTGTCACGTAATCGCGACAAACCTGTAGTACGGACGTCGTCGACAGAAATCAGTGGTTGCTTCCCAAGCCCGGGACAGCAGGCTGATTCTCAAATCTCCAGTGATTCACCAACTTTCAGAACCACCGGTTCAGCTGTTGTTTCGCTACGAATCCGATCAGCCCAATGATTCGCATCCTGAGCGATGGGTGGCCATGTTCCGTAATGTGCTGGTAAGACTTTACTGGCACCTATTAACTTGGCTGCCACAACGCTGTCTTCGATCCCCATCGTAAACAGGTCACCGATTGGCAACACCGCAACATCAACATTTGCGGCGTAAAGTTTCATATCGCTGAACAGCGCGGTGTCGCACGCGAAATAGATTCGTTTCTGATCAATCGTCAACAGGAATCCAGCGGGTTCACCGCCGTAGGAACCGTCAGGAAGTTGACTGCTATGCAAGGCGGGCGTCATCTTTACAGAGCCAAACGGCAATTCGAATTGTCCACCGATGTTCATGCCCACGGTTGATTGGACATCGTGCGTCTTCGCAAACCACTCGGCAATTTCGTAGATCGCGACAATGGTGGCATTTTGACGATTGGCAATCGCCGCCGCATCTGCGACATGATCGAAGTGGCCATGCGAGATCAGGATGTGCCCGATGCCATGTAATTCGTCTGCCGACGTTTTGGCTGCCGGATTGTCGGTCAGAAAAGGGTCGATCAACAGACGATGGTCATCTTTTTCAACCATCCAACTGCCATGGCTAAGCCAAGTGATTTTGGTCATTGCGGCGCTTTAATCTGTAAGTGGAACAGCCGTTGCATTTTAATTTGAGACCAGAGGATGGTCGTTACCAGATCGTTAGTGGCTTGCACTTTGGTGATCCATGCGGTCAGGCTACCAGCTGTCGCCGCGAAGCCTCGCGATTTCCATGGCGTCTTTGTCACCCCGGCCAGAGAGGCAAACCACCAGATGCGATTCTGGTGACATGTCTTTGGCGATGTCCATTGCTTTGGCAATGGCATGGCTTGACTCCAATGCGGCGATGATGCCTTCGGTGCGAGCGAGCTTATCGAAGGCGTCCATCGCTGCTGTGTCACCGCAATCCGAATAGACGACACGTCCGGTATCTTTCCAGTAGCTGTGCTCAGGGCCAACTCCCGGATAGTCCAAGCCGGCGCTCATCGAGTGGACATCGCAGGTTTGTCCATCGTCGTCTTGCATGACGTAGCTGTAACTGCCATGGAGAATCCCCGGCTGCCCGAAAGACAGCGGTGACGCATGGTCACCCGGAGCATTGCCACGGCCTCCCGCTTCGACCCCGACCAGTTTTACCTCATCGTCTTCAACAAAGGGGTAAAACATCCCTGCAGCATTGCTGCCACCGCCGACGCAGGCGACCACGCAGTCCGGCAATCGGCCGAATGTGTCACGGCACTGTTCGCGGGTTTCGCGGCCGATGACCGATTGGAAATCACGCACCATCATCGGGAATGGATGGGGCCCGATTGCGCTGCCGATGATGTAGTGAGTTTGTTCGACCGAAGACATCCAGTCACGCATCGCTTCATTCACTGCATCACGAAGCGTCTTGGAACCACTTTCGACGGGGCAGATTTCAGCACCCAGCAACTTCATGCTGAATACATTTGGCTTTTGTCGTCGGATATCCTCGCTACCCATATAGACCGTGCAGGGAAGACCAAAATGGGCACAAGCGGTGGCACTGGCAACGCCGTGTTGTCCTGCACCGGTTTCGGCAATCACTCGGGTCTTCCCCATCCGGAGTGTTAGCAGTGCCTGGCCGACGGTATTATTGATTTTGTGGGCGCCGGTGTGGTTGACGTCCTCGCGTTTGAGCCAGATTTTGGCACCACCCACTGCCTCGGTCAGGCGACGTGCAAAGTAAAGCGGACTCGGGCGGCCCACGAAAGTTTTCAATAGCCCCGTCAATTCCCGCTGAAATTCCGGATCTTGTCGCGATCGATCATATTCTTCGGAAAGTTGATCTAATGCCCGGGTGAGCGTTTCGGGCACGAATCGGCCTCCGAAGTCACCAAATCGACCGCGTGAATCGGGGACGGAAGCGGAGGCACTCGACGCGCTGGGTACGGTACTCATGAAAGCGATTCTCTGGCAGGACAACTCTTGGGGCAGCGGCTGCCCTCTCTCTCAAGTAAAAGGACCGCAAGGCATATGTCGACTTCTCCAACCCCGATTCTCACTGGCGTGACGGATGACGTCAACGCGACAGGTGTCGACATACTCAAGGTCCCCGAGTTGGACCGTGTGTGTGGCGTTGACTTCAGTGGCGCTTCCAAATCCGGAAAAACAGCATGGTTGGCAGAATTTGAGGCGGTTTGGTCGGGGGGACCACTCCGCCTTGTCTCGCTGGCGGCGCTGGGGAAACTGGCTGGGTCGGACCAGCGGGACGATGTTTGCGAATATCTCGTCGCCCGAATTCTGGGGAGCCAGAAGACCCTGTGGGCCATGGATTTTCCGTTTAGCCTGCCGATTGAACTCGGAGGCGAGGATTGGCTCGCGCAGCTGAACAGGATCGCACAATTTCGGTCTACAGTAGCGGCCCACAATTCGGCTGCTGAATTTGGCCGACAACTGGCTGTGACGGCTCGCAGTCTTGTGTCCAGCGGCAGAATCCGTCGCAAGACTGACATGGAGACGGCCACACCCTTTGATAGTTACCATTACCGCATCATCTACCAAACTTTCCACGGGATGAGAGATGTGCTGTTGCCGATTGCGAAAGAGCCGGGAACAGCCGTGATTCCCTTTCAGTATTCCCGATTGGCTTCGGCAAACCGGATCGTTGTGGAATCCTGTCCCGCTAGTTCGCTGAAACGGTGGGCGTTGCCGCGAGCACTCTATAAACAAACTGGCGGACGTCCACCTGCACAGGTACACCGTTTGAATCGCTTGAAAATATTGCGAGGTATCAAAGCTTTACCTGAGATCGTGTTGTCCCCAACGAGGGCGAAAAAAACGGCATCGTCAATCGAAATCTCACAGCATCGACAACGCGTGATCATGCAGGATTCAGGCGGAGACGCTCTTGATGCGGTGCTGGCAGGATTGGGGGGCTGGAGAGCGATTCACAGCGTTGATCATGCTGATTCGGCAGAAGATGCTCGCTATCGTTTTGAGGGTCGAGTCTATTCTTGACTGGAGATCGTCTGATTTGTCACCCGCTCATACCTGCTTTACTTGGATCGGTTCGTTGCCAGAATTGCCAGAAGTCGAAACTATGCGTCGAGGTGTGCTGCCAGTTGTGGGCAGCCGGATTGTGAAGGCAGAGCGACCACCCTGCCGCTTGCGACCGATTCTTTTCGAACCGGCAATCCGAACTTTTGATCGTCGCGTCAGGGACCAGCAAATTGTGAACATCGGACGGCGCGGGAAACGCGTGATGATTCATCTGAAGAATAAGGATGTCATAGTCATTGAGCCTCGCATGACTGGTTTGGTGTTGCTGGCTGATCCACCCGGTCCGGAGCATTTGCGGTTGCGTCTGGCTTTGCGTGGCGGGCCGAGTGACCAATTGCTGTTTTGGGATCGCCGCGGCCTCGGTACTGTTCGCCTGCTCTCGGCAGAAGAATTGCAAACCAAAGTTGATGCAAAGTTGGGTCCGGATGCTTTAGAGATAAGTCACCAAGAACTCCGGCAGAAACTGTGTCAGAGTCGACGGGAAATCAAGGTGGCATTGCTTGATCAAGCGGCTGTGGCAGGCATCGGAAATCTTTACGCAGCGGAGATCCTGTTTTTGGCGGGAATCGACCCGAGGACCCGTTGCGATGGGCTGACTGGGCCTCAATGGCAGCGCATTCAGAGGGCGATCCAAGCAGTGTTGCTCGAAGCGATCCAACACGAGGGAAGCACTCTGAGTGATGGGACTTATCGAAATGCCCTTAATGATGAGGGAGGCTATCAGAACTACCATCGGGTCTACGATCGGGCCGAACAGTCATGTTTTCGCTGCAAGAAGGGCCGGATTCGCAGAATCGTTCAGGCACAGCGGAGCACGTTTTTTTGCCCGAAATGTCAACAGCGGAGCGGTCTGCATCCCTTGGTGCACTCGGTTTGAAGTTCCATTTCTATGACACAGGACACTACAATAGGAAAGTGGGATCAGCTTTAGCCAGCGGCAAGGTAGCGATCCGAACGTGAAATTGCCCCGTATTGAAGCCAGTGAAAAGCGCAAAGTGGTGATGAAAAACAGACAAACACGCCGAGATTGGCTGCGAAATGCCGCTATTCTGACCGCAACAGGTACCTTCGCAGGTTCCGCCGGGGCTGCAGATAATAAGGGCAATTGGGATGATTCAATCGACAAAGGCTTGAAGTGGCTCAGTCGGATGCAGTCCTCACGCGGGAAATGGAACACTGATAACTATCCGACAGCCATGGCCGCACTTGCCGCGACAGCCCTGGTGGCTAGCGGCAGCACGACGACTCAAGGGCCCTATGCAAAGCAAATCGCTCGGGCAACCGACTACCTGATCAGCAAGAGTCGTGACAATGGTTTGCTCGGCGATCCGCAGACTGATTCCCGTTACACCTATGGTCACGGGTTCGCCATGCTTCTGCTATCGCAGGTGCTGGGTGAAGAGGGTTTGATTGATCGTCGAGAGGAATTGGTTGACGTCTTGACCCGGGCAGTCAACTTCAGTGGTAACGCACAAACCGCAGCCGGTGGCTGGGGCTACGTTTCGGCTGCCGAAGGAAATAATTTTGATGAGGGATCGACGACAATTACTCAGGTTCAGGGACTGCGGGGTTGTCGCAATGCAGGAATTCCTGTCAGCGGGAAGGTAATCGAAAACGCCAAGCAGTATATCTATGGCTGTAAGAATCCCGACGGTGGCATCAGCTACAGCAGCAAACAAAAAGGCAGCAGCCGACCCGCCATTACTGCCGCGGCCTTAGCTGCTCTTTACAACGCTGGTGACTACGATGGAGAGCATGTTCCCGAAATGTTGAAGTACACCAAAGATAATCTTCACGATATTAGTGACGGCGGGCGGTCTTTTGGGCATTGGCACTACACGTACCTCTACTACAGCCAAGTGGTTTACCGTCAAGGCGATGAGTTATGGAAGCCGTTCAGGGATCGGCTTTACGATAGAATCGTTGGTCAACAGCGTCCGGATGGCTTTTGGGAAGGGCAGATTCATCCAGTGTATGTGACAGCTTGTAACTTGATTATGTTGCAGTTGGACAAGAGTTATTTGCCAATTTACCAACGTTGAGGCAACTCGGTTCATTGCTTCGGCGGTCCTGAGCTACTACCGCTGTCGATGCTGCAGTCCTGTGCAGTCATCGACCAACAGTTGCCGTCTTTCCGGGTTGCGCCTTGGCGGCCAGCAACTGGGCATCGGGTTACTTTTCGGCAATCTCGAAGGCGTATATGAGATCCTGATCGCGGATGATCAGAGTCTGTGCCGCGACGACTGGGTGTGCCCAGATAGCACCTTTTCCACGTGGGATTTCAGTCTGCCGAGGCAGTTGCAAAGAACCTTTCTTCAGCCAACCCGACCGACTTGGTTCGACCAGAAACACCGTTCCATCCTTGTCGTTGTAGCAGTAAAGCCGCTGATCTGCATAGCAGATGGAACCACTCTTATTAGGTCTGATTTTTTCTTCCCAGAGTGTTGAGCCGGTTTCGAGATCCTGAGCCATCCAAACCCCGCCATTTGCTTTGCTAAATCCAAAGATGGTCCCGTCCACCAGAACCACACCGCCGTGATGGTTTTCCATCGTTTTTCCTTGAAGATGGTAGGCAGATTCTGCTTTCAAACTACCCTGCCCTGCACTGCTGAGATTCAAGAGTGTGTTGCCAGCACCGTACGCGCTGGTGTGGTAGATCTGGTTTTGGTGCAGAACGGGCGTTGGGATGACGGCAATTCGGTTGCCACTTGCTGTATCCGCAAATAACTCGATTCCAGTTTGGGTATCGAACGCTACCATGCCAGTCTTGCTGGCTGAAAGGTAGAACGTTGTTTGATCAACCTTTCCTTTCATGATTGAAACGTATTGGGCCCCAGCATTGAATCCCTTACTTTTCCAAACTTCTTTGCCATTATCACGATCGACTGCCAACAGAAATTTGGATTCCCCGGGAGTGACGACGACCCGCTCGCCATCGACCAGCGCAGAATCGCTGTAACCCCAAGTTGGGATCTTACCGCCATGGTCTATTACCAAGTCAGTTTTCCAACGGATCTTGCCACTTGCTTTGTCAAGACATGCCAATACACCGATATCGCTCAACACAAAGACCTGGTCACCATCGACCGTGGGTGTGCTTCGAGGTCCTCCTCCCCATCCGTTATTGTAATCGTCGGAGGTGCCTGCTCTGCAAAAGTCTGTTTTCCATATCAGTGCACCATCTTTGAGATTCAAACAAATCGCGAAGCAACGATCCTCGCTGGATCCAAGCGTGTAGAGTCGCCCATCGACGACGGCGACGGTGGAGTAACCGATTCCGGCATCAGCGAAGGTCCAGCGAACTGGTGGTCCACTCTCGGGCCAGCTTTTTATCAAGTTCTTGGCCGGTGAGTGGCCATCTCGATTCGGACCTCGCCACTGAGGCCAATCTTCTTCCCCTGCCAGAGCATTCGGTAAGGGCATCAAAAAGCAGTAAAAAAAGATCAGTAAGAACCAATAACGTTTCATTTCGCGTCGCGTGTTATGAGTGTGCCGGTGCCGGCATGGAAAGATGTTCCGAAGTCGGAAGTATAGCAAATGACGAAACGAATGCTGCGAAAACGGGTGATGTAGTTCCATTGTTGAACTTGGAGAATCAGCTTCGCTTTGCGTTGGTGGTCGTGATGTTACTCATTTGCAGATGGACCATGTTGCGATACCTTCCGCCGTCACGCAACAACTCATCGTGGTGTCCAACTTCGACAATGCGGCCATTTTCAAGGACAACGATCTTGTCCGCACCCGCGATCGTACTGAGCCGGTGAGCGATCACAAAAGCGGTGCGATCTTGAAGCAATTCAGCGAGACTCTTTTGAATCAGTTGTTCACTCTCGCTATCAAGATTGCTGGTGGCTTCGTCCAAGACGAGGATTTTTGGGTCCGCCAGGATTGCCCTTGCGATTGCGATTCTTTGGCGTTGTCCGCCCGATAGTTTGACTCCGCGTTCTCCAATGATCGAAGCATAGCCATCCGGTAATTCCTGAATGAATTCGTCGGCCGCCGCCGCCCTTGCTGCTTCAATGACCTGCGTCGGGCTGGCGTTTCGTCTCGCGTAAGCGATGTTTTCCTGGATTGTCCCGTCAAACAGAAACACGTCTTGTTCGACAATGCCGAGCAGGCTGCGATAGCTGTTTAGCTCGATGTCACGAAGATCGCGTCCATCCAGGCAAACGCTCCCCGATACGGGGTCATAGAACCGGGCAATCAGGTTTGTTAGCGTGGTCTTGCCTGCGCCGCTTCGTCCCACTAGCGCGACCGTCTGCCCAGCTTCAATAGTCAGATTCAGATCCTGCAATACCATCGTCGGTGATTCAGGATAGGAAAATGATACATCACGTATCGAAAGAGCTCCTGCAACCCTTTCTCGCCGCAAAGAAACTGCGCCCGGATGAGTTTCAAGTTCATCTTCAATTTCCAGAACATCCAGAACACGATCGAGTCCAGCTAAATTATTTTGGAATGTGACTGCACTGGCTGCGATCGTTGCAAGAGGGTCCAGCAGCATGGTCAGGTACACCAGAAACATCATCAGGTCACCCAGCGTCAAATCGTTGTGAATGATCTGGTAGCCTCCATATAGCAGCAGGCCAGTCGATGCGAGTGGCACGACCACTTCCCAGATAGTTTCGATGATTCGAGTCCACCACCACGTGAAAAGTTGCTGACGGACAAGAAAATCACCTTCGCGAACAAAGCGTGATGATTCATTGCGGTTTTGAGAAAAGGTACGCACCACTCGGATACCGCTGAAGGTTTCCGTCGCATTGCCATCAATCCGCTGCCGTTGTTTTCTGATGTCGCGATACAGGGGTCGGATTCGATTGATCCATGTGCGATGAGTCACCCAGACAATGGGCAAGAGCAGTAATCCACCGACCATTAATTTCCAGTCAACCAACATCAGGATGATCAGGCTGCCAATGAATTGGATGAGGGCACGCCAAGGGTTGTACAGCAAGCTGAAAATCAGGTCCGCGACGCCACCGGCGTCTTCACGGATCAAACTGGCGACACCACCACTCTTCATGTCGTAGACATTGTTCAGCGGCAACTTGATGGCGTGCTCGAACACGCGACGCCGGATGGTGACCTGTGTTTGGTTGACAGCTTTGGTCGCGATCCATCGACTCGATAGATGCACTACGGTGGAAATTATCGTTACGACGACGACGATGCCCGCGATGGCAAGTAGCAAGTTCATTGGGTTCGTGGGCAAAGGCAACGCCTGCAGCCACCCCGGAAGCGTTTTGGGTGGGCTTGTCAATGCAGAGTCGATGGCCAACTTGGTTCCCAGTGGGGGAATCAGGCGGAGACCGATTCCTATCGTCAGCAACCCAAGGGCAGTGATGATCTGTCCGCGATGTTTGGTGGTTAACGCCAGAAACTGTAAGAACAGTTCCCGGAATTTCCGGTCTCGCTCGCCTAACTTTTTTGGGTTGCGGTCACCATGGCCATGAGTCGGCGGACGTTGACTGCCGGTATGACGGTCGCGAACGCTCTGGCGGTATTCTGAAAAACGGCTGCGGCTGGGTTTGGTTGGCATGAGTAATTGTTAGTGTTGAGCAACCGATTCGACAACCGCTTCGAAACAGAAGTGTAGAGAACCGTAGTTTTTTGCAGTATTTTGGCTGCTCCCGCTACTACTTTGGCTGGCGGGAACCCCGGATGGGTGACGCACCGGCCGTTCATTTCCCATTAAACTGGTCTACGACCCACCTTGAATGTCGTCCCTTCCCTCCGCCCCTCTGTGGGCCGCAGCCTCAAAACTCGCCATGCAAACCATTGATTACACCGTCCTGCTTCTCTATTTCGCAGGCATGATTGCCATTGGTATTTGGGCCATGAAACGGGTCAAGGATCAGGAAGATTATTTCATGGGAGGTCGCGGGTTTGGGAAGTTGCTCCAGACATTTGCGGCGTTTGGTGCCGGGACTGGTGCGCACGAGCCGGTGCAAGTGGGCAGGACGGCTTGGACAAGCGGTCTCAGTGGTGTCTGGTCGGCGTTGATGTGGCTGTTTGTTACACCAATCTACTGGATCACAGCGGTCTGGTACCGACGCATGCGTCACCTGACATTGGGAGATTGGTTTGTTGAGCGATATGAGTCGCGGTCCATGGGCGTGGCTTACACGCTTTTTGCAATTGTCTTTTACATGTTCTACTTGTCGACAATGTTTTCAGCGATCGCCAAATTCTCGGCACCTTTGCTTGGGTTTGATGAGGGTTTGTTCGGCTATGACTTGAAGTACACGTTGATTCCATTGATCGCAGGCGTGGTGATTCTTTATGGCGTGCTGGGTGGATTGGCAGCTGCTTACTGGACAGACCTGATCCAAGGACTGTTCATTATCATTCTGTCCGTCCTGCTGATCCCCTATGGGTTGTGGGCGCTCGCTGAAACATTCGGAGGCCCAGGTGAACGCGGGCTGATGGATGGTTTTCGTATCATGCACGAGCGAGTGTCGGCTGATTGCTTCAGCTTGTTCTCAGGGCCGAGTAGTGGTGAGTTTCCCCTGCCCTTCATTATCTCGTTGTCACTGATCAGCATTGTTGGCGTTGTCGTTCAGCCCCATTTTATTGCTACCGGGGGTGGCTCGGCAAAGTCCGAGAAGGAGGCTCGGATTGGTTTAGTGGTCGGCAATTTCCTGAAACGTTTGTGTACCGTGGGTTGGGCACTGACGGCTTTGATCGCTCTTGCTCTGCTGGCAGGAAGTGCGGAAATTGCAGCGGATCCTGATCGGGTATGGGGAGTCGCTGCACGTGAAATTTTAGGTCCCATGAACCTTGGTCTGGTGGGACTGATGCTTGCCTGCCTGCTGGCGGCCATGATGAGTTCTGCGGACACCTACATGATTGTGACTTCCGCGCTCGTGGTCCGGAACGTGTACGCGCCCTACATCAATTCCACTGCCGATGAAAAACAATATGTGCGAGTCGGAAGGATGACAGGTTTGATCATCATCGTGGGCGCTGCTTTTGTCTCCCTGACCTACGCTGATGTCTTCGGCCAGTTCAAAATGGCGATTGAATTGCCAATCCTTTTTGCCGCTCCTTTCTGGCTGGGGATGTATTGGCGGCGTGTGAATCGTACCGCAGTATGGGGAACCATTGGTACTTCTCTGCTGCTGTTTTTCGTGCTGCCTGTTGCCGTGCCAA
>Ga0315334_10000622_pt1 | contig 21469 bp, 27 predicted proteins | sample M150034915metaG_FD_205555 | JGI IMG/M metagenome (GOLD analysis project Ga0315334, IMG submission 205555) | Ammonia-oxidizing marine archaeal communities from Monterey Bay, California, United States - M1 500m 34915 | ecosystem: Environmental > Aquatic > Marine > Intertidal zone | place: USA... | reverse complement strand
CCACAGACAACGACACCGCGACCGAACTGACCGAAACATCAGAAGAGGTTGTGGCTGACGTCGGCGAAGAAGATGTAGCTGAGGTTGAAACCTCAGATAAAGCCGAAGCATCAGATGAAGCCGCTGACACTGACGAGAAAGAAGCCTGATCATGGGTCAAAAAGTCAACCCCTACGGCTTCCGACTCGGGATCACCACCGATTGGAAATCTCGCTGGTACGCGGACAAGGAATACCAGGACTACGTCATCGAAGACTGGGAAATTCGCAACTTCCTCAGAACAGAACTTCCTCACGCCGCCATCAGCCGTATCGAAGTCGAACGCACCCGAGATCGGCTCCGAGTCGACGTCCATACTGCACGGCCCGGCATCGTCATCGGACGACGCGGAGCTGAAGCGGACCGTCTCCGCGAAGGCCTGACGAAGATCTCAGGTAACCCAAAAGTTCAACTCAACATTCAAGAGATCAAGCAACCTGAACTCGACGCTGCCCTGATTGCTCAAGGTGTAGCCGATCAACTAGCCGGCCGAGTCGCATTTCGACGAGCAATGAAACGCGCAGTACAGAACGCCCAAAAAGCAGGAGCCCTAGGCATCCGAGTCCAATGCTCCGGCCGTCTAGGCGGCTCGGAGATGGCCCGAACCGAATGGTATCGAGAAGGACGAGTACCCCTCCACACTCTTCGCGCTGACATCGATTACGGCTTCCGCGAAGCTCGCACAACTGCAGGCCGAATCGGAGTCAAAGTCTGGCTCTACAAGGGCGACATCTTGCCCTACAAGGTTTCTGCCGATGAACGCATAAGCCGTGAAGCGGCGATGGCAGTCGGCGAAACCCCGGGTGCGACCGAACACAACGCTCCAGTGGTCTCAGCTGGCGGACGTCGAGCAGATGCTCCAGGTGATGAAATCGATGAGCCCGCGCCACTGGTCAAAGAAGCTGACCCAGAGTTCGAAAAGCTTCTAGAAGAAGAAGAACAGATCGAACGCGCTACTCGCGAACAAAGCCAAACCCCCAACTTCCGACCGGGAGACGACTGAAATGTTGATGCCCCGGAAAGTTAGACACCGCAAAACCCATCGCGGTCGCATGAAAGGTCGCGCCAAAGGCGGCACCACCATGCATTTCGGTGATTTTGGTATCCAGGCGCTTGAACCGGGATGGATTACCGCCCGACAAATCGAAGCCGCGCGTATCGCAATGACGCGTCACGTTAAACGTGGCGGAAAAGTTTGGATCAACATCTTTCCGGATAAACCGGTCACGGCGAAACCTGCAGAAACCCGAATGGGTTCAGGTAAGGGAAACCCCGAACGGTGGGTAGCGGTGGTTAAACCAGGAAGAGTGATGTTCGAACTCGGTGGCGTTGAGCCTGAACTTGCCCACGGGGCGTTAAACCGCGCTATCCAAAAACTTCCCATCAAAGCCCGAATCGTGAGTCGTGAGGAGGCGATCTAATGACGGCTGCAACTGCCTTACGCGAGTTCGCTGATGATCAACTACTTGACCAACTCAACGAATTGAAGCACGAACTGTTCAATCTCCGGTTCCAGTTCGCCACGGGCCAATTAGAGAACCCAGGACGAATCTCCCAGGTCAAACGAGACATCGCCCGCATTAACACGATCCTCAGAGAACGAGAGATCGCCGCTGCAGAGGCAGCAACGATGGAGGACAACTGATGAGTGACGCACAGGTCACCCCTGAAGAACGCAATCGACGAAAAATCCGTGAAGGACTGGTCGTTTCCACCTCAATGGAAAAAACCGTCGTCGTTGCTGTGACGGAACGAGTCCGTCATCCCCGTTATTTCAAAACTGTTCAACAAACTAAGAAGCTCTACGCTCACGACGAACAAAATGATGCTCGCCCTGGCGATCGAGTGCGAGTCATGGAGACCCGACCTCTTTCGAAGAAAAAGCGGTGGCGTTTGCTTGAAATCATCGAACGAGCCCGTTGATGCCGGAGTTGATGCAGTGATCCAACAAGAATCCCGACTCAAAGTTGCCGATAATTCTGGTGCAAAAGAAGTTCTGTGCATCCGAGTTCTTGGAGGCACAGGCCGACGCTACGCGTCCATTGGCGACGTGTTCATTGCCACCGTGAAGGATGCCATCCCCGGCGCCGCCGTAAAGAAAGGCGAGGTTGTTCGCTGTGTTGTCGTACGCACACGAAAAGAACGACGACGTCCTGATGGCAGCTACATCCGATTCGACGAAAACGCGGCCGTACTTGTAGATGACAACCGCCTACCCCGCGGTACACGCATCTTCGGCCCGGTTGGGCGTGAGCTACGAGACCAACGCTTCATGCGCATCGTCTCATTGGCGCCGGAGGTCCTCTAATGAAAATTAAGAAGGGTGATCTGGTTCGTGTCCTATCTGGCAAGGACAAAGGAACCGAGGGACATGTCATGTCCGTCAACGTCGAAAGCGGACGCATCACTGTCGAAGGTGTGCATACCGGACGAAAGCATCAGCGCCCCACCCAAGCGAACGATCAAGGCGGAATCATCGATATTGCCTTAACCATCAATGCTTCCAACGTTGCAGTTGTATGCCCGAAAACTGGTGAAGCAGGGCGAGTCGGCTACCGGATCGAAGGGGACACGAAAGTGCGTTACCACAAGAAATCAGGGGAGGAACTGTCGTGAACGCGACGCTGATGGAACCCCGGATGAAGGTGCTCTACCGCGACACCCTTCGGGACCAATTACAAACCCAGCTCGATTTACCCAACGTGATGCAGGTCCCCACGATCAGCAAAATCTCTGTTAATTCGGGTGTCGGAGACGCACTCATCAATCGAGCATTTCTTGATGGGGCGATGGAAGACCTGACAAAGATCACTGGCCAAAAGCCGGCGATCACGAGAGCGAAAAAGTCCATCGCCGGATTTAAACTCCGGGAAGGCAACGCCATTGGGGCCAAGGTCACTCTTCGAAACAATCGAATGTGGGAGTTCTACGACCGTCTCGTGAGTTTGGCGATTCCCCGCATACGTGACTTCCGCGGCCTGTCACCTCGTTCTTTTGATGGACATGGCAACTACACATTCGGCGTCACAGAACAACTGATCTTCCCGGAAATCAGTTACGACTCCGTCAACAAAATCCGGGGCATGGATATCACGATCGTGACATCCGCTACCAACGATGAACATGGCAGTGCGCTTCTAACGGCACTCGGGTTCCCATTCCGCACTGAGGGGCAGAACTAATGGCTAAGAAGGCTCTTCGCAATAAACAACAACGTACGCCCAAGTTCAAAGTGCGTGCCTACACACGCTGTCGCCGATGTGGTCGACCGCGCTCGGTGTACCGCAAGTTTGGACTATGTCGAGTATGTCTTCGAGAAATGATTCACGCGGGGGAAATCCCAGGCGTGACCAAGGCGAGCTGGTGAGGGGAGATATCAAATGACCATGACCGACCCGATAGCCGACATGCTCACGCGTATCCGCAACGCGCACCAGGGGTACAAGGACAAGGTTGAGATGCCGTCCTCAAAGCTTAAAGAATCGCTCGCTGCGATACTCAAAGCAGAGGGGTATGTCGCTGATTACCAAGTAGCCGACTCGCAGGACCGACCAGGTGACACCCTGTCAATCGATCTGAAGTACACCCAGGACCGGAGCCGAACTATCTCTGGTTTAAAGCGGATATCAAAACCGGGTCTTCGCGTGTACACCAAATCAAGCAATGTCCCTCGAGTCCTTGGAGGACTCGGTATAGCCGTTCTCTCAACCAGCAAAGGCCTAATGACCGACAGAGAAGCTCGCCGCAATCGTATGGGCGGCGAAATCCTTTGTTACGTCTGGTAGGAGGCAAAGATGTCGCGTATAGGTAAAGCTCCCATTGCAGTCCCCGACGGTGTCACCGTTGAAGTTTCAGCAGGTGCAGTGAAGGTTTCGAGCAAGCAAGGTGAGCTGACTCAGGAGATACCTGAGGGTATTCAAGTAGACGTTCAAGACACCGCTGTTGCTGTCACTCGAACTGATGACAGTCGTCAACAACGCTCGCTTCACGGCCTCACACGCGCCTTGGTCAACAACATGGTTGAAGGCGTTACGAATGGTTTCATGAAAGAACTGAACATTGTTGGAGTTGGCTACCGAGCACAGGCAAAAGGCAACAGCTCGCTGGAACTAGCTCTTGGCTTTAGCCACTCGGTGAAAGTAGAAGCGCCCGAAGGCGTCACGTTTGATGTTCCCGAACCCACGATCATCAAAGTTTCGGGTATCGACAAACAACTCGTCGGGCAAGTAGCTGCTGACATTCGAGCGCTAAAAAAACCCGAACCATACAAAGGCAAAGGCATCCGGTATGTCGGTGAGCACGTGATTCGCAAAGCCGGCAAGTCCGCAAAGTAGGTATGAACATGACTTCACGAACCGCTCAGCGGCAACGTCGCCAACGGCGAGTCCGCAAAAAAATTAACGGCACCTCCAGCTGTCCTCGGCTAAGCGTTTTTCGTTCCAATCGACACATCTCAGCGCAAATTATTGACGATGAAGCTGGACGCACAGTTGCCGCAGCCTCCACCTCCGAAGCAGACTTGCGGAGCACCGCGACCAGCAACAAAGAAGCTGCCAGCAAAGTTGGTCAGCTACTAGCTGAACGAGCACAAGCAGCTGGAATCGAATCCGTGGTTTTTGACCGCGGCGGAAACAAGTACCACGGCCGTGTAGCGGCCCTCGCCGACGCAGCCCGCGATGCCGGGCTGAAGTTCTAGGAACCAGGTATGACTGACGCTAACCAGAACCAAAATCGCCGCAACGACGATCGAGGTAACCGCCGACGAGATGATCGCCGACGCGAAGACAACCCTAGGAATAGCGGTGACGATGGTCTCCGCGAGTCCAGAGTCATTGATATCAACCGGGTAGCGAAAGTCGTCAAAGGTGGTCGACGATTCTCCTTCACGGCGCTCGTGGTGATCGGTGACGGTGCCGGTCAGGTAGGGCTTGGTTACGGGAAAGCAAAAGAAGTGCCCCTCGCGATTCAAAAAGGCACTGAAGAAGCAAAGAAAAACCTCTTCCGTGTTCCGCTAGCGGGTGCAACAATCATCCACCCCATCTTGGGTGTCATGGGAGCGGGCCGCGTACTGCTGAAACCAGCAGCGCCCGGTACCGGAGTGATCGCTGGCGGTGCAGCACGCGCCATTCTCGAAGAAGCAGGCGTCAACGACGTGCTCGCCAAATCTCTTGGTTCGTCAAACCACATCAACGTGGCCAAGGCCACAATCAACGGTCTGCAAGGCTTGAAGAGACCGGACGAAATTGCTGCTCTGCGTGGGCTCTCCGCCGAAGAATGCATTCCCGCTGGCCTATTAGCGGCATATCTCGAATCGGAACGACAAATTCTTCGATCTAAACCATCTGCTGGGGTGTCTTCGTGAGTGGTCTAACCGTCACTCAAGTTCGCTCAGCGATCGGCTCCAAACCGAAACATCGTGGGACCCTCAGGGCTCTGGGATTGGGACGGATTGGTAAAACCAACACTTTGCCCGACCGCCCTGAAATCAGAGGAATGATTCAAAAGGTTGCGCATCTTATCGACGTCCAGGAAGACTGAAGTAGAGACACTCATGCTCAAACCACATGACTTACAGCCGGCTCCCGGTTCCAAAAAGAAACCGAAACGCGTTGGTCGCGGTATCGGCGGTAAGGGCGGAAAAACCGCGGGCCGAGGTACCAAAGGCACCAAAGCTCGTAGCAAAGTACCTGTCTGGTACGAAGGCGGCCAACTACCCCTCCAACGGCGACTGCCAAAGATGAAGGGTTTTACGAACCCGTTCCGCGTTGAATACCAGCCGATCAACCTTGACACAATCACAGACTCAGGCCTTACTGAAGTTACTCCAGAGGGGCTACTCCAGAAGGGTCTGGTATCTAAAGGCGCGATGGTAAAAATTCTGGGCCGAGGGCAAATTGACCGCCCGCTGACGGTGAAAGCACACGCAGTGTCAAAAAGCGCGGAAGAGGCCATCTCAGCTGCAGGGGGTACTGTTGAGATCCTGCCGCCTACCTTCAAAGGTCCACGTCCGCCAGCGCGCGGCAACCAGCACACCAACCGATAAACGAGGTTTACCTTGCTCGGGAGTATGCGCAACATCTTTCGTGTACCGGATCTTCGAGGGAAGATCCTGTTCACCATCGCCATCCTTGGCGCGTATCGCCTCGGATCGCAGGTACCTGTCCCTGGCATTGACTTTGACGCGATCTTGTCGCTGCGAGAACAAGCCGACCAGACCGGCGGCGTGCTCGCGTTGCTCAACCTGTTTTCTGGTGGTGCCTTAACTAATTTCGCAATTTTTGCGTTGGGGATCATGCCGTACATCACGGCATCGATCATCATTCAGATTCTGACTGTCGCTATTCCCCGTCTTGAGCAACTACAACAACAAGGGGCAGTAGGTCAGCGAAAAATTACGCAATACACCCGGTATCTGACCTTGGCCATTGCATTTATTCAGGCCACAGGAATCACGTTCATCTTCGGACGAGGGCAGGGAACAGCCCTCGGTAACACCAGCGCCGTGATCGTGATACCCGATTTCACATTCGCTCGGGTTGGATTAGTCATCCTCTCTCTGACGGCCGGTGTTGCTCTGCTGATGTGGATGGGTGAACTTATCAGTCAACGAGGTGTCGGAAATGGCATGTCGCTATTGATTTTTGCCTCAGTCGTCTCAACGATCCCCTTTGATGGAGCGCGGCTACGTGCCGTCCAAGGCAACTTCTACCTCGGAGCCGCCATCGTGGTTGCGATCGGGATGATGGTGGCCATCGTTTTCATCGAACAGGGGCAACGCCGCATTCCCGTCCAGTTCTCAAAACGTCAAGTAGGGCGACAAATGTATGGCGGTCAAAACACCTACATACCCCTCAAAGTCAACCAATCCGGTGTTATACCCGTAATTTTTGCCAGTTCGATCCTGTTCCTACCCGTGCTTTTGTCGAACGTTCTCAATTGGGGTTGGTTCCAGACGTTTGTCAACGACTACCTCACTCAACCCGACAGCATCGTCTACATCCTCTTCTTCGGCATGTTGATCGTTGGCTTCGCGTACTTCTACACAGCGATCTCCTTCGACCCAGCGCGGCAGGCCGACAACATCCGAAAGCAGGGAGGATTCATCCCTGGTGTTCGCCCAGGCCCACAAACCGAACGGTATCTCGCAAAAATCCTGAACCGTATCACCCTCCCCGGAGCCCTCTTCATCGCATTCGTAGCTCTTATCCCAACGGTGCTCCTTTCTCTTACAAGTGATCTCGGAGCTATGGGTGGTGGGGGAGCCGCTATCGGATTCGGCGGAGTGTCGATACTCATTGCAGCTGGCGTCGCGCTCGAAACGATGAAACAGATCGACAGCCAGTTACTTCAACGCAATTATGAGGGTTTCCTCAAGTAGGCGTGGATCGATCCGATGACACGACTCGTAATTTTAGGCAAACAAGGAGCTGGCAAGGGCACTCAATGCGCGCTACTCGTTAAGCACTACGGCATTCCGCACGTCTCCACCGGCGACATGCTGCGAGCCGCAGTCGCAGAAGGTACCGACTTAGGTCTACAAGCCAAAGAAATAATGGAAGCCGGTGAACTGGTTTCAGATGATCTCATCCTAGGAATCGTTCGAGAACGTCTCGCGGAGCCTGATGCTCAAGTCGGGTTCCTACTAGACGGGTTCCCACGCACTGAGGTACAAGCTCGAGAGTTGATAGCAATGCTCGCGCCCAACGCCATCAACGTAGCGATTGATATTGAAGTTCCCGACAACGTCGTGACAGAACGAATGCTGGCCAGAGGCCGCGCTGATGACACTCCAGAAGCTATCCAGCGAAGGCTTGAGCTCTACCAAACAGAAACCGCCCCTCTCTTAGAATTCTTCTCGTCACAGGGCATTCTGATCTCCGTTGATGGCCTTGGAACCGAAGACGAAGTGCAAGATCGCATCGTTGACGCGACCGAAAGAAATCGTTAACCATGGCTGAGAGATTGGTGCGTGAACCGGCTCACGGTATGCTCATCATTCGGCTTGTTGGTGGATCCAACGATGCCGCGTCCGCACTCGGTCGCATTTCGGGTGTGATGTCTACCCAGCGACCCCACTCTCAGGTAATCCAATGAAAGTCCGCCCCAGCGTCAAAAAGATCTGTGACAAGTGCCGAGTTGTCCGGCGCCACGGTCGAATTCGCGTGATTTGCCCCAACCCGCGCCACAAGCAGCGGCAGGGATAGGAATTTCTAACTATGGCCCGTATTGCAGGAGTTGACCTCCCTCGAGAGAAGCGAGTTGAAATCGCGCTCACTTACATCTATGGAGTCGGTCGCACCAGATCCGCAGATATCTGTGAGGCTCTCAATATCGGTCTGGCAACTCGTGTCCGCGACCTGACTGACGAAGAGATCGTTGGCGTGCGGAATTTCATCGACGAGAACTACACCGTCGAAGGCGACCTTCGTCGTGATGTTGCGCAAGACATCAAACGAAAAATCGAAATCGGGTGCTTTCAAGGAATCCGTCATCGGCGCGGACTACCCGTCCGAGGTCAACGCACTCATACCAACGCTCGCACACGAAAAGGCCCCCGCAAAACCGTAGCGGGCAAGAAAAAGGTCCTGAAGTGATCGCCGGCCAGGAAACGGACTGAAAGAAAATCATGGTCAACCCCGAACCAGCGCCGCGTCGACCCCGCCGCAAAGAACGTAAGAACGTCGGACACGGCGTCGCTCACATTAAGAGTTCTTTCAACAACACAATCATCAGTTTCAGTGACCAGCAAGGAAACGTTGTGTCGTGGTCCTCGGCCGGCAATGTCGGTTTCAAAGGCTCACGCAAATCCACTCCCTTTGCCGCTCAACAGGCTGCTGAACAAGCTGCTCGTAAAGCAATGGAACATGGGGTACGCAGAGTTGACGTCCAAGTTAAAGGCCCCGGCTCCGGACGTGAAACTGCGATCCGTTCAATACAAACCGTGGGTATTGAAATCACCGGGATCAAAGACATGACACCCGTACCCCACAATGGCTGTCGCCCACCCAAGCGTCGGAGGGTCTAACAAATGGCACGATATACCGGACCCAAAGCCAGAGTTTCGCGTCGTTTAGGTATCAACGTCTGGGGAACAGAAGGCGAAACTAAGGCCCTAGACCGCCGCCCCTACCCACCAGGCGATCATGGCCGTGGGCGCAGGCGAAGTCAGAACTCTGAGTACCTCGTCCAGCTTCAGGAGAAACAGAAGGCACGATTCAGCTACGGAATCACCGAAAGACAGTTCCGTAACACCTATGACGAAGCTGCTCGTCAGCGCGGTGTTACAGGTGAAATTCTTCTCCGCCTTCTTGAACTCAGACTCGACAACATTGTGTACCGCGCCGGTTGGTCAGCAACTCGTCCACAAGGTCGTCAGTTCGTGAGTCACGGACATATCAACGTCAACGGTCGACGGGTTAACGTGCCCAGCTTCCGTGCCCGCAAAGGTGACGTCATCGAGTTGCGGCCCAAAGCCCGCGAGATGGTCACCATCCGATGGAATCTCGATGTGCTTGATCGTGCTGCCCCAATGTGGCTCGACGCTGGCGACAATGGCCAACAGGTCACTGTGAGAGAGGTACCAACACGCGAACAAATTGAAATTCCCGTTCGCGAGCAGCTCATTGTTGAGCTGTACAGCAAATAGTCCACCCCTGGCCCCATGGAGATATTGTGAGCATGCTCACCATGCAACGTCCGACGGTTGAAGCCCTCGATGACGAGCAAAATAACCGCCAACGTTTCGCCGTTGGCCCTCTTGAACCCGGATTCGGGCACACTATTGGCAACTCCTTGCGGCGGACATTGCTGTCGTCAGTACCTGGTGCGGCCATAACCCAGGTCAAATTCGACGCCGAAGCAGCTTTGCACGAGTTCGCCACCATCGACGGCGTGGTTGAAGACGTAACAGATCTTATTCTCAACCTCAAAGACATCGTATTGACGTGTCACAACGACGAACCCGTCGCTGTGCGACTAGATGCCTCGGGTCCCTGCGACCTCACCGCTGGTGATGTCGACTGGGGGGTCGATGTCGAATGTGTGAATCCCGAGTTACAGATAGCCACTCTGAGTAAAGGTGGACGGCTTGCAGTTGACATCACCGTCGAACGAGGACGCGGTTATCTGTCCTCGGAAAATCAAGACAGCAGTTCCACTATCGGTGTTATCCCCGTCGATGCCATCTTCAGTCCAGTGCGTCGGGTTTCATTAGAGGTAGAGCCCACTCGAGTTGAACAGTCAACAAATTTTGATCGGCTGATCCTGGACATTGACACCGACGGAGCCATCAGCCCGCGAGATGCTCTCGCGTCGGCCGGGGACACACTGCGTACCCTGGTCGGACTCGTGGCAGACATGAGCGACGAGCCTCTTGGCTTAGAAATTAACGAAGTGGCCATTGTCGAGACCAGTTCTCCTGAACTTGACATGCCGATCGAGGACCTGGACTTGAGTGAACGGCCACGTAACTGTCTGAAACGCGGCCAAGTCAACAGTGTTGGGGAACTCCTAGAAAAGAGCATCGACGACTTGATGGCAATCACCAACTTCGGTTCAAAGTCGCTTGATGAGGTTATTCAAAAACTTGACGAGCGTGGTCTAGCCCTCAAAGGCATGACCCCTTCGGTTCAGTAGGAGCCACTTCATGCCAACTCCCAAAAAGGGCCGCCGGTTAGGTGGTAGCTCAAGCCATCAACGTTCCATCTTGGCTAATCTCGCCGCATCGCTGTTTGCTGCTGAAGCTATTGAAACCACCGAAGCTAAAGCTAAGACTCTGCGTCCCTACGCCGAAAAATTGATCACCAAAGCCAAAAAAGCCAGTGCCGGCTCAAACAGCTTGCATCGCCATCGCCAACTCGTTGCAAGTTTGAACGGGGACCAGGAGATGGCTCAAAAACTGATTGACGAGATCGGACCACGGTATGAAGACCGTCCAGGTGGTTACACCAGAATTCTAAAACTCGGACCCCGCCAGGGTGACAATGCACCCATGGCGCTAATCGAACTGGTCTAGCTCGTACGTCTAGGATCCAGCCATGCTGGACGCGGCGATAATCGTAACCCTCAAAAAATTCGACACCCCCACCGTCTGCAACGCTTTAGAACTCATCGTTCCTGAACGACGAGCTGAAGGTTTCACGACGCAGCCTTTCGTGTGTCACGATCCTTCCCTTCCCCCGATGGTTGGCTATGCACGCACAGCAAAAGTACGGGCAACAGTCCCATCGGGACGCTCCAAAGAAGATGACTTAGCTGTGCGGGTGGGGTACTTCGAACATATCGCAGAGCCACCGGGACCAACGGTGACAGTGATCGAAGATATAGACGATCCTGTTGGCTTCGGAGCCCATTGGGGGGAGGTCAACAGCAACGTCCATAAAGGCCTGGGGTCGGTGGGTACCGTTACCAACGGATCCATCCGAGATACAGACATGTGGGCCGAAGGCTTCGGAGCTCTCGCTGGATCCGTTGGACCTTCCCACGGTTGGATTCACGTAGTCGAATACGGAATCCCCGTTGAGGTGCATGGCATGACCGTCGCTCCCGGTGACCTTATTCACGCAGATCACCACGGGGCGGTGTTGGTACCTCACCATGCCGCCGCTGAAATCGAAAATGCAGTCGAGCGTTTAATGACAGCCGAAGCCCGACTTATTGGCCCATCTCAACACGCGGATTTCGACATCGAACACCTGATATCGATTCTCGACCCACAAGGCCGAGACCACTAACTAGACGAGTGCGGTCACAGGCTCAGTATCTCTGCCAGAACGAAGCAATGTTCCCGGTCGAGAATTAGTAAATTGACCGTTCTCCACCGCTTGCTCCCCATTGATAAAGACGTGATGCACCCCAACGGCTTCGCCGTAAAGACGCCATGCGCCTCCGGGAAGATCCTCTCGAACCTCGATCTCTTCTGGAGCGACCTTCTCTGGGTCGAAGAGCACGAGGTCCGCCCACCACCCTTGCTCAATGCGGCCCCGATGTTTCAGCCCATACAAACGCGCCGGTGCATCAGTGAGTTGGTGCACCGCGGCCTCGAGGCTCATCAACTTCTTGTCCCGAGCTGCCGCAAGAAGGTAGGTCGAATAATTGAATGTTGCGAGAAAATCCAGATGTGCGCCAGCATCCGACGCGCCGATTAGGCAACGATCATCATTCCACAGCGCCTGCCGCAACGCCCACGACTCATCATTATCCCCTGCAGCGGGCGGATAAAGACCAGTTTTCAAGTCATCAGCAACAACAATCTCGCACAACGCGTCCCAAGGCGTCTGTCCTAATTCTTCGGCGATGTCACCGATCGAGCGGCCCTCAAGATGTTTTAACTCGTCTTTCGTCACTTCCCCTACCGTCAGACGTTCCCATCGCGCGACTCCACGGAAAGGACTTGGCTGCTGAGCATCCTCGTTCAATTCAGCCCGGCGAACAGGATCCGCCAGCAACGCCATTTTTTCCTCATTTGGCAGTGCCATTGGCTCAGCCCAGCCGTGCAACGTGTCAAGCAAAAAACCGCTCTCAAAGCAAAGGCGGCTCTCAGCAGGCATCGGCGCTGTTAACGCGATGACACGACCTCCCTGGCGCGCCGCATAATTGGAAGCCTGTAACTTTTCTTCAATCACATCGGCCTGACGTGCATTCGCGAAAATAACGTTCCAATTCAACGGTCTGTCCGCCGCTACGGACATGTCGGTGAGTAGCTGATAAACGCTTTCGTCGAATCGCTCAACCGTTGGGATGAACTCAAGAGCGACGGCTCCCGTATCCCGCAGCACTGAACAAAGCTCTACCAATTCGCGTTCTGATGCGTGACGAGATGGCACGGGGTCACCTTCCGCGTCGTTATGAGTTTTCGCCCAAGAAGAGCTGAATCCCAGACCGCCAGCTGCAATGCTTTCAGCCAATAAATCCTTCATCTCTTGCAACTCATCGGGTGACGCGGGTTCACCGACCGATCGTTCCCCCATCACCACCCGTCGCAACGCGCTGTGACCTACTAAAAAGCCGGCGTTGGGCATCAACGTGCCTTCGATCGCGTCGAGATATTCCCCGAACGTTCTCCAATCCCAAGGCACCCCCTCCTGCAGAGAAGCCAACGGCATCCCCTCAACTCGCGCCAGCATGCGCATCAGGTAATCAGCACCGTCAGGTTCTAACGGCGCGATCGTAAAACCGCAGTTGCCGCCGATGACAGTGGTGACACCGTGCAAAGGCGATGGTGACAGCGTGGTATCCCAAAACACTTGAGCGTCGAAATGAGTGTGAATATCTACGAAGCCAGGAGTGATGACGAGACCCGTTGCGTCAACTTCTTGAAGAGCGTCTTCAACGATCTCACCGACCGCGACTATGCGCCCATCACGCACCCCGACGTCGCCGGGGCGCCTCTGATCACCGGTGCCGTCAATCACCATGCCATTACGAATCACCAGATCGAGCATCATTCGCCTCCCGCCGCGTTATGAAACTACCGTCCTAGCAGTGACCCCTGCCCAGAACATTCGAATTGACCTTGCTTACAAGGGAACTTATTTCCGCGGTTTCGCAGAGAACAAAGGAGTACGCACCATCGGAGGTGAATTACGGTCAGTAATCCAACAAGTACTTGGAGAACCCATCGACATAGCCGTAGCTGGTCGAACCGATGCCGGTGTTCACGCCTCAGGACAAGTGATCTCGTTTCAGACCACCAGCGCCCGGTACAACCCTGACCGTTTACGTAACTCGATCAACCGAATCTGCGGACCAGAAATCCAAGTTCACGAAATACAGACCGTTGCAGCCGATTTCGACGCACGCTTCTCAGCTAGCCGTCGCCGCTACCACTACAACGTGTTGAACTCTCCAGTTGCCGACCCGCTCCTTTCTGACATCGAGTGGCACATCAAAGAACCACTTGCCGTTGATCAAATGAACCGAGCCGCGCAACATTTTCTAGGTGAACACGACTTCACGTCCTTTTGTCGCCGACCTAAAGGACAATTCGAGGCATCACTTGTGCGAACCATCCACCGCGCCGAATGGCATACCCAACCCCAGCAACGAATCCGATTTGAAATCGCTGCAAACGCGTTCTGTCATCAAATGGTGCGGTCGCTGGTGGGTTTCTGTGTCGCTGTAGGAACTAATAAGCGATTAGCGCAAGACGTCGAAACCGTGCTGAACGCCAAAGATCGAAGTGCAGCGGCACCGATAGCGCCTCCTCACGGTCTTACCCTGGTCCAGGTTAACTACCCTCAACATGACTAAATAGGGCGGAAACAACAAATCCCTCACAATCAGCGTTTGTCGTTTCAGCATGACGCCCGTAGCCTTGGTCCCCGGCCACTCCACTTGTGTGCCACGCCGAGTCTGACAAAGATTCACGTTTTCCAAATCCCGAGAGGTTGACGCATCGTGCGTACCTATGCCCCCAAAGCGAGCGAAATCGAACGGAAATGGTTCGTCGTCGACGCAGAGAACCTCGTGCTTGGCCGCATGTCCACCGAAGTAGCTCGCATCTTGCGCGGAAAACATAAACCCACATTCGCTCCCTACCTTGATTGCGGAGATCACGTCATTATCGTCAACGCTTCCAAAGTCGTTCTGACCCACGAGAAAGCCGAGAAAAAAATCGTCCACCGGCATTCGGGCTACCCAGGCGGCATTAAGTCTCAAACCTATGCTGATCTGCTCTCCACTCAGCCCGAAGATGCTGTTCGCCGGACGATCAAAGGCATGCTCCCCAAAAATCGGTTAGGTGCACAGATGCTCACCAAACTCAAAGTGTACGCAGGGTCAGAACACCCACATTCAGCGCAACAACCGGAAACCCTTGTGCTCGAAGACGCAGTGGCCAAAGCCTGAGATCGGAAACCAAATGACTGCTCCACTCACCCAAACAACAGGTCGTCGCAAAGAAGCCATCGCCCGCGTACGGCTTCGTCCTGGAACAGGTGTGATCACCTGTAACAAGCGCGCGTTCGACGATTACTTCACCTCGTCGGTTCATCGGCTGCTGGTCACAGAACCTCTGCGGCTGCTGGAGCAGATTGAAACTTATGACATCGACGTCACACTCAACGGTGGTGGACCAGCAGGTCAGGCAGGTGCGCTTAGGTTGGGTATTGCTCGTGCGCTCATCGAGCTCGACCCTGAGCAACGGCCCGTACTGAAGGCAGCAGGCCTATTGACGCGCGACTCTCGCGCCAAAGAGAGCAAAAAGTACGGTCTTAAGAAAGCTCGCAAGGCTCCTCAGTACTCGAAGCGCTAACGTCCAAGGAGTCGACATGACATTGTCATTCGGCACCGACGGCGTACGCGGTCCTACTCCGGAACTCTTGAACAAACACTTCGTTGCCTGTCTGGCGACAGCCGCAAGTGAAGTGCTCTCCACCAATCACTGGATTCTGGGACGCGACACCCGCGAATCAGGACCAGCTCTTTCACAAGCGATGGCTCAAGCCATAGCCGCTGACGGAAAAATTGTCATTGACGCTGGGGTGGTCCCCACACCCACCATCGCCTTTCTCTCTAACTCAGAGAACTGCGCGGGAATCGTGATATCGGCCTCCCATAATCTATGGAGCGACAACGGCGTGAAGATCTTTGCCCCAGGGGGCCGCAAACTTCACGATCACGAACAGGCAGCTATCGAAAATCGGTTCGCTGCTCTTATCGAAGAACCCGGCACGCCGATTGATGCGCCGGCCAGCGCTGTTAACGAACACCCGGACCCGATGCAACCTTGGATCGCATCAATTGAGGACGCCATAGAAAAAAGAAGTTTGGAAGGCCTTCACATTGTCGTCGATTGCGCAAACGGTGCGGCATCCCATGTCGCTGAACCTCTCTTTCGACAACTTGGTGCGCGCGTCGAAGTTATCCACGCCTCACCCAACGGTCGCAATATCAACCACAACTGTGGATCAACCCACCCATCGACAATTAGTGAAGCTGTGTTGGCGAAACAAGCTGACCTTGGGCTAGCTCTGGACGGAGACGCTGATCGCCTCATAGCTGTCGCATCAGACGGCACCATCATTGACGGCGACCGACAACTCTGTTTATTCGCAAAAGACTTCGCTCAACGAAATCAGCTCACCAACCGAAGCGTTGTTGTCACAGTGATGTCAAACTTCGGCCTACGACAAGCCTTAGAACAAGCCGATATCACAATGATCGAAGTGCCGGTAGGTGATCGCCACGTACTGGCCCAACTTGACGCAGGAGCTGCCATTCTCGGAGGGGAACAGTCCGGTCACCTTATATTTCGACAACACGCCACCACAGGCGACGGCTTACTCACCGGAGTGTTATTAGCTGACCTGATACTTCGCTCAGGAAGGAAAAGTTCAGACATCGCTGGCGAAACCATGCACCAGTTTCCCCAAATACTCATCAATATTCCCGTCCAATCAAACCCAGCTCAACTGCCTGACCGCTTCAGCGAAGAAATCGTTGGGGTTGAAACCCGACTAGGCGACGCCGGTCGAGTTCTCGCACGTGCAAGTGGCACCGAACCCGTCATTCGGATCATGGTGGAAGCACTCGAAGAGGCCACAGCACAACGCGAAGCTGACTATCTGGCTGACATCATTAAACGCGCTCCGAACTAGACCGCGGATAAGAGCCCCCAACCCGCCGCTACCCTCATCAGCATGTGCGGCATCATCGCCGTCCTTCGCGGACCAGATAACGGATCGGTGCTTAGAGCCGAAGAGGTTCTCACGCGACTAGGCACAGCTGTCGAGTCGCTTATCTCGGCAACCGGTGAGCTAGCCCTCATCGCAACGAAAACCAAAGAAGCAGCCGGCCATCTTTCGGCGATCGATCAAGACCTGCGGACCCTGCCGGGGATGCGGTTGCTGGTCTTCGACCGACCCACAGCCCTCGCCATCGCAGGCGAGATAGAACGAGCCAGGATCGCACTCGCCAACGTCGACAGCCATCTTGACCAACTAAGTGTCGACGCAGAAGAACTGAACTCAGCCCTTGTCGAAGTTCGCGACGCTGTGTGGGCCATAGAACGAGACCGGCTGCGTAACGCAGAAGCGATCATCGATCTGGCCCAAGGAGCACCGCACCAGCGGGCCCTCCCCGGACTGATGTCTATCCAGACTGCTCTTTCAGCTATCAATCGACTCGAAGTTCGCGGACGCGATTCTGCCGGCCTACAAATTTTTGTTGCCAACCACGGGCTCCCCAACAAAGCACTACAAGGAGCCCGCTTCAACGACCCGGTGCTACGGTCAGGAGCGGCACGCAACCTTGGTGACCACATCGCCTTCGTGTATAAGAACGCAGCCGAAATCGGTGACCTAGGCGACAACACCGACGCTCTGAGAACAGCCATCCGTTCCGATGAACTTCTCCACCAAGCGCTCGCTGGAACCGAAGCGGAAGCCATTGTCCTGGGACACACCCGCTGGGCCAGCGTCGGTGTCATCTCGGAACCAAACGCCCACCCTCTGGACTCCTACGAGCTAGGACACCCCAACCACACATATGTGGCGGCAGTGCTCAACGGCGATATCGACAACTATGCAGATCTCATCGAACTTCACGATCTCGAAGTACCGCCAGAAATTACGACAGACGCCAAGATCGTCCCGACGCTCCTCAGCAGACAGCTGACGACTGGTTCTGAAAACATCGAGGGTTTTCGAACCACCGTCTCGACGTTCGAGGGTTCAATGGCCATCGCAAGTCACTGCGCTGACGAGCCGCAGAAGTTGTCACTAGCGTTACGCGGAAGCGGCCAAGCCATCTACGTTGGCATCGCTGACAACGCATACGTAATAGCCAGCGAGCCCTACGGGGTGGTTGAAGACACTGCTCAATGGTTACGCATGGATGGTGAAACTCCAGCAGATCCTGAACAACCCATCTCGACAGCGGGGCAGATCATCGAACTTGACGGGTCACTCGCTGGCACCATCGAAGGGATCAACCGTTTCGGCTACGACGGCACGAAACTCCCCATCCTTCAAGATGAGATCGCAAGGGCAGATATCACAACTCGTGACATCGATCGAGGCGACGCACCCCACTACCTACTCAAAGAAATAGAAGAAGCACCGCAATCAGTCCACAAAACCCTTCGCGGGCGTATTGCCGAAGTTAACGGGAAACCGCAGGTACGTCTTGGGTCCGACGTCATCCCGCCCAGCGTCGAAAGAGCGCTGACAGCTAAGACGATTCGACGAATAATTGCCATCGGTCAGGGAACGGCTGCCGTTGCAGCGCGCGCCATCCCCCAATTTCTTAGCCCTTTGATAAAGACAACGGAACTCACCGTCGAGGCTCAACTCGCTACCGAACTCAGTGGGTTTTCTATGGCCGACGACATGTCGGACACCTTGGTCATTGCCGTCAGTCAGTCAGGTACCACCACCGACACCAATCGCACCGTTGACCTCGTCCGCCAGCGGGGAGGCCACGTTATAGCCATTGTTAACCGCCGCGGTAGCGACCTGACAGATAAAGCTGACGGTGTTCTGTACACGTCTGACGGTCGAGACGTTGAAATGTCCGTTGCATCCACCAAGGCGTTTTATGCCCAAGTGGTCGCCGCAGTGCTACTCAGCAACGCCCTGGCTGACCTCATTGACGCAGATCGAGACCGAACGGGCATCGTCGACGCACTCCGCAGGCTCCCCGACGCAATGCGACAAGTAATAGCGACTCGCCCCGCTATAGCTGAAGCCGCCCAGCGACACGCACCACAAAAACGCTATTGGGCCGTCGTGGGAAACGGACCGAACCGAATCGCAGCCAACGAAATCAGAATCAAGCTTTCAGAACTCTGCTACAAAGCCATTCCTGAAGACGGAACCGAAGACAAAAAACACATAGATCTGTCCTCTGAACCCCTCATTTTTGTTTGCGCAACCGGACTCAGTGGATCAAACGTGGACGATGTCGCCAAAGAAGTCGCAATCTACCGAGCCCATAAAGCGACGGCCATCGTCGTCGCAAACGAAAATGAAGCTCGTTTCGGAGCCGCAACTGAACTTTTAACAGTTCCTCATCTCCACACGTCACTTGATTTCATTCTGGCAACCGTCGTCGGTCATATCTTCGGCTACGAAGCAGCCCTCGCAATCGACGGCCAGGCGCTGCCGCTACGAGAAATGCGGGCCAGTCTCGAAAACACCATCGCGGATGGAGTGCTCGTTGATGGCGCCTTTGAACAACTGCAAGATGAACTTCTTGCACCAGGTAACCGTTTTCTCGATGGTCTACGCAGCGGCGTCTACGACGGACATCTTGAGGCCAGCACAGCAGCAAAGCTTGTCACCATTTTGAGATATGGCACTGCAGTCGCGTCTCTGGACAGTTATCAGATGGAAATTGGCAAAGTAGGACGACCAGGAGTCGTCGTTGACGACCTCAACGCGGCACTGACGAAAGCCATCGACGAACTCACCCGACCCGTAGACGCGATCAAACATCAAGCCAAGACCGTCACCGTAGGGGTCTCACGCTCCGATGAAAGCTTGTTGATGTCGGAACTAGCCCAAGCGACGATCAACGCGGGTACGCCACGAGACCGGCTCTCGTATCGGGAACTGCGAACATTGGCGGCTTTGGATCCCGCCGTGACAGAAATCATAGGTTGGACTCGATACCGAATCGAAGGTGACGTCGAACACGACGCCACTATCCAAGTAGTTGATCGCGGAGGAATCGCGACAGGTATTACGTCTAGAACCGACGACAACCCAACGTTGAGAGGTGGCAAACACCGCGCAGCCTTCGAACGAGAAATAATGGTCGGCGTTGGCAGCGACGGGCGAAGCGTCATCCACATACCCGAAGTCAAAGACAACCAAACGACGGGCCTAACACTTCTGCACTGTCGGTTTCATGAACGACTCCCCACAACAACCATTCGTGCCGTCATGCAGGGGTACCGAGGGAGATATGGCGCGCTCAAAGACGCCGTTACGGAGTCCCGTCCCACCTTTCGTGATGACATCCTCGCGAGCTTGGACGTCGTGGAACTACTCACCCAACCCGTGTACTCACTCGCGGAGCATTGGGCATGACGCTCGGTATCGGTATCGACGTCGTTGATGTTCAACGATTTCGAAAAGTTCTCCAGCGGCGAGAAAAAATTAGCAGCCGACTGTTTACGGACAACGAACTTTCCTACTGCCACACAGTTGTTGACCCCGCGGAGCGAATGGCCGTTCGCTTCGCCGCGAAAGAAGCAGTGATGAAAGCTCTCGGGGTTGGGCTAGGGAGCATACGTTTCCGCGAAATAGAAGTCACTAAAGACTCGTCAGGGCGCCCCAGCCTCGTGCTCCACGGGGCTGCGGCACGACTTGCAGCCGACACTGGCGTCCGCCAATGGCACATCTCACTCAGCCACACTTCTTCGGTGGCTGAGGCGTTCGTCATCGCGGAGTAACTCATCGTGTTACCGGTCATTACCCCAGCAGAAATGAGTGACATTGATGCTGATGCTCCAGAACCCAAACAAGTTCTAATTCAACGAGCCGGGTACGCCACAGCAAATGTGGCTATTGCGATGTTGGGAGGTGGCTACGGGCGCCGCGTCAGCATTATCGCGGGCAAAGGAAACAATGGGGAAGATGGCCGGATCGCAGCACAAGTCCTCAGACGACGCGGGGTTCGTTGCGTCCTTCGTGATCCGGGACCCGCACTTCTAGATGAATGTGATCTTGTCATTGACGCCGCCTACGGCACGGGGTTTCGAGATAGATGGGACCCACCGCCACAGCCAAAAAGCCCGGTACTGGCCACAGATATCCCATCAGGTGTTGATGGTCTCACCGGTGAAGACTTTGGGTCGCTCCAAGCACAACGCACAGTGACCTTTGGTGCGTTGAAACCAGGTCTTTTGCTCGAACCTGGAGTGAGTCGCGCTGGTGAGGTACACGTATCTAATTTAGGGTTGGATGTCTCTCGGGGCCGTGCAGCGTTTCTCACTGACCAAGATCTTCAAGATCCCCTGACCCAACGAACCTCAACTGACCATAAATGGTCAAACTCGCTGAGAATCATCGGTGGATCGCCGGGCATGACCGGAGCAGTCCAACTCGCAACCCATGGAGCGCTGCGTGCAGGAGCAGGAATGACCGTCGTCTCTTCGCCCACGGTTGGCCCCTCCGAACTCATCCTTCCCACTGAAGCGGTAGCAAGGCCTATCTCGTCGGCCAACTGGGCTTCACAAGTCCTCACCGACCTTGAACGTTTCCAGGCCCTGTTGATCGGGCCTGGCCTTGGTGTCGACCCCGAAACTCTTGCAGCGACCGCTGAACTTATTGAACGCGCACCGGTACCCGTGGTGGTGGACGCCGACGCGCTGTCGGCTATCGCTGCCCACCCCAACTGCATAAAAGGTCGCTCAGCCCCCACTGTGCTCACCCCACATGACGGAGAGTTCAAAACCCTCACGGGTGCCCGACCGGGACTCGAC
>Ga0315334_10000620_pt1 | contig 21475 bp, 14 predicted proteins | sample M150034915metaG_FD_205555 | JGI IMG/M metagenome (GOLD analysis project Ga0315334, IMG submission 205555) | Ammonia-oxidizing marine archaeal communities from Monterey Bay, California, United States - M1 500m 34915 | ecosystem: Environmental > Aquatic > Marine > Intertidal zone | place: USA... | reverse complement strand
GTTGGGTTCGATTCCCAAAACACATTCCATTTCGTTTTAACCCTGTAATACAGTATTATTCTGAACTTTAAGCCTTGAGAATAGGCCAAAGTGCTAACGAAAGTGCTAACGCGTTCACCCGTATCAGAGGTGTTTTAGCGTGTCATTGATGTTCATTTCTTGAATGGAAACAGTCCCCCGGATCAGTCCTTGAGCAGGCGTGGCGGGAGGCGTAGGGTGTGGGCGTGCGATACTTCCTTTTGATATTAGCTGTGGTGGTGTGTGGGTCAGTTCTTGCCGCACCTAAGGAGCCGTTGTTCTTGAAAAACTTGAACACAAAGATTCGGCCCATTGCATCCGACAATTCGGTGAAGTGGGACTACGATATTGTGTATGTGCGGGCGCCCCGGGCGGGGGATGAAATTCACAAGCGGTTTTACACGGACTTCTCCGCGCCTATTACGATGGAGCCGGGGGCAGACCTGATGTTGTTGCGGCCCGATGGGTCGGAGGAATTGCTGGTGAAGGGAGGCGATGGGAGTATTACCGATCCAGTAGTTTCGCTGGATGGAAAGTGGGTTTTTTACGTAAAGATTCATAACTTAATTAAGGCAAGCCAGTGGAATCCGCCGGCGGCGGGGGCAGACATTTTTAAGATTCACCTGAAGAGCCGTCGGATTGTGCGACTGACGAATCAGCAGTTTACGCCAAACTTGGGCGCGGGGGATTGGGCGAGTGATTTCCGCAATGCGTCACGTAAGGAGAATCGCAAACATCATTTCGCATACGGCGTTTACAATATGGGACCATGCCCGTTACCGGGCGGCCGAGTAGCTTTCACTAGCAATCGCGAAGGTTTCAAACCGTCGAAGGGGTATCCTGCGGTAGCGTTGCAGCTCTTCGTGATGGATGATCGTGATTCGGATTTGCCGATGAATGAGGCGCACTCGGCGAACCTTGATAAGATTGGCCACCTCAACATCGCGGGCGCGCTGCATCCGGTGGTGCTTACCGATGGGCGCATCATGTTTAGCACGCTGGAAAGCCAGGGGATTCGAAGCCGCATCTCTTGGGGGATCTGGACGATTCATCCGGATGGCTCGAATTGGGCACCGATAATAAGTGCGTTCGACCCAGGCGGTGCCTCCAATGGATTTCATTTCCAAACTCAGCTGAGCGACGGCTCACTGGTCATTGAGGAATATTATAACCAAAACAATTCTGGCTTCGGCGCGTACATCAAGCTCCCAGCGCAAGTGACATTCAGTCCGGCTTACCGCAATGACCCGCGCAATCCCGCGCTACGTTTCGGCCGGCATTACAACGGCAAGGGCAAATATTATCGCATGGCTTTCATGCCGGAGCAGGCGGTTTCACTCACGCCCTTTGTGCTGAACGGCGAGGGGCCAGCGGACCCATCTGTGCTGGGTGATAAAAAATCGCCGGCGGTCGGTAAATTTACACACCCCAGTGGTGCGCCAGACAATCACCTGCTCACTATCTACTCCCCCGGCCCGGCCAACCATCAGTACAAGTACCTGCCCCAAATTGATGGCGGCATTTATCTTTTGAAGGACGGCAAGGTCATTGATGAGCCGGGCAAATTGTTGCTAATAAAAAATGACCCGAAATTTAACGAAAGTTGGCCGCGCGCGGTGGTGCCGTACAAGCGCATCTACGGCATTGAAGAACCCAAACGGCTCGTGCCAGTGGCAAACACTGGCAAGACGCACAAGGCGTTGCCGGCAGGCTCACCGTTTGGGCTGGTGGGATCCTCTAGCATGTACAAGCGCGAGAGTTATCCTAATGGCGTTGTGCCCAAGGGGAGCGTGACTTCGACTTACGCAGGCGGCAATCGGCCGTGGCGCGACCTCGATGCCTTTACCAGCCACGGCAATGGCATGCCGCGCAACTGGCACAACCAAGGTGCAGACGTGGGTCTGTACGAGAACAGCGACATTCATGCCATCCGAGTGCTGGCCATGGAACCGACCACCGACCGGCATCGCGGCGCGAACAACGGGCGCGGTTTTTACAGCCACGCGATGGAGCGCCTGCGCATCCTCGGTGAGATCCCCGTGCGTAAGTTTCAAAACGACAAACAACCCACCGACCCCGATGGCAACCCGGATACGAGTTTCCTCGCGAAGATTCCGGCGGACACCGCGTTCACGTTCCAAACGCTCGACCGCGATGGCATGGTGCTGAATATGTCGCAAACGTGGCACCAGCTGCGCCCCGGCGAACTGCGTACCAACTGCGGCGGTTGCCACGCCCATAGCCAAAAGCCAACGGAGTTCAAACTCACGCTCGCGAGCAAACCCGATTACAAAATTTGGGATCTTACTAAGATCACCCCACTGCTTACCGACCACGCACGTGATGAATCGAAAGTCCGATGGGACATTACCAAGGCCGCCGGCCTGCGAACCGTCAAGCAGCCCGCCACCACCGTTGAGTATTTCCGTGACATCCAACCCATTTTAAAAACCCACTGTACTGCTTGCCACACGAAGGATTGGAAAAATCCCGCCGGAAACCTTGTGCTGGACGACGATGAAAACTGGATCAACGTTCCCAACCGCGGCAAGTTTCCCGGCACCTACTTTCGCCTCGCCGTCGACGAGCGCGCACAGTTTGGCCACAAACCCATCGGTTACCCCTCGTGGGGCTATCCCAACGCCTCGCGCTACATCCGCAAGCTGCAATCCCGCCGCAGTTTACTGACGTGGAAGATTTACGGCCAACGACTCGACGGTTTTACCAACGACGACCACCCCAGCGAACCGAAGCCCGGCATCGGCCATTTCGAGCACCACGGCAAACGCGTCGAAACCAAGTGGGCCCGCCACCGTTACGACCTCGATTTGTTCGGCGCGCAAATGCCCCCGCCCACCGCCATCAAGGGCACCTTCAAGGGGCCCGACGGCAAACCCATCAAGGTGCCGCCCCTCACCGATGAGGCGCGCCGCACGCTCACCCGCTGGATTGACCTCGGCTGCCCCATCGACCTCAACCCCAAGTACGGCTGGCACCTTGACGACAACCGCCCGGTCCTCACCCTCGCCGAGCCAGCCCACCACCACGCAGGCGCACTAACCCGCCTGCGCATCGGCATGGACGACTACGGCACCGGCCTTGACCTGCAGACCTTCTCTGTCACCAGCACCCTTGAAATCAACGGCCACGCTCCCGGCCAAAACTTCGCCCCACATTTCCGGGAAATCACCCCCGGCGTGTGGGAGCTGCCATTCAAGAAACCCCTCCCGCCCAATACCATCAAGACCGCCCAATGGACCGTCTCCATCCGTGACAAACAAGGCAACGAAACCAAGGTAGTCCGCATTCTCAAAGTGCCGCCCCCCCCGCGCACCGCACGGAAATGAAAATACTCATTCCATTTTTAATTTTCGCCACTCTCCAAGCCGCACCGCGCAATCTTTCCAAGCCCATCCCTCTCGGCAACATGCCAACGCGCGTCCACGTATTTGAAGACTACGAGACCGAAATTGAAAAACGCTGGTGGCTGCGTGGCGAGCCGGTAAAGGCCAACCTGCCCCAGAGTCTCTCTGCCAGTCGGCCCAACACCCGTGCCAGTCGCGCCACCATTACGAAGGATTTTGACCGTAAGATGGGTGACCAAACGAAGATGTACAAAGCCGTCATCTTTAATCCAGTCCCCGGCCCGCCGATGGGCCCCAACACGCGCCTCAGCTTCCGCTACCACCTCAAGGGCACCGACACTCTCCGCGTACAGATCTACAGCCTTAGTAAAAACTATCACCGCCACCTCGTGCTCACCGACCTAACGCAGGGCAAATGGCAAACTGCCGCAGTCGACATGACAAAGGCCCGCCGTCCCGATGGCACCGGAGGTCCACTCGCCAAGGACGAGCGAATCGACGACATCCAGTTTTACATCCCGCCTACCGCCGACCTGCGTATTGATGACATCGTGCTATACGAAACTGCCGCCAAGGAGGAGAAACGCCCCTTCCCCCGACGAATCATATTCACCGGTTGGTTCGACACCGGCAAGCAGGGCAACGAATGGCCCGGCGATTTCAAAATTGTCCTCCACAAAAAACCGCGCACTTGGGACGCCGCTCAATCCGTACCACATCCCAAGAGCAAACTCCCGTGGTTGCGGATTCATTTGCGTGGAATACATTCGCTCAGCAAAGAGAACGAGTTATTCTTCAAATACCGGGCTATTACCGACGGGAAGGCAACCATGATTGTGAAATTGATGAATTCCCAAACCAGCGATGAATACGCCGTACGCCTCCGCAATTTGAATGGAAAAGATTGGGACGCAGTGACCATCCCGTTCACTCTCAAGAAACGCCTCCCTGGTAATCGCATTCCCGAAGTAGACGAAATTCAAATTCTATTAGAACAGCCCGGCGAGTTGCTAATTGATGATCTGCTACTCTATGAGCGGGGAGAGTAAGGAGCATTCCTTAAAAATCACTTCCGTTTTCCAACTATACGCCCAAAGTAACCAACAATAGAACGCACCACTTAATTTAACGACGCGATGCTGTTGAATGGAACAAATCAGGGTTCGTCAAAGTTTGAATTGAGCGTAAACCAGAAGATGAAAACCCACGGCTTCACTTTTCTTTTTTTGATCCTCACCACTTTCTCCCTTCTTGCCGACTGGCCGCAGTGGCGCGGACCGGGGCGCAATGGGGTGGCGTCAGGCAGTCCGGCATTGGCGAACCAGTGGCCGGAGGAGGGACCCAAGCTGCTGTGGCGAAGCGGGAAAATCCCCAGTGGAAATGAAGGAGGATATGGGAGTGTGGTGGCAGTGGATGGGCGTGTTTATGCCTCGTTGGTATGGCAGCGGATTGTGCCTATTGAAACTCGGACAATTGATGGGAATGTGCTCAACCGGCTGGGTTGGCGTGAGGTAAATCTGCCGGCCAAGTTGCTGGTGAAGATGGAGAAGGATCGGTTGGCGCTTAGCCCGCGTTTGCGCGGCAGCAAGTTGAATGACTGGATTAAAGCGTGGCAGGCGAAAAACCTGACCGAGAAGGATTGGCAGAGACACCAGGGTTGGGTGGGTGATCGATTTAAAAAAGGCAAGGCGGCAATTGCCCTAAGTGACTTGGATCGGCTGGCCAAGTTGCGTAATCGTCAGTTTTCCAATGACGCGGCTTTCCGTGCATGGCTTGAAAAGGAACCGTACAATGACGAGGTAAAAAAGAGCATCATCGGAGCCGTGGCCACGCAGCGCAAGGCAGGATGGGACTCGCTGATTTGCATGAACTCAGAGACCGGCAAGCAGGAATGGAAGTTTGAAGAATCCAGCGCGGCGGCGGGATCGCGACCCTCGGGCACGCCGTGTTTCAGCACCGGTCGGATATATTTTGCCGGGGATCGGCACGCGTACTGTCTTGACGCAAAGACCGGCAAGATGGTTTGGAAATCGGAACTGCCGGGGCGACCATCGGCCAGTTCGTTTCTCGTGGTGGGCAACCGTGCCTATCTTCCCGCAGGTGCATTGGTGGCATTGGACACGACGACAGGTGAATTGGTTTGGGAGCAGAAGGATGTCAAATGCGGCAACGCCTCACCAACCGCGTGGCATCATCGGGGGCAGCACTATATCCTCTGCAACACCGGCAGCAAAGTGGCGTGTGTGGACGCGCGCGACGGTAAGGTTTTATGGGAGGCACCCGGTGGCGGGCAAAGTTCGCCTGTCGTCTCCGGTGACGTCATGGCGCTGCGCAGTCGTGACGGCAAGCTGGGACTGGTGGCCTACGCGCTGTCGCCCAAGGCGCCGGCGCAATTATGGTCGCATCCTATTGACGTGCAGCGTAACGAGGCCAGCCCGCTTATTTACGAGGGCCACGTCTATCTTCTCGGCAGCGATCAGCATCTTTGTGTCTCATTGAAAACCGGCAAGGTGGCGTGGATGGAAAAACGCCGCAGCACCATCTCCTCACCCTTTGTGGCCGATGGAAAAATCTATAACCTGGAACGCAACGGCAGCGAACTGGTGATGATTAAGGCTTCCCCCAAGGCCCATACCGAACTGGGTCTCGCCCGCGTGCAAAGCATGTGGTGCCCCTCGCCCGCCTTCGACCGGGGCCATCTCTACCTGCGCATGAAGGACCACGTGGCGTGTTATGATTTGCGATAAACTTCTCAACCAGTGACCATGATAGCCAACTACATTCTCCCGGTTTTCTTGCTGGCCCAAGTGGCTGGCGCGGATGATTTCACCAAGCTTCACTCACTGATCAAGCCTCAGCGTGGCGAATCGCGCTGGATGGAAATTGACTGGCATCCGCGTGTGTGGGAGGCGCGGCGCAAGGCAGCGGCGGAGGGCAAGCCGCTCTTTTTCATGGCAGGCAGTGGCGGCGCCCCTGCCGCGGGCTGCTGAACAGCTGGCCGTGGTGTGAGCCGTGGGCTCACCTTCTGGAACGATGAGACGATTCGCCTTATTCGCGAAAACTTCATCGCCGTTTCCGTGCCTACTTGGGTTGCCAAAGCACCAGGACCGGAGGGCGAGTTCCTGCGCCAAGCGGGCATCAATAAGCGTTGGGTGACCTCCAGTGGCTACATGCACTGTATTTCCGCCAGCGGCAAATTCCTCGGCGGACGCCCATGTGATGCGGTGTTGGAAAAATTCCAGGAACTGCCTGAAGCGGAGCGCAAGCCGGGCGCGTTGAGCTTCGGGAAGCTAGTCGCGACTGAGCAACTCATCCCTGCACCACCGGAGGGCGGAATGGTGTTGCGCGTCCACGCCCGGTTCCTCGCGCGGGATGACAACGGCCAACTGCGCCACGCACTAACCGCCGACTTCCCGCTCATGCTCGCCAAGGCCAACGTGTTGCGCTCTTGGAATCTATTCCTACAGCCCAACACTGAATATATGTGGTTGACCCACGACGAATTGCGCGCGCTGGTTCCGGCAAGTCCGATGAAAGGGCAGCAATTGAAAGTCGATCCGGCTATTGCGATGCGGATGGCGCGTTTTCATTTAACACCACAACGCGCCACCACCAGCGAAGGTGGCATTATTCACCCCAAGCGCGTCAAGGAAGCCCGGCTTATGTTGAAGATCGAGTCCGTCACGCCGCAGAACATCCTCATGAAACTTGAGGGGCGCATCCACTGGGGCAGCGACTTTGACCCCGTCAAGGCTACCACCCCCAACGGCCCTCTGGCCCAAGGTTTCGCGACGCCACTGGATGGCCGTCTGGAATACGATCGGAAAAAGAAGGCCTTCACCCGTTTCGACATCGTGGCCCTCGGCGACACATGGGGCCGCTGGGGCGATGCGAATGGCCGAAGCATGTATGTTGAGCGCCCAGGCCGTAGCCCTTTCGGTTTTGCGCTGGAACTGGCCACCGGAAACAGCCCCACCGACCGTATTCCTCCCGGGGGCAATGGCCGCTACGTTACCGGCCGCACGGGGTATTTCCCCGATTCCGACAATAAATAAAAAAGGGCGACAGAGGTCAGCTCAGTGCCAGACTTTTATTGATAACGTCGGCACTCTCACCACATGGTTGCAGGCACACAAAAAATGAAACTGCACCACTTTCTTTTGGCGGCGGCATTACTGACGTCTCCCTTGCTGGCGGCGGACACCTATCTTGAAACACTGGTCAAACTGCGGGTGCCGAAAAAGGAGAGTAAGCGCTCGACCGAGGGCGGTTTAGAGCATGTGCCCTTCCGGATATGGCTGCCGGAGGGGGTGAAGACGATTCGCGGAGTGACATTCAATCCCTTTTACACAAAGGCGGTAACGCAAAAACACTGGCAGGCGGCCTGCCGGCAATGGGGGTTTGGAATTTTGGCGGCGAATTTTTTCGGAGCGAAGAACGATGAGATTCCGGGAATGATCGATGCGGCCTTGACGACGTTTGCGAAAGAAAGCGGCCATGGTGAATTGGCACAGGCTAAACTGTGTCCGGTGGGTATGTCGGCGGGCGCGGGAATGAGCACGCGCATTGCCGAGCATTTGCCGGAGCGCGTGATTGCCGTGGGGCCGGTTTGCCTGGAAGTGGGGCCGCGTGATGCGAAATCGATGGAAATCCCGATGCTAACAGTGTTTGGCGATCGCGATGGCAAACAGTATGAGAAACTGATGGCCAAGCTGCCGGAGGCGCGCGCGCAGGGCGGGCGGTTTGGCATCGCACCGCAATGGGGTCGTAAACATGAATTTGCCCGGGCCAATAATCTCTTGATGCTGCTTTTTGACGCGGCCATTGGCGTGCGGTTGGGAAAACTGGGCAAGCCGTTGAAACCGTTTGGTGAAAAAGAAGGCTGGCTGGGGGACGTGTCAGGATGGAAGGAAGGTGGCTCAGTAATTGCACCGTTTGAAAAATTCAAGGGAAACAAGGCCAAGGCCTGCTGGTTGCCCGATGCGAAAACAGCTTACGCATGGCAGGCATTTGTCACCTTCAAACCACAACTCAAACTGAAGAACCCGCCGGGACTGGGCGATGGTCAGCCGTTCATTTTGCACAAGGTGGGTGAGGCAATTGAGGTTGAGATAGCTGGTAAACCGAAGACGAAAGGGGCGATTGAAGTGTGGGCGGGTACGAAACGATTGGGCGAATTGGCGGAAGGTAAATTGATGGTTAAGTTTTCCGAGCCGGGCTTCTATCCGGTGTTTTTGAAGGCGTTGAATGATGAAGGTGCAGTGATCCGGTCACGTCCAAATACACTGGTTGTTCAATGATGTTGCGATGTTGCTTTTCCATCTTGATCGGTGTGCTGTCGGCCCAGGCCGCGGTGGCCGCGGCAGACTTCCGGAAAACGGTGGAGCCTTTCCTCGACACCTATTGCCTGAAATGCCACGACAACGAGACGCAGAAAGGCAAGTTGTCGCTGGAAGGGATTTCGCCCTCGGTGGCTGACGGGAATTTGGAGATGTGGCGAATGGTTTTCGAGCGGCTGCACTTCGGTGAGATGCCCCCGAAGAAAAAGAAGCAGCCGAATCCAGCCGAACGCGCGGCCGTGTTGGCGTGGATTCGCGGTGAGCTGCTGAAGACGCAGGAGCCTGGGGCGTTGGCCGAGGAGAAGCTAACCCAGCCGCAGTTTGGCAACTACGTGGATCACACGGCGCTCTTTGGTAAACGGCGGAGTCACGTGACCCCCGCGCCACCTCGCCTGTGGCGACTGCGCCCGGCAATTTACAACACCACCATGCCTCGCTTGGGCGAGCGCATCACCGGGCTGGCCAATGGGTTGAACGCGGTGGACGGCTCGGACTTCAAGGATTTCGCAGCAGCCTATTTTCTCGATGAAGCGGCGGCCGCGCCGCTCTTGGGCAACGCCAAGAAAATCGCCGCGGCTATGACTGCTCCCAACGCGAAGGATCGTTCGCTCAAGACTCTAGTGGTTGATGCACCGCCCACGGCGGAGCAGGTGGCCGAGGGCATTCGGACAGCGTTTCGTAAGATCGTCGGTCGCGCGCCAACGGCCGAGGAGTTGGGGCGCTTCGGTGCGTTTCATCAAGCGGCCAGTGCGACGGGCGGTCATGTGGCAGCGGCGAATGCTTTGCTCACGGCCATCCTCATGCAGCCGGAAGTGCTATATCGAATGGAACTGGGCACAGGCGAACCGGATGAGCACGGCCGCGTGCGGCTCAGTCCGCGCGAGGTCGCCTATGCGCTGTCGTACGCGCTGGATGATCGGCCCGTAGAGATGTTTCTTAAGGCGGCGGCGGACGGTAAATTGGCCACCACTGAGGACGTGGCGGCGGCGGTGCGCGAACGATTGGCGGACGATACGCTGCTGCAGGAACTCAACCCGCGCGTGCTGCAGTTCTTTCGCGAATATTTTCATTACCCCTTCGCGCGCGAGGTGTTCAAGGATGCGCCGAAAGGCGGCAAGCACGAGCCGGACTGGTTGGTGCGGGATCTGGAAACCACCGTGCGCGACGTGCTGCGCGCGGACAAGGCAGTGTTGAGCACGCTGCTCACCACTCGGCGTTTTTATGTGAACGCCCAATACAAGTCGGTGAAAAGAAAGGGCGTTCAGCTCCAGCCCACGCACACAAAATGGTGGCCGTACCAGACCGCCTTTAATCTCGCCCCGGACTGGCGCTGGGGGCTGGACCTGCAGCCGGTTGAGTTCCCCGAGGGTGAACGCGCCGGCGTGCTCACTCATCCGGCCTGGCTCGCGGCCTGGAGTGGCAATTTTGATAACCACCCCGTGCAGCGTGGCAAATGGATTCGGACGCACCTGCTCGGCGGCACGGTGCCGGACGTGCCCATCGGCGTGGACGCCCGCGTGCCGGAGGCTGAGCACATCACCTTCCGCAACCGCCTCAAGCAGGCCACCGCCGCTGCAGAGTGCTGGCGTTGCCATCGCAAGATGGATCCGCTCGGCGTGGTCTTTGAGCGCTACGACCATTACGGACGCTACCAGCGGCGTGATGCCGGTCAGCCGGTGGACGCCACGGGCCTGATTGACCGGACTGGCGTGCCCGAGTTGGATGGCAAACACGTCAGTGGTCCGGCTGAGATGATGGCCGAGTTGTCGAAGTCCACCCACGTTGAGCAAGTCTTTGTCCGGCACGCCTTCCGCTATTTCATGGGTCGTAATGAGACCCTCGGTGACACCAACACCTTGCAGGCCGCCCACGACGCCTACCGCAAGAGTAGCGGGAGTTTTAGAGCACTCACCGAATCCCTGCTCGCTTCAGACTCATTTTTGATGCGACAATCACCCAAGCAAGCAAAGGACTAACATGGAACTCAAACGCCGCGACTTCCTCAAGGCCAGCTCGCTCGGAGCGGGCAGCCTGTTGCTGACGCAATTTGTCAATCAACTCCACGCTGCACCGAAGACTAGGCCGGCCCGTGTGCTGTTCTTTGTGCAGGGAAACGGTGTGTATCCGCGCGACATTCAACCGCAGGGAATTGAGCGTCTCAAGACACCCTCCAAGCTGGAAGACCGTTCGCTGGCCGGGCACGCGATGAGCCTGGCCATGGAGCCGCTGGCACCGTGGGCTAAAAAGATGACAATGATCCACGGCCTTTCCGGCCGCATTGCGCGCGGCAGCCACAACATGGGTTTTGCAGCGCTCGGCTGTTGGCCGATGAAGAAGAAAGCCTACGGCGAAACCATCGACGCCGCATTGGCGCGCATTTTGGGTGGAATCTATCCACACATTGGTTTGGGCGTTTCCAACAAGGCAATGTCCATGACCTACAACCTCACGTCGGTCGCGCGCGGCAAGGCTTTGCCCACGCTGCTTAATCCCGTGCAGGCGCACGAGCGATTCTTCGCCGCGGGAGCCGCCGGCGACGCCCGCAAGAATTTCGATGTGAACACCAACCTGCTCGACTTCCTGGCCGACGACGTGAAGCGCCTGCAGAAACAACTCGATGGTTCTGAGCGCGAAAAGCTCGGTCGTTACCTCGATGCGTTTGAATCGATGAGCAACCGGCAGGGCCAACTCGCGGCGATGGCCAAGCAGATCGCTGCGGCCGCACCGAAGATCGATCCGAAGACCGGCCAGATTGTGGAAACCAAGCTAGGCCCCACGGGCGTCTTCGATCGTCTCGAGGCACAGTTTGAAAACGCCGCCGGCGCAATGATCGCCGGCCTCACGAATGTGGTAACTGTCTCCGGCGGCGCTGGCCCCGATCGCATCGGGCTCTCCTGCATGGCCAGTGAATTGGGCAAAAACGGTGCCGATGGCTACATCGGAGCCCACGCCATCGGCCACGGTAATTACCAACACTTTGCCGGTATCTCGGGACCCGAATGCCACGCCCTCATCCGCCGCACGTGCCTCGAGCAACTGGCCAAGTTCATCCGCCGATTGGAATCCGTTCCCGAAGGCGACGGCACGATGATGGACAACACGTTGATCGTGTATCTCTCCGATTCCGCCGAGGGTCATCATCCCGTTTGCCAGGAGTGGCCGTTCATCCTCATCGGAGATCTTGGCGGCCGGCTCAAGCTGGGCAACCGCTACCTGCGTTACCCGTGGTACGGGAATAACGGTCACCGCACGATAGCCAACCTTTATCTCTCCCTCCTTCACTCCGTGGGCGAGGAACGCAAGACCTTTGGCGTGGCGGACTTCGGCCTGGGCGATCTGGACCAAACCGGACCCCTGACGGAAATTATGGTTTAATATGCGCTGGGCATTCCTGATATTCGCGACCGGTTTCGCATTGGCCGGCAGCGCCCAAGCCGAGCATCGGGCTGCGTTGGTCATTGCCAATCACGCCTATGAGTTTGCCGACCTCAAGCTGCCCGCGCCGGACTTGAAAGCCGTGTTGGCTCGGCTGGAGCGGCACGGGTTCCAGTGCACGGTTAAGGCCAACCTAGACAATAACCAGCTCAAGCGGTCGATCGAGGGCTTCGCCGCGCGCACCCCGGTACAGGGCACGGCGCTGGTATACTTCATTGGGCAGGCGTGGCCGGGTGAGTACGCCAAACATAAGACGATTTGCCTGTTGGACACCAAGAGCAAACCGGGCCGCGGACTAGCGGTGAATTACGTTCTCGAACAATTGCAAGCCAAGGGAGGCAGCGCGCGCAACATGGTGGTGCTGGATACCCCAAAAGAAGCTGTGCCTGCGTTGGAGATACCTCAGGTGCACTATGAAGAGTCGATCCTGCAGTCCCTCGACAAGCCCTCGACTGCAGTGAGTCCGCCGAGCAAGATGATTCCCGGACGCAAGGCGGGCGAAGAATGGGTGGGTCCTCGCGGCATGGTGTATTGCTGGTGTCCACCAGGAAAATTCACCATGGGCAGCCCGAATGAAGAATCCGGGCGGTTTGCCGACGAGGCGCAACGGGAAGTTGAGATCAAGGAAGGGTTCTGGATGGCCAAGTACGAGTGGCCCCGAGGCCTCTGGCGCGGAAACTTCAACCGGGTCGCCATCGGCAACCACAAACTTCATCCGGTTAACATGGTCAGCCAGTCCAAGGACACCCTCGCCCGGGAAATCAAGCCCATGAACGAGGCGGCCAGAAAATCGGGACTTCTACCTGCTGGCTGGGAGTTCGCGCTGCCCTCGGAGGCTCAATGGGAATACGCCGCCCGGGCCGGAACCACCACCACCTATTTTTTCGGCAACCAACCCACGCAAATCCACAAGCACGCCAACTTTGCCGACAAGACGGCGTACGATACCGGTAGCATTTATACCAACCATGCCCACCGTACGCTGGATGACGGCGTCGCCGCCCTCGCCCGCGTCGGCTCCTATGCTCCCAGCGCCTGGGGCATCTACGACATGCACGGTAACGTGGCCGAGTGGTGCGACAATGCCGCGATGCGTGGCGGCTCCTGGGTGAGCCTACCGCAAAACTGCCGCGCCGCCGCCCGCCAACCCATGGGCGATCGCGACCAGCGTAACTACCTTGGCGTCCGCGTCATCATAAGGAAGGCCTCCACTGCCACCCCTAGAAAGAAGTAACCCCATGAAAATTCTACTCGCCACTTGTTTCGTAGTCCTTTTGGCTACGCTCTCTTTCGCCGAGGAAACGATTTCACCTAAAGAAGCGTGGAAGCTTGGATGGCCTACGATGCAGGGCCCCTACGGCAATTACCGCGTTCCTCAGACTGGGGTAAAATTGGTCGACGACCTTTCGAAAGCTCGACTGGTCTGGGAAAGCGAGACCAGGGATTTCGGCCGGGCCAAGCACACCACCGGTTCCTTCAAGGGGAAGACACCCCAGGACCGGGCCCAAAAAATTCGCGACATTTTTGGCCCCGACCCGAAAAACACGCCCGGTGGCTGGGCTGCCCCGATCATCGCCGAGGGCAAGGTATTCGCCACCACCTTCAAGCCCGCGGGCAAGCTGTACGACGTCCTGGTTCACCCTGCCAACGAGGAAGAGAAGAGGAACCAGACCTCGGCCAAGGGCCACCTAGAAGCCGACGACCTGGTCATCGCCCTGGACGCAAAGACGGGCAAGACCCTGTGGCGAGCCTCCGAACCGGGCGGTTTCGTCTGGGGAGTAGGTAAACGAATGGGGTTTCAGGTTGCCCCGGTCTACCATGGCGGCAAAATCTTCAGCATGGGTACCACCGGGCGCGTGTTTGCGTACCGGGCGTCCGATGGGAAGAAGCTCTGGCAAACCGAGCCGGAGGAAAGAATGGTCGAGGAACGGAAAAAGCACCTCGCCCGTTCGTACGTCCTGCAGGCCTCGGCCAACTACGGCTGGGTGCAATCGCTGGTCTTTGCCGGCGGCACCCTCGTGGTTCCACGCCAAACCACCTTGATCGGGCTGGACCCCGCCACGGGAAAGAAAAAATGGGAATTGCTCCAGGTCATCTCACGCTGGAGCACCCCGACCGTGTGGCGGCACGAAAAGAAGGAGTACCTGCTCTGCGCCCACGGCCGCCAACCGGGCGACGGACAGTTGAACCTGGTCGACCCGGCGACGGGCAAAATAACCTTTGGCCTCGGCGGCTTCGGTCAACTGCATGCAACGCAGTTCAACTTGGCGCCCTCAAGCACTCACGTCCTGGTCAACGTCGGGAGCAAGATCATGAAGGAAAACCCCAACGGCTCCTCCCCGAAGAATGCCAAGGGCGAAGCCCCCTTCGGCCTGCTCGGTGCCTACAAGATCACGCCCAAGGGATTCACCCATGCCTGGACCCTGCCCGACAAGCCGCATTTCCTGATCCCCACCTGGAGCGACAGTCTGGCGCGACCGCGCACCGTGATCCGCAACGGCTACGTCTACCACACCACCGGCGGACCGGATAAGACCACCGATCGGCGTTTCATCATCGCGAAGGAAGATACCGGCGAGGTGCTGGTTGACGAGCCCCGGGAGAACGACTTCTGGTTTCAATTAATCGAAGACAAGCTTTTGCACTGCATCGACTGGTCCCACGGCAGCCGGGCCTCCTTCAACCTTTACTCGGCGGACCCGAAAAACTTCAGGAAACTTTCCGGTCCATGGAAACCCAAGGAACCCCTGACCACCAGCTACCAAGTCCTGATGGAGCCACCGGTCATCGCCGGCCGCATCTTCTGGCGCACCGAGACCGGAACCATTGTATGCTATGATTTACGCAAGAAGCAATGACATGAAGACCCATTCTTTTATGAGATTCGTTGGCCGATTGATAGCGGTGCCAATGTCGTTGATGTTGGCGGTGGGCCCGGTTTGGGGGGCAACGGCTGCATTTTGCGGAAAGGTCACGGCGGTAAAACCAGCGGTGGCCAAACAAAAGGATACGCTTACCCATTTCACGGTCCAGATCGACTATTACGACTACATCAGCCGGGGGAAGTTCGGGCGCCAATCGAAAGTGGGCGAGTCCATTGACCAAAGGGTGCTCAAGATCGGCTCGGTATGTGTCATCAATGGGCGCATGGTAAATGCAGCCACTTTCTCCAAGGCTATCCAGCCGGGCCTGTGGGGATATTTCTACGAGACCACCTGGCTTGACCTGCAGACCACCCCGAATTTTCAATGGGGCGAGGTGGTGGCAACCGGCAAGGATGCATTCACGCTGCGCATCCACCGCACCCACAAGGACGTTCACATTGAGACCAATCCCCCGGTGGAAGTGAAGGTGCCTTATGATGCGGGCGTCTCGTTCAGGTTGGAAGACAAGCCAACCGATGCCGCCAAGGCCCTGCAGCCTGGAAACTGGGTCCAGATCCATGAACCACGGCCACAGATGGTCGCCTTGTGGAACGCGGACACGGCCTTTGATCCCGCCGAACAACAACCGGTGGAAGAAGGCAAACGTGGCCTGGCTAATGACCTCAGTTGCCGGGCGGTGCTGGGTGAGGTCCAAACCAAGACTTCCGATCGAGTGCTGGACATTCCAGCGCAAGTCACCTGTGAACGTTGGCTTAAAAGCAAGAAAGAGAAACTCACGCTGAATGCCAAGAAAGTTTCCTTCGTCCTCGATGGGAAACTTGCTCCGGCAAATATCGCGGCTAAGGCGGGACGCAACGCTGTGCTCTGCCATTATCGAAAGGAAAAAACACCCCACAAGATTTTGGTTCGCTCACATGATGATACGATCCGAGGAAACATCGTCGCCATGAACGAAAAGACGATGCGTGTTGCGACCAGTGCTGGTGCTGTTCAGGTTGATCTGGAAAAAGACGCCCGGTTTCAGGTCGACGGCTTGCCTGCCGACTGGAAAGCGGTGGCCAAAAAAGGGGGCGAAGTAGTAATTTACCCCAAGCGAGGACGCACCATCATTGCCTTCACGCCGACGCAAACCAAATGAAATGAGACGCATGAAACCTCGCATGTCCTTTGACAAACCGCTCTCCCAAGCCTACTATTTCAGCCATGAATAGCAGGCGACAGTTTCTCCGCGCTTCCGCCGCAACGACCGGTGGGCTTCTCCTTTCGCCCATCCTCTCGCAAATAAAGGCGCAGGCCGCCGGAACCAAGCTTCCGCCGCGTTTTGTATTTGTTGTTGAAGGCAACGGGCTGGAGCCTCCGCACATCACACCAATCGGTTATAAACGTCCGAATGTTCATGTAGGTAAACCCAAGGTTCCCAATATGCAGGGCGTGACCGAAATGGTCAACGAACCCCATGCGGGCAAACAGTTGCCAGAGTCGCTGCAGCCGATTAAAGCCTATCGGGATCGCCTGACCATCGTGCACGGATTATCAGGGCGGATTGCCGGCGGCGGGCACTCGAATGACTTTGGCGCGTTGGGCGCTTATAACTGCGGTAGTGGTGTCGGCCATAGCGGCACGCCGACCGGCGAGACCATCGACGTCGCGCTCGGCAAGAAACTCGGTGGCATTTTCCCGCACTTCGGCATCGGTATCTCCGACCGCAAGGAGCATGACGTCATCTACAACTCTTCGGCTTGGGGCAAGGGCCAACCCACGCCGACGATCTGCCAGCCGATGACCGCCTATGGCGCGCTCTTTGGCAGCATCGCCGGTGGCAACTCCAAGGCCGAGTTCAACGCCAGGACCAACCTGCTCGATTTCCTGCGCGACGACGTCAAACGCCTGCAGGGTCAAGTCGCCAGTGCCGAACACGGTAAGCTCGAAGCTCATCTCAAAGGTTACGAGGATATGCGTAACCGCCAAAGTCGCCTCGGCCAGATCGAAGGTACGTTGCGACGAACCGCTCCCAAAGTCACCGACAAGTTCAAGTCGGAGGTCGAGTCCGATCGCCTCGATGCCCAGTTCGACATCGCTGCGGCCGCCCTTATCGGCGGTCTCACCAATTCAATCACCATTGCGTCGGGTGTCGGAAATCCCTACTTCAGCATACGGTTTACGGGCTTGGGAATTGACCTGGGTAAACACAGTATCGGCCACGGCGGCAGCTTCAACGGCATGAGCCCCAGCCAGCTCAAAGTCAAAATTCATAAATTTCATTTTCAACTCATCGCCGACCTGATGAAGAAACTCGATGCGGTGCCGGAAGGGGATGGCACGATGCTGGACAACACGGTCATTGTGTATTTGTCCGATGCAGCCGAGGCGCATCATAGTCGCTGTGGGCAATGGCCCTTTGTTTTGATCCCAGGCAAGAACACCGGCCTTAAAGGCGGTCAGTACATCGACTTTCCACACTATATGCAGGATGGTCACCGTGAAATCGGCAACCTTTACACCACGTTGCTGCACGCCGCCGGGGATAAGCGCGAATACTTCGGCGTGCACGACGCCATGCTCAAAGGCGAAGCCCATGGAGATGGACCGCTGGAACCCCTGTTCGCGTAGGCGCAATCAATCCGTTTACCCAAGATGCATGCCAGGTGTTTACTTCCCTTGCTCGCGCTCTTCCTGAGCGTTCCTCTCTTCGCTGCGGACAGGACCGCGCTGCTGATTGCCAACTCCGATTACGGCGAGCACCAACTGCCGAAGGCAAAAGCCAACGTCGCGCAGCTCGCCAAGGCACTGGAGCAGGCCGGCTTCGCGGTGACGGTAAAGGAAAACGTCCCGAAGAATTCAAACCTTCGCAAGGAACTCGAGTCCTATGCGTCCACCTGTCCCAACGGCGGAGTGTCGTTGGTTTATTTTTGCGGATACGGCAGCGGTTACGACCGTAAGCTGTCACGAACGGTTGAAAAGCCGGATGGCACAAAGGAAAAGGAGTATTACTACGAGCCCGATTCAGGTATCTGGGGAATTGCCGACAACAGTCCCTGCCGACTGGAGGACATCGTCCGAGTCTTTCGCATGCGAAGCCACGCCCGATTGAACCTGCTCGTGCTCGACTGCGCTTACAATTATCCGAAGGCCAAGGCGAGCCAGCAGGGCCTGGCGGCCATCGATCCGAAGACATGGCCCGGCGGAATGGTATGCTATGCGGTTCCGCCTGGAAAATCGCTTCCCGCCGGCACTTCTTCCGCGCTGGCAGAGAGCCTGGCTCGTCATTTGACGGCCAGGGATCAACCACTCGGTGAGGTGATGGCCAGGGTCAAGGCCGACGTCGCGAAACAGTCGGGCGGCAAACAGGAACTTTGGTATCGCTTCTCGTTGCCGAAGGACGCCTCCGCCTCCGTCGTGTCATCACGCAAACGCAAGATCGCGACCACCAGGCTGCCACCGAGTAATCCCAAGCTGGGCGACGAATGGATCAACGGTCTGGGCATGGTCTTCTGCTGGTGTCCACCAGGCAAGTTCCGCATGGGGATCGATGGACCGCCGACCCCGCAAACCCGCGACGCAGCGCCTGTGGATGCGTCGATCAGCGAGGGCTTCTGGATGAGCAAGTACGAACTCACTTTGGGCGACTATGGCCGAGCGAGAAAACGAAACCCGGAAGGAAGAGAGTTAGTTCCGTTGGTTCACGCCAATCAACCCATCACTGGAATCAAGGGTCCGAGTGCGCTGAAATTTGGATCGGGGACTCTCGAACCGATGGAAAAGAAAGCAGGCTGTCTGCCATCGGGTTGGGGCTATCGCCTGCCGACCGAAGCCGAGTGGGAATATGCCTGCCGAGCAGGCAGCACTTCACGATTCTCCTTCGGGGATTCCGTTCGCGACCTTCATCGTTATGCCAACTACGCGGATCGCTCGCTGCACCAGGAAGACGATTCCTTTCATTACGGCGACCTGACGGCCAACGATGGTGTAGGCCGGCGTCCGGCGCCAATCGGTTCGTACCTGCCCAACGCTTGGGGAATTCACGACATGCACGGCAACGTTTCCGAATTCGTGCAGGACCAATACCTGACCCAACTTCCTGGCGGAAATGATCCCCTGGGAGATGTGGAAAAGCGAAGCAACATCGTCATTCGCGGAGGCGCGTGGTGCAGTTTGGCTGCGTACTGCCAGAGCGGTTTTCGTTTGTTCTGCAAGTTCAGCAACAACGAAGGGCACTCGGACTTTCGTGGTATGCGAGTGGTGCTCGCCCGGAAGAAATGAAGAAGTATATTACAGCGGTTCTTTTCTTCTGCGCCACGTCTCAGGCCTCTGAAGCACAGCCGAACGGTCAGGGTTACCGTAACCTCGTCGCGCCTCTGATCGAGCGCTACTGCATGGATTGCCACGACAACGATACCTCCAAGGGCGACCTCTCGCTGGAGAAGATCGACGGCAACCTCGTCAACGGCCCCGACCTCGGCCGCTGGGAAAAGGTTCTGCACCAGCTGGAGCTGGGTCAGATGCCGCCTGAGAAGAAGTCCCAACCCACCACCGCCGAGCGCCACAGCCTCACCCAATGGATCCGGGCCGAACTCCTCAAGGGCGGCCGGAAACCGGAAAACAAACTGTTCCGCCCCGGGGCCGGCAACTACGTGAAGCACAAACAACTTTTCAGCGCCGAGGACTTCGGCCCCGCCTGGTCGCCGCCCCGCATCTGGCGCATCCGCCCCTCGGTCTACGAGTCTGGCATCCGGGCCATTGCCAAGAACGGCAAGTACGTGCGCCCCTTCACCCTCAAGTCCGGCGGGCACGGCTTCCGCGATTACGACAATCAGTATCTCCTCGCCGGGGCGGACCTTGCCCAGTTGATGGCCAACGCCTCGACCGCCGCCAGCCAGCTGACCGAGGTGCGGGTGGTCAACGGCAAGATCTCCAAAGGCAACTCCACCCCCAGCCAGCTCTTTAACCTCATCCACCCCGAGGAAGCCCCGCCTACTGAAGCGAAGGTCGACGCCGTCATCCAATGGCTTTACGACCGGGTACTCCTACGAAACCCAACCCCCGGGGAGCAAGCGCGCCTCAAGGCCTTTTCGATGAAGAGCATGAAGTCCGACGGCAAGCTCCTCGGCGTCCGCAACTTGATCTCCGCCGTCTTGCTCAAGCCCGAGGCCCTCTACCGCTCCGAACTCGCCCAAGGCGAGCCCGACAAGCTGGGCCGGGCCCTGTTGGCTCCCCGTGAAATCGCCTATGCCCTGGCCTATGCCCTGACCGATGCCCGCCCGGACAAGGAGCTTCTTAAAGCCGCGGAAACCGGCAAGCTCATCACGCGCGGGCAGGTGCAGGCCCATGCAGAGCGGATCCTTGCAGACGACAAAATCGGCAAGCCGCGTATCCTCGGTTTCTTCCGCGAATACTTCGAGTACGGCGGAGCGCCCGACGTCTTCAAGGACGCAGCACTCAACCGCAACCACGTACCGGAGGTCCTGGTGAGCGACACCGACCAGCTCATCATGTACTTCTACGAAAAGGACAAGAACGTCTTGCGTGAACTGCTCACCACCAACAAGAGCTTCGTCCAGTACGGCATTGACTCCAAGACGAAAAAACCAATCAGGGCCCGCGCTAGAAATTTGGGGGCCCACCTCGCCTATAGCCTGCCGCCCGACTGGAAATGGATTCCCGAACAACCAGTCGCTCTGCCAGGCTCCCAGCGGGCCGGCATCCTGACCCAACCCGCCTGGCTGGTCGCCAAGAGCGGCAATTTCGACAACGACGCGATCAGGCGTGGACTCTGGGTACGGGGCAACCTCCTCGGCGGCATCATCCCCGACCTGCCGATCACCGTGGACGCCCAGCTTCCCAACGACGAAACCCTCACCCTCCGGGAGAAAATGAAGGTCACCGAGGAGGCTTACTGCTGGAAGTGCCACCAGAATACAAACCCGGTCGGCCTGCCCTTCGAGATGTTTGACCACTTCGGCCGCTGGCGGACCAAGGAACTGGGGAAGCCGGTCGACACCACGGGCGCAATCACCAACAGCGGGGTCAAGGGTCTCGACGCCGAAGTGCCCGATGCCGTGGCCATGCTGCGCAAACTGGCCGACTCGCCACGCGTCCGCCAAGTCTTCGTGCGCCACGCCTTCCGCTACTTCATGGGCCGCAACGAAACACTCCGCGACGCATCCACCCTGCGCCGCGCCGACCAAGCCTACGTCCAAAGCGGCGGCAGCATGAAGCAACTCATCCTCTCCCTCCTCACCAGCGACTCCTTTCTCTACCGCAAAATGAAAGATCGAAACGACTAAGTCACTGGCCATATCCCGATGAGGACACCTTTCCCTTTTCTGTCACGTGGGTTCGATTCCCATCACCCGCTCCACCTTCATTCCAACCCATAAAAACAGGGGTATGATTAATATTTAAGCTCCAAAAACATCCCAGTGCTAAAATTAGT
>Ga0315334_10000617_pt1 | contig 21606 bp, 9 predicted proteins | sample M150034915metaG_FD_205555 | JGI IMG/M metagenome (GOLD analysis project Ga0315334, IMG submission 205555) | Ammonia-oxidizing marine archaeal communities from Monterey Bay, California, United States - M1 500m 34915 | ecosystem: Environmental > Aquatic > Marine > Intertidal zone | place: USA... | reverse complement strand
AGGTTGGCAAAAGCATGATCGATAAATTGCAGCAAGCGCGTTACACCATATTAGCCAAAGCGGGTCAAAGTAAAATTGCGCAAGCGCTGAATTGGTTGAGCCGACACTTTGTGACGGGGGCAGCACAGGGATTTCCTGCGGGGGCGGCGATACCGGGGGCAGTAGCGAAATTCGGTCTTCCCGCAGTTAGGTCAGTGACGCAGATAATGGGCAACATAAGAAGTGGTAAGCGCGCTTTACACGGTATAAGCCTGAAGACTCCAATGGGGGAAACCGCTAAAGGCGGATTGCCCGGGTTTGCTAGTGGTTATATTCCTAATTTTGCAGGAGGGGGGCTTGGAGCGGCTATTGGTAGAGAAAAAGCGGCAGGAGTCCCTTCGGCGGCTATTCGTATTAATACCTCTCCACGATTTCAAAGCCCACGGAACCCAGCAGGGCTAGCTGTTACTAATAAAATAGATGAACCAAGAGGATTGAAGGATGTGCCAAACTTTGCTACCTCCCCTTTTAAAGGCGTCAGCACCAAGGCTATGGCGGATCTTGGATTCCCTCGCACCAAAGCAGGTGTTGCTGACTACAAGAAGCATTTAGCCAAAGGACCGGGCGGCGGCTTCGGGGGTATGGCTCTTATGATGGGCGCTCCTATGATCGGAGGCATGGCGGAGCAAGCAATAGGAGGGCGAGCAGGAAGCATAACTGGCGGAGCTTTGACTGGCTTAGGGACTGGTGCAGGTATAGGCTCAATGATTGCCCCGGGAATAGGGACAGCAATTGGTGCGGCGGTCGGAGGTATAGGCGGGTTAGGTACTGCGGCGCTTATGAGCGCTCAGTCTTTAGATGGTTTATCTAAGGAATTAAGCGAGTTTGACTCGACGATGCAAAAAACCGGATCCGCGGGAGAAGCTTATATTCAGGCAATGAAAGATATAGGCACGGCTTCCAACGAAAAAGATTTGGCTAGTGCCACCAAGCAAGCTGAGCAAGCCATGAAACAACTTGCTGGAACAGACCTTGAGAAAAAATTTCTAGAGGCAGGAGTTAATGTGGGTTCAATGACATCAGCATTAACTTCTTATACTGACGTGTTGCTGGAGGAAAGAAAAATCAAAGTGGGTACACTCGGTATAACGCAGTTTGGGAAAGAGCAAAAATTTGGGACTAAAGAAATGCAATACGCGCCGGAACATTCTATAAGGGCTCTGAATCGAGAAGATTTTATAAAGGAACACGGATATGATCCTAAGACAACTGCCGGGCTACATCAGGAAATAGAAAAAACCCTGTTTGACGCTGATAAGTTTACGCGAGCCAATCCAGAATTTACAGAAATGTTAGTGGGCGGAATGACCGCGGAGCAAATCGACGCGTTAAGGAAAAAGTTGGGGCGTCAGTTAGCTGGCGAATCGTTCGAAACTACATTGCTAGAAACATTTCAAGAGTTGGGGTCCAAAGGGGTGAAAGAAATGACCTCTACACAGTTAGCGGAGTTTAAAAAGTTTATAACCGCTTTGGATGGAATGTATTCGATGACCGCGTTTGAATTCTTAAAGGGATTTGAAGATATGCAGAAATCTCTAGCTGCCGGTAAGAAAGGCGGGGGCCGCAGCATCATTGATAATGCTAAAAAAATCCAAACAGAATTTCTTCAAACTATGAGCGGATTTATGAACCCCTACTTGAAGATGATTGAAGATATTTCTTCGCTTACTACGGAAATTGATATCAATATCGCAGAGAGAGCTGCTATTTTACAAGGGCGCCTTTCTTTGTTGTCGGGAGCCCTGTCTCCCACTGAAGCGGCTGGTATGCGTCGTAGTGCGGGAGAAACCGTTATTGAGCAAAAAAGGAGCACAACGGCTGCTAAGTTTAATCAAACTAATTTGAGTAAAATCAGAGGGGCCATGGAGACGCGCGTTGGTAAAGGGGCGGAAGGTTTTGCTGAGCTTGCCGAAGTTTTAAATACTTTTATGTCTGGAGATATCAACGCGGGACTTGATATGCTAGAGGGCAAAGCAGGCCAAAGGGTCGGCGGTAAGGTGGAATATGCGCAAATTCAAAAGGTTGCTAGCGAATTAAGAATAACATGGGATAAGGCGTCGGCTGTTGTAGATAAAGAAGAGCGCCTGAATAGAATCAAATTTAAGATTGAAGAAATAAAAGCACGTAACCTTGAAAGAGAGAGAGATGCCCTCCTTCAGCAGAAAAAAATTCAAAGCGGCTCTGATCTTCGGATGGCTCAGTTGCGTACAGGCGCTGATGTGGCTACTGCTGGCTTGCAGTTTCAACTTGCTAACTCACGTACCTTTCAAGGAATGACGGGCGTAGAGAAAATCGACAGGCAGTCACAGCTAGAGGGGGCCATTAGGGCCATTAATCAAGGTGTTGCGCGTCAACAGATCGAGGAAAAAGCTAAATCCGATGCTCTAGATTTAAAGATGCGAGAAGATTTATTGAATGAGACGAAAAAGGATGTAGAGAGAAAAATTGAATTAATAAGCGCAATAAAAATAGAAACGAGTATAACCGAGCAAATGATCACCCAGCAGCAAAAGCTGGTCGAAGCATTAAAAACTAATACTCAAGCATTAATAGACGAAGGATTAAGGTCCCAAGGCAAAGATCCCGAGAAAATGAGAGAAAACGCCGCTAAAATGCAGGCCTTTAAGGAGAAAATCAAGTCAGGGCTAAACTCGCTAGGTAAAAAAGCATATGAGTGGGCGAAAGACGTTGACATGCCGTTGGATCCGATGACTACTACCACCACTGGTGGAGCAACAACCAAGGTAATACCCGGAACAGGAAGGGGGCTTACCTCGTTCATGGGGCTTCCTATGGGAACGGGTGGCGGCCAAAAGGGCGGCAAAGCTGAAAGTCCAACGATTGTACTTAAGGAAGTTGAGGACGCACGAAAGGCACTAGTAGCTTTATCAGAGAGCGACAACGATTCTATTAGGCGAGCTGCCAAAGGTTTGTTAATACAATTAGATTCGACTAAGGATATAAATAAAGAAGAAGAGAGAAGGCAAGAACTAATAGCAAAAACCACAGACCTCCTGAGAAAACAACAGGCGATTTTGGATACAAAGTTTAGCGCAGGTTGGGCCACAGGAATGGGTAAAGTACGCGAAGAGGGAGAAACAATATTTAATTTGTTGGGCGAACAGCTGCCAGTTCAACTCAGAAATGGGTTAGTTAATGCAATGGAGGCCGGGTTAGATGGAGCACAGAGTATTGGTGATGCTATGAGAGCTATGGCGGTTGATGTTTTGAAGATGATTCGTGGCGCATTTTTACAGAAGATTGCTACTAATATTGTGGGAACCATGCCGGGTGGAAAAAAACAAAAAGGAGGCTTTATTCATGCTCAAGGAGGTTTATCTGTTCCCGGTTCAGGGAGCGGAGACAAGATTCCTATCATGGCCGAACCTCACGAATATGTGTTGAATAGAAACGCAGTAGCAGCCATGGGAGGACCGGCCGCTTTAGATAAAATTAATTTTGGGGCAGCCCCTCGCTTTGGGGGCCGCATGGCTTTAAATGAAGATCCCTTGAGTAGTAGAATGAGTGGCCTTTATTATGCCACTGGTAGTCCAGAGTTGGACGAGTTATTGGAAAGCATGAGAGCCAAAGAGGAAAAGCGCAAAGCTAAAAAAGCAGAAAAAAGAGCGCTTTGGACAAGCTTTGCTACCATGATGGCCAGCGCAGCTGTGTTTAAAGGAATGGATGTAGGAAAAGAAAAGTATGGTAACTGGAAGGCGCGCCGGGCGAGCGAACATATCTATGGCCCCGGGGGTCCGGGATCAGCCGCAGGGCCACCTATCCCGTCCACACTGCGCGCGGATACGGGCGAGTGGCCTAAGCAGCAAAGGGGAGGCGCAATGAGGCGTTATGGCCTAGGAAGCGGCTACCAAGCGGGAGGGTCTGTGCGAGGCCTCTCGGCACCATCCTCTAATACAAACAATATTAGTATTAATATCTCCACTGGCGCAAATAATGCAACAGAGGAAAACAGCACACCTCAACAAGGTGGACAAGATATAAATTCCGACAATGGGAGCAGCAATAAAGAATTCGCAAAAAGAATATCAGATGCAGTCAAACGGGTTATTGTTGAGGAGCAGCGAACCGGTGGAAGTTTGAGCCCCGGAGCTAGGAGAAGGTAATGGCAAAAAACGCAGTACCAAGCTATGAACAACAATTTTTCGTAAACGGTACGGGTTTATCTGGTATTCGTGATATCAATGCAGGCTATACTGTACCTGAAGAAAGGATAGACACTTTAGGGGCTGGATTTGTGCGAAATATTTATGCTGGACCTCTACAAGGGAGCCTGTCTTTTGCTAGAGATATTTTGTATGATGACCCTATTTTAAGATTTACCGGAGAGTCCCCCCTTTCAGGTACTTTAATATATGATACTGAATTAGATGGAGGCGGGGAGAAGGTGCTGGGCTTTAATACGGGTTATTTGACAGATTATAGTGTGAATTGTGCTATCGGGGATGTACCTACTGTGGATTGTTCTTTTGTTAGTTTTGGGCGGTTTGGAAGCGGTATTAGGGGAGGAGATTTGGATTGTTCTGGACAAGCCCCTTATGCTGCTGTTAATTTTCAAAAAGAATATTTTGCATTTGCTAATCAGGGGTCTATCGAATGCGGTTTAAATCAGTCTGGAACAAACAGGGTTGTGCAGGCTGCACAAAGCTACACAATTCAAAGAGATCCTATTTATGACCTTTCTCAGAAGACTGCGTCTGACTTAACGGGAGGCGCTGGCTTTACGCCTGCTGAGGTGCTGACAAATTACCCTATAGAGGTAAGAACAAATTTTACAGTAGAAGTTGACGATTTCGAAACGGCCAATATTATGGATACGATACGAAGCGGTCATTATGAAACAATACAACTAAAAATTAATAAAAGTTCGGATGGCATAGAGAGTCTTACAGATAATACAAGAGACGCATTACAAGACAGTGTGCCAGCAGACCTGCTCGATAACGGGAGGCGCACGTTATATAATTTTAGAAGCGTAACCGGGCAACTAACATCAGAAAATATCAGCACATCCATTGATGGTGTGTTGAGTGTAAATTTAGAATTCGTAGATTTTTTAAATAAGGAACTTTAATATGGGACAAATTGGCAGTTATACTGAGATGAGCGCCGCACCTGCGGTGGATGATTTGCTTTTTATAGCAGACGCAAGCAACAGCAATCAGATCATGAAGATTAAAACCAGTACTCTTCATAAGGCCCCCGTATTTATGGGGGGTGCTGCAGGAGGAGATTTATCTTTAGGTGATGGTGATGGAGATATAGGTATTACACTTGAGGACGGTGGTAATGTAGGTATAGGCAATACAAGTCCTGCTTCTAAATTGGATATTAAGACAACCGTTTCCCCTACCGAAGCATCACAGTCCCTCTTAAGGCTATACGCTACTGCTACTGATAGTTATCCTTATATGGAGTTTCGGAACGATGTTCAACGGTTTCAGATTTATGGTACTCATGGTTCGCTCAACAATGCTTTTACAATATACGATAAGACAGCTCCCGGGCATCGTTTAACTATTTTAACTGACGGTAAAACAGGGATATCCAATACTACTCCATCCTCTCTATTGACCGTGGGTGATGCGACCGATGGGAGCACACCTAGTTTTCGTCTTATGGGGGGTACGCATAGTTCAGGCCCTGTCATAGGTCCTTATAGTGTCTATCTTTATTCTGATGGTACTAATGGTCCCGGAATACAATCTTCTAGTGCTCTGCACATAATGAGAAATGTCTCAAGCTCTAGCCGAAAGACTTATTTTTATTATGATAACGGAGGTACTTATAAGTCCCCTTTGGTGGTACTGGCAAATGGAGCTACTCGACGAGTAGGAATAGGAATTGAGAGTCCGGATACTAATCTTCATGTAGAAGGTACGGGCACAATGGTTAAGATTAACGCTACGAGTGGCAATTCAAGTTTTCAGTTATCAGATTGTTTCTTTATTAATGAGGCGGCAGCCGGTACATACTTGCAAATTAAGGGTACTAACAATACTCCAAATCAAGCCAAAGGCATTGTTATTAGCAAAGGTACTGGATATATAAATATAGGGTCTAGTTGGCAAGACTCTACTACTCCGGATTTTCTTTATCCTTTGGCTATTGGTAATTTGCATGATAAGAGCAGCGACTCACGAACCGCGAAGACAACCGCCGCTTATATAGCTTCGAGCAGTAGTACTGGCGTACGGCTGGCATTGGTGGCTAACGCTGCTAATGATGATACTGCGGCGATTGGCTATGCTGCTGCTAATCAATTTAATTGGCTTGCTGGCTCTTTTGAAGATACTTCTGTAGAATATTTTGGTATTACAACACTCGGAGGTACGGCCGTCACGAGCCCTGATAATACTGTTTTTTATAGTACTTTAGAAACCAACACTGTTTATATAAATGGGGCTACATCAGGAAATGCCAAAGGCGGTGTCAATGCCAGCAACACTCCGGCTGCATTCGGTACTGCGGTAGGTAATGGGGGTGCAGGTCCTACTAACGCTATCGACGGATCTGGCCAATATAATGTTGCGAGTCTGACGATGGGTGGGAGCACAAATATAGTTACTGTGGCTTTTGCAAATGATTTGGCTGCTACGGGCGATGGGAGTACTTATACAGTGATGGCCAGTGGATTTGATGGCGGTAATAGTCAAGTCATGTGGGGCGAAGCAAGTTCTAAGGCAACAGGGAGTTTTGTCCTGACTTTTCAAACAGCAAGCGGTACTCCCGACCTAAAGGCAACTAATGTCAAATGGACTTGGGCAGTATACGGTGCAAAGCATAAAGCTTAAGAATGGCTAAATTCATAAAATATGAAAAAGCATTATTGGAAATTGAAGGCAAAAGCATTTTTGCCGAGAGTGCTACTTTAGGCGTTGAAGCGTCTGTTACCCCTGTCGAAAATATTACAGGCAGTGTTATCAGATATGCTCCTACCGCCCCCTTGAAGGGGACATTAGAGTTTAGTCATTATTTGACGGGGGCACTTCACCCTTTTCTTAATCCTTTAACTGCTGTAGAATGGACAGGTGAACCATTAGGGGGTAGTTTGGGTGGAATTGAATTTAGTAGCGGATATATCAGGGACCTTTCTTTTTCGGTAAGGCCTTTTCAGCCCATTGAGGTACAATCTTCCTTAGATATTTATGGAGAACTAAGCGTAGCGGTATCCGGTAAAAGCGATAGCGCAATGAGAGGTACACAGGAGGAGCCTAGAACAATTGGGCATGGTGCCCGTACATATGCTGCAGGCACCGACATTGGGGTGAACAATCAATTAGGGTTTAGTTATTCTGTTACAACTGAGCGCAACCCTGTGGTTCCAATTGGAAGCGGCCTTCCAATAAGGGTAACAAAAGAAAATGTAAGAATCAACATGAATGTTGAAGGGGAAGATTTGGGGAACGTGTTGACCACCACAGGTTATGAGGCTACCTTGGACATTTATATTCACGACGTATATGCAGATGCAGGCGCTACAGCTATTGGTCGTTTTGGGTGCACAGGACAAGCCTTTTCTCAAAGTATTTCAGTAGGAACCAATGGTTATATGAGGGGTTCAATTAGTATATCTCAAGCATATTTAACAGGCAAAAGAACAGTATGATTTTAAATTCTGGAGCAACTAACATTCAAGGTGTAGAGCCCTTTGCTATTGGGAGCACTTACGAGAAAAATGATATTGTTTATTTCAGTGGCTATAATGTTGGTGCGACACAAACCACTTGTACAGAAGCTCAATCAGGCCATTATTATTATACCGGCACAATAAGTCAAGTCGCCGCGGCCTCCAATACCCCCGTTGCTACTACTTCCAACTGGACGCAGGACTTTTACTTTGAGCCCTCTTATGGGGCATCAGTGAATTACGAGACGAGCTACTATGGAATTAAATATGGCGATGGCTACTTTAACTTTCTTAACCGTAGCGAAAACGCCTTAAAGGCAACATTTAACGTTTCGTTTGAGAAGCGTACCGATAAAGAAACCAAGGCGTTACTCCATCTTTTAGACGACTCATTTAATAAAGGGGAGCGTCCAAGTGGGGGGTACACCGGCATCAACTGGACGCCGTTTAGCCCTTATGATTTGGAAGCAAGGTTTTTTGTAGAGGGTTTTGACCACCACTATGACTCTCCAGATGTTAACACGGTATCCACTTCCTTTTTCAACGAAACCAAAAGTTTAACCGATTGGCAAAGCTTTGCAATTCCGTGGAGTGGTACCCGCCAACATTATACTCCTACCGGGGAAGCGTACTATAAGCATGATGCGGTCTTTTTTGAATCGACAAATGCTGGGGACTCCGCTAATATGACGCCCTTGCAGTCTGGGTGGTATTATTTTACAGGAGAAGCCCCTACAACGGGAATAAGTTCTGATAGTTATAACAGCCCCAGTGGGGCCGGAACACTTTGGACCAAGGATCGTTTTTATTTTGATGTAGAAGCCGGGTTAAATATCAAACAGAACCCGCGCTTTACAAAACCTCAACTTCAAAATGAGTTTTATGTTAGAATGAAAGATGGGTTAAACAAAAATCTGTTGACCTTTTCTCTTCAGTTGACTGGACGCACAGATAAAGAAGCCAAGGCTATCATTCATTTTTTAGAACATCATAGAGGCACCGATTTGATTAGGTTTACATTGCCAGCTCCTTATAATTTTTCAGACGAGGTTTTTATTTGTCAGAGATGGAACCATTCATTAAAATTCAAAGACAATAACGATATAACAGTAGAATTTTTGGAGTTTCCTATAAATTACCTCACGGCAGAAGACGAGTTTAACACTTTAATTACGGTGGTTAATCGTCCGGTGTTAGGAAGTAAGGGGGCGATTTCTACTCAACAAAGGCCAGAGAACACTGCGTTTGTATCGAACACAGGTTTATCTACCTATGTTGTAACTGGGTTTTCCCTGCGGACAGGATTTTATTTGACTAATAGTGGGCGCCATTCTCTTGAAACCCGTATAGAGCGTAATGATGCTTTTAAGGCTTTTGAGTTTCCTAGCGGAATAAATGAACCCATACCCATTCCTCCCGGCAACAATGCTTTTATTCCGTTTTATTTTAATGGGATGTTAGATAATCTCTCCGGACCAAGCGCTGGTACCGGACCGTTTAATCACGGGATTTATACCACCTCCCTATCTATTACTAGTATTAGTGAGGCAGATGGGGTGGCAGATATCAGTGGCCCTATCACACTAGGCATAACGGGATATGTGACAGGGCTTGGAGTTGGTAATCCTTTTAGGGGAATCGTGGATGACAACCCGGGGAACCCCGAGAAATTTTTAATAAAAACAGGGATTTATGACACAAGCTCAGGTTACCCAAGAAATTTTTTAACATGGCGCGTGCCTGAAAGCGGCTACTATACAACCCGATACAGCATACAAAACTCAGAAGACAATAGCAACTGGACTGGCGTTGATTATGATAATGTAAATTATCGTTACATTACTGATTCTTACGCAGGGGGCACTGTAGAGACCAATCTGTATACTGGAGCAATGGTACCTCCTAGTCTTATCACCGAAGCAGGAGATGGAGCAAATTTAAGGGACCCGCTAAATACGGGAGTACGCCAACCTAGCTCTTATATGCACACTGGTTTCCTCGGGTTTAATAAAGATTACTATTATAGAATGCGGGCAGAGCTTCAAGGGGTTGCGGGAGGCGCGGGACATAATTCCATGTGGGTATACGCTAGCGGAACTAATGATCTTAACCAAATAGTGTCGGAAGACGTCGAAACAGGGTTGACCGCGGGATCTACTACTTATACGCAGGATCGTATTAAGATTCCTACAGGACCTAAACAGCCGTTGGTGATATATCTGGACGATGGAGAAACAAACATCAATTTGAGCGGTAAATTTGATGAGGCGCTAGTAAATAGAAATATGGTTGAACAGGTTGGAGGAGAAGACACGACTTCCCCTGCTACAGGGATATATGCAGATAATTTTACAGGCGTCCAATATGTCTTGCGAGAAAGTCATCTTGTTGGGGCCGATGCAACAACCCAAGATATCAGCGTGACCTTAAGCAGTACCTTAGCAGATGCAGCGAGCACTATGTCTGTTAATCCGGTGACCACCCTTCTTGAAAATGGGGATATTGTTTATTTTGGGGATGACACTTTCACGTTAAGCGCTGATGCTAGTGCGGGAGATACATCTGTCGCCGGGACCGCCGTGGTAGCCTCTACACTGGCAGCCGGAACGGTGGGCACCTGTAATACTAATTTAGGTGCTATTGAAAATGGTTATCAATTGTTAACAGGGATTAGTCCTACCCATAGTACAAAACCTATCGCAGAAACTCCTACTCTTTTAATTATGAAACAAGGCTCTGCTATTGTGGGTAAAGGAGGAGATGGGGGTGATGCAGGCTTTACTTATGTTCAGACAACACCAGCAGACGCTAAAAATGCGGATAAGCCTGATCGGATGTATAAGGTAGGTAACTCTCTGGATCCGTCAGAAGGTAAAAAAGGCGGTGATGCTGTTCGGATTACTCACAGAGACATTGCTAAATTTGAAATACAAAAAGATTATTCCGCGCAGATTTTAGCAGGAGGAGGGGGAGGGGGCGCTGGTGATCGCCTTAATTCAGAACAGTTATTTAGGCTCGCTGTGGTAGGGCGCTCGGGAAGCATAACTACAAGTACTTCAAGGAGCGGTGAAGAGTCAAAAGATTGGATGAATGATATTAAGAGTCAATATGGCCGAGCTATACCCGATATGGACTTCACTGCAATGACAGAATTAGCTGCTGGTAAGCTTATACCCAATGTATTTGATGGAAGCACCGTAAAATATGGGCAGTTGAAGGTAACAGCAGCAGGTGATATTGTAGGGACACATTCGGGAGGTGCTGGGGGAGGTGGACAAGGATTCAGCAGCAGCATTATTCAAACCATAAAGCGCGGCGGGGTCTACTATAAAATGCCGTTAATTCTTTCTAAGGGTGGAAAAAGAGTACGAATACAAGGGAATGACGGGGAAAATATCAGTATTACAATTGAACCCTTTCTAAGTCAAAATGGAACATTAAAAGGGCCCGGAACCGGTCAAGGTGTTAGTGCCCCTTTAAAGGAAACCCAAGGAGGGGATGGCGCTATCTTCGGAAGCACGGGGGGAACAGGGGAAAAAGATGACGCAGGGGCAGACGACCCTTTCTCCCTTGACAAGGGTAATTCAGGAGGGAGATTGGGAGGGGTACCGGGGAAGGCTATTCGTATTCTCGATTATAGCGGTACGGCTCATTATACGCCAACAAATTTTCGAAATAAGATGTTGTTTATTGGACCTAGGTTCTTTAATCCCTCGAATATAGAGGGGTTGGTGGCGCAGTTTGATGCCCAAGATACTTCTAATATTTTAAACGTTAGTGCTGGGGCTATTGAGGATAACACTGGTGTTGGAAAATGGACATCTAAAAATGATGCTAATGTTTACCTCCAGCAAACCAGTGCTGGCTCAACACCTACATTCTTTGGGGGCACCTATGCCACCGGAACCGCGACACAAAGCGGTAATACCGTTACGGGGGTAGGGACAACATGGGGAGCGTGGATGGTTGGCATGACGTTTAATTTTACCGGAGGATCTGCTAGCGCCGGGTTAATAACAGCGTTTACTAGTGTTACTCAGATGACGGTGACTGTATCTCAGGCGGTGGGTGTTGCTGAGGGCTATAAAGTTGAAGGCTCCAACCAGCCTTCGGCAACAGCGAGCAATCCTTCGCCTTTAAATGATACATATTTTAATTCTAAAAATTATGTTTACTTTTATCCTACTGCGGCTAATGCGGCAGATTATTTTGAGTTAAAGGGCGCTACAGGAAACGACATTACTGTAGACGAAAATGCCATAACAGGTACAACTTCTCTGAAGGTTGCTTCCTTGGGAGTTGGGTTGGCCAGCGGGACGGTTATTCATTTTGAGAAGGGCAGCGAGACCCCAACGTCAAGCAAATTTGTTTTGAGCAGCTCTGCTGCCGCCTCTGTCTCACAGGTTACTTTAACAGGCAAACTTTATACTTCAGGAGCAGAGGCAACAACCACAATCACCAAGGGTACCAAGGGGTGGACAAAGCTTTCTTCTTTGATGAATGGTTTTGAAGTTTTTTATATGCTTTATGCGGACAAGTGGGAGAAAGTTGAAGAAACAGGTGGTTCTGGGATTGTTTTTGCGGGAGGTAAGGGACATTTAACTCCTACATATAAAACTGGTTTTACGCGCTTTTCGGATCTTGATAGTCGGCATATGTCTCAATATTATGGGCGCAATAAAGATTTGGTTCAGGAAACTATGGGTTTAAAGGGAACTGATATGTTTCAGTTTAGAGATTGGGCCATGTTGGAAAATACGGATAAATTGCCGGTATATAGAGCATGGTCTTATAACTTGAGAGCTACGCGCACGCAGAAGTCCCTTATCTATCGCGCTAGAAACGAGGGAAGCCCGCTGGGTCAGGAGAGTTTTGCAGGCAACACTTTTAATTTTATGTCTACCCCGATTATAGGGGCAAGTCAAATCGACGCCAACCAACAAGTTGGTTTTCATGGGGCTATAGCAGAAATTTTGATATATAATCGCACTTTGACTGAGGCCGAAAGGGCTTGTGTAACCGGGTATCTAATGAATAAATATTTACACATCAAAACAACCGAGCTGGGAACGCGAGAAGATCTAATTCGCTCAAAGATAAACATTTATGGAACGGATAAGAATGGATTCGCTGGCCCAATTTATTTTAAATAAAAATGTCAACACAAGCACATAATCAAGCAATAAGCGATCTTCTGCCAGATACAATTATAGAGTTGTATGAGGTAGAACTAGGAGGATCGGATGGTATCAAAAGGTTTCATGCGGGCAAGATAGTTGAAAAAGATATTGTCTTGTCGGAAGTGACTGATGACGGGGTTAAGATTCCCCATACATATTTTGCTATACCTTTTGAGGTTGATGGTTTTGAATCCAGAGGGGATGGACAGCTACCTAGGCCAAAACTCACGGTAGCCAATCCTAAGGGTGTTATTACAGATTTAATTAAGCGTCGAGATGATTTGGTAGGAAGCTTATTTAAGAGAATACGGATTTTTCTTAAGTATATAGATGAATCAAATTTTCCAGAAGGTATCAATCCTTTTGCCACTTCCGATCCCGCCTCGCGCTTTGATGATGATATATATGTATTCAATAGAAAGGTCACTGAAAATAAATATCTTATTGAGTTTGAGCTTGTTTCGCCTTTGGAAATGGAGAATGCCAAGCTTCCTGCTCGTATCATGATCGCTAATTATTGTCCTTGGCACTATAGGGGACTAGGGTGCAGGTATGGACAAAGAGGGGATATGAAGGGACCTGTAGTGTTGTCCAAACAAGGTGCTGCCTATTTTTTGGAAGAGACTGCGGCGGCTGGGCAATCGGACGAGGACAATCTGGTGGCGAATCTAGGAGTGGCTGTGGCTGACGAGAATGATAAAGGGTTTACAGGCAGTGGTGGTTATGATTTAGGGAGGCTCAATTGGGCTTATGATTATGATCATAACGGTTTTACCACTGTAATTACAGGCAGCTCAGCTAACGATGAGGCCACCTCAATTGATGTTGGGACTACTGTCAAAATTGATAAGGTGGGTGGTTACGCTAAAGGAGATTATACTCTGAGCGCACTGACCGTTGATACAACTTCTAGGATAATTTACGCAGGGCAAACCATTACATTTACAGGGGGAGGAGAATTGAAGGTATCTGCGACGGCTAGTAGTGGCGCTACTTCTATTTTTGGTACCCTGTCAGTGGGGGCTGTGGCAGATAATGAAGTTGGTAGTGTTGGGATCACAGCCAAAATCTCACGAGGTAGAACAATTAAATTTAGCGACGGTTCTTTGATAGCGTTAAGTGCAACGGCCTCAAAAAACGCAACTTCTTTAGCTAGTGCGACTGTTGATTATGCAGGCGCCATAGGGGAGATAAAATATGGAGGCTTAAGAACACCTACCACAGGGGGTACATTAGCTGCGGGTGAAGTTGGTACCCTAGGTTATGTGATGGGGGACATGGTGCGCGTGAAGCCGGAAATGCCCACAGCTTTTACGAAGCCGAAAAATGAGACGGTGAGTCCCGGGATTTCTTTAGATAGGTTTTTTGTGTGCATCAAGGATCATTATACAGCGCAAGATCCTCGTTATAAGAGCGAATATTGGAGAGAAGATCAATGCGGCAAAACTTTGTTTTCTTGCAGACTAAGGTACAAAGAGTTTGCCGCGGAAAAAGGTTTGCCTTTTGGGGGTTTTCCATCAATTGAAGCTTATCGATACACCAATTAAATTAAATTTTTTAAAATTTATAGCACGACTTTCTTTGTTGAATGACACCGAAATATGTGGATTAGGCACAAAAAACAGTCTATTTTTTTTAAAAAACGTAGCACCTGATAGAAAAACTGGTTTTTTGATAGATCCTTTAGATTATTTTCATCTTTTTGACGGGTCTAAGCTCGGTTTTTGCTTCCATTCCCATCCAGAGGGTTCCTGTGAGCCAAGTTCAATGGACGTGGAGATGTCGCGTAATGCTCTTATTGATTTTTTGGTTTTTTCTGTGCGAGACAAAAAGTTTTCGCTCTATAGCCCTGTGAGTGAAGAAACGATTTATTTTTCAATTTAAAAGTGTATAATGTAGTGTGGTTACTGTATTTCTAGAAGGTCAAATAGCAGCTGGGCTAGAGAGGCGGTGGCGTCTTAATATACGCACGGCGGCAGACGCTTTGCGGGCTATTCACGCTAATACAGGGAATTTTTTGGGAAGCGTTATAAAGCATAAAAATCATTATGTAGTTATGGTGGATGGTAAGCCCTTGGAAAATACCGCGTCTTTATACAAAAAGGTTAAAAAAAGCATTTGTATTATTCCAGTCATAGCAGGGGCTATTGTTTATTGGCCAGCAATCAAAGCTGCTATGGCATGGTTGGCCAAGCATTGGGCCGCATATGCGGCGTGGGGAGAGGGGGTACAGTTGTTAGTTGCAGCGGTTATTGTAATCGGGGGATATGCTTTGATCTCTTATGGAATACATTTGCTTGTGGAATCTATAATGGGCAAAGATGATCCTGACCTCGTGTCAACAACCAGCTATGTTTTCCGGGGACCTCAAAATGTAACCGATCAAGGAAATCCTGTCCCTATAGCTTATGGAAGGTTAATGGCGGGCAGCAAGGTAATTTCAACATCTCTTAGTAGCGCAGACAAGTCTAATGATAGTTTTATTAGAGAAAATCTTAAGTTTGGTACAACACACAGTAATTTAAAAGAAGGAGGCGCAATGGTAACGCGGCCACTATTATGACTACAATAAGAATAGAAGGCTGGCTGGGTGACTTGTTGGGAAAAAAATGGAATTTAAAGGTTAAAAATTTTGTAGAGCTTTTTAATGCCATTGAAAATAATACTCATAAACTCAGGTCTTTTCTTCTTAAAAATCGTGGAAATTCATTTGCTATGTTTGTTGATGGAGAGCTGGTTGACAATAAAAATTTTCTTTTCACTAACGTTGATGGTAAAAAAGTAGATATTCTGCCTGTTTTGGCGGGAGCAACCACAGCTATCGCACAGTCGATTGCAAAAGCTGTTTTGGGTACCGCCAAGGGGTTTGCTTTCGAGGCCGCGGTATTTGTGTTGGATACGCTTATCACTGCTGTTATTACGATGGGTATTAGCGTTTTAATTGCAAAACTAATGGCCCCTGATGATCCTCAGGCTGTAAATACCACTTCTTTTATTTTTGGGTCAGCTGAAAATGTGTCAAGTCAGGGACAAGTGGTTCCTGTTGGTTATGGTAGAATGAGGACTGGTAGCAAGGTGATTTCAACGTCCATGAGTACCATGGATAAGAAAAAATTTGCTGATGAAGAAAAGGAGGTTTCTACGGCTACGGTATATGGGATGGGAAACCTTAATGCGTTGTCGCCCTACGGTGCACGTATGAGTACCTTACGTTAAAATGATTCATTATAATACAACTCCTGTGCGTGTAGGCAGCCATTGGCATGTGGTAGTTAATGGTGAGTTGTCTGTGGTGCCACTATTAGCTGGACGTATGCCAACTTTGCATGATGGTGGTTTCGATGTGGGTACGGGTGGTACTGCTGGTATTGCTGGTGGTTCGGAGGTAATAGTGGTACAGCCCCCTAAGACTCCACCGGCAGCGGAGCTACCGAAGAATCCACCCGCTGACGGATCGAATCCCCAAATACCAGTGGAGATATCTAGTCCTGAGCTAGAAATTGATCCAGATTTTAATGACACAAAAGAAGAAACGGTTTCTGAAACCATAACTGACACTACACCTAGATATGTTCCAGAGTTACCGGAGGAAGAGGTGGTTGACACCCCTGTAGTCTTGACCGACAGCGCAGAACCAACGCAGGTAATAGGAAAAAAGGGTGAAGATGTCCCTACGGCCACTTCCTCTGAAATAAAAACATGGTATGAAACAAATTTCACCAATGCAAATGTAATGCCTAATGTGGACCCCACCAATACCACTTTAGAGTCAGTAAGTGTTTATAAATGCATTGATTTGATAAGCGAGGGGGAAATAGCCGGATTATGCGATGCGAGGGGTAATTTAATTCAGCTGACAGACAGTACGGACGCAGGATCTTTGGAAAAAAATGAGAATGGGTTTCGGGGAATTTATTTCAACGATGTTCCTGTTAAAAATACGAATAGCAATACATTAAATTATGCACGCGCCTTTGCGGAGATTAAATATGGAACAGCGGACCAAGGCATGTTGGCTCATAGCGCCAACCCAGCGCTTTCTCTTCGAGCCTCTTCTCAAACTTTCAATGTGGGTCTTACTCTACCTCCTCTTAACAAAAAAAATTATGAAACGATATGGGGGGCAGCGACCGCCCATACGTTTGTGATATCGGCAACTTGGGGAGCTCAGTCACATACATATGCGCACGTTCCTTTTAGGCAAGCTGGCGACCCTTCTCCTGCGGGGGTAAAGGTGAAGGGATGGTATGATTCAGATTGGCATGATGACGCTCCATATGATGATTACGGTAGAGGAGGGAGGCGCATTGAGAGCAATTCTCCTTCTTATTATTTAGGTAGTAAGGGTGAATGGTATGACATTATGACTAGAGCTTTTGAGGTGGCTCCTGTCAAATATCAGCATACAATCACCAATGATAATGTCACCGATATAGAGGTGGGTCTAATGGCTGTGGCCGCTTTTCGCAATGGCTCAGGCGACTCAGAACCCACAAGCATTAATTTTGGTATCAAAGTAGGATATGCAGATGATAGTACAATGGTAGCTGACGGGGGCTCTCAGGTGCATATTTTTGCGCCTATCTATGGAGAGTCTAGTGATCAGTATGTGCGCTCTTATATTTTTAGATTGCCTTTATCTGAGAAAGGTAGGGATAGACAGATAACTATAGTTAATATGAACCTTTTGCCTCTTGACAAAAAAGGCGCGCCATATCAATATTTTCAGGGGCGTGCGGGGGGAGTCAGCTATGTAAGCGAGGCGGTGACAAGAAATTTATCTTATCCCCATTCCGCAATTATAGGGACTATTGTAGATGCGCGAGCTTTTTCTAATATACCAAAAAGAACATTCGATCTTAAGTTAGGTAGGATTAAGTTACCTACTAATTACAACCCTGAAACACGTGAATATACAGGTAATTGGACCGGAGAATTTTCGATAGACAAATACTGGTCTAATAATCCTGCATGGATTTTTTATGATTTGGTGACCAATCCACGGTATGGTTTGGGAAAATATGGGTTTGGAGAAGGTATATTGGACAAATGGAATTTATATTCAATAGGTAAATATTGTGATGAATTAGTTGAGACAGGATATAGGCCAGAGATCCCACTCTCTGATTTTACAATAGCTCCTAACGGATATACAGTTACTATTGATGATAGCGTCGCTCAAAGAGGGGCCGCTTTTTTTCAAAAAGCAGGTTTTCTAACTGGTGCTACTGCTAGCTTTTTGAAGCCCAAGCAAAGTAACGGAAATAACGTGAGTTATGCATTTAGGCGACGGGTGGCAAATCCGAGGTATGACGACACCAGTGGAGCGCAACAGCTTACTTTTGATCTGCTTCGAGAACTTTCTCCGGAATATGTCTTTAGAAAATATAAAAAAACCACCGGTGGGGTGACAACTGAATGGTTAAGAGAGAAGTTCAAGGCAGAGAATGAGGCCAACCTTTCTCCCCCCGAATGGTTGCATAATTACATTATTCAAAATTATGATATTAAAGATACGGCAGTGGACGGGGTTGCTTTTGAGGGGCGCGATTTTATCAATGACTATACGGTGGGATTTCCTGTTTATAGGGGAATTACTCAGGGCAAAGTGGGCATTGAGTCCAATAAGACACGACCATTGCTAGAGCCGAGGTTTACTACCAATGTTTATCTGGATCGCGAGCAAGACGCTTATAATGTTTTAAATGATTTAGCTTCTGTTTTTAGAGGGATGCTTTACTGGAATAGTGGTTTTGTTTTTATATCTAATGATCAGCTTAGGCAGGCAATTTTACTGTTTACTAACGCTAATGTGAGGGAGGGTGTTTTTAATTATGCGGGTACAGCTAAAACCACACGTTTCACCTCGGTGTTGGTTAGGTATAACGATGAACGGGATAGCTTCAAACCGAAGGTAGAGTACGTCGAAGATGCGGCGGGACTGCGGAAGTTTGGTCATTTGGAGAAAAAGCTTATAGCCTTAGGGTGTACTTCTCGATCACAGGCTCACCGGCTTGGGAAATGGTTTTTATTCACCAATCAAACGGAAAGCGATCTAATTCAATTCAATACGGGTACCGAAGCTTCCTATTTGAGGCCGGGAGATGTTATAAAGGTTCAAGATAAACTAAAAAATGTAAAACGTTATGGCGGAAGGTTGATTGACGTGGATCACGCTAGTAGCGTTGTAACGTTGGACCAAGGAGTAGCTGAAGATGTGGTGGGTCAAAAGATTACTCTTTTAGTTCCTCGTGCCGCTAAAAAGACGGCAGCATTAGACCAATTTGCACGACAAGAAAGCAAAAAGGCCGCCGCTGACCCAAACAAAAACAGTTTTTCTGGAATTACACAAGATGACATCGACTCCACAAGGGCTACTCAAATCAAACAATTCACAGTTGAGTCGGTTAGTGTGAACGAGGGGGCAGAAGGAGGGCCTTCAAATAACATTACTATAGTAGAAAAAACTGACGAAGATTTCGCGCGTGTTAATAAGGGAACTGTTTGGTCTCTACAAAATACTAATGTAAGCTTTCAGATAGAAGAGATAGAGTATCGGGTTTTATCAGTAGTTGAAGAATCGCCGGGAGACTTTCAAGTCAGTGCTTTGATTTATAATAGGTCTAAGTTTGGTGCAGTGGATTCAAGCGACAACCTAACTGATACGCAGGCGTCTAAACCAGAGATTACACTAATTACGGACGCAGACAGGCCGCAACCATTAAGCGGTACAATTACTACAGAAGATATAAGAGGCGAAGCGACAGTATCGCTAGTTTATAATGCTTCTTTTGCCGAAAGAACAAGCAGCACAGATTTAGCAGTATTTGTTAATTTTGAGAATCTTAAATCTGAAGCGAAGCCTGCTATTAGTGCTCAGAATACAGGGGGATATTTGGTGGATATTTATGCCGGAGGAGCAAAGAGAACAATTGTATTGAACGGGCATAATAACACAAATTTTTATGTATTTTTAGGTAACGAAAACGAGCAAACACAAGTGGAGTATTTTATATATAGATTTGATACTGATTATGTTTTACAAGCCACGGGAGATCCTAGCGAATAATTATGCCTGTTTTTTCTAAAAAACATATTTTTATACCTGAAAACTATGGAGCTGCATTTCCTATTTCAGGATTTCAGGTTGCTAACGAGAAAAAAGGTTACCCTAACCTAGAGCCTTTTCCGTACGATACGAGCCTCGTTCCTTTTTCGGGAGAGTCTGGAATTTCTCAATACGCAACGGCGGCAAGCGGTGAATTTTTTACGTCGTCTCCCTTGATTGCGTGGAATATTCTTAATCCTTCTACCGAAGTTGCTATTGGTACTACAGAATTAGGGGCGAATCGAGCTTTTAAGGGCGTCAATCTTTATTTGTTGGATGAAACTGGGTTTCTTATACGGGAATTGACAACAGGGTATCGTTCGAACTCTTTAACGCTTCCTGTTTCTGACATCAAAAACTATTTTGATGAAGCTGTAGGAGATACAGCTTTTACTGACGCCCACAATCAACCCGGAAATCCAGTAGGAAAAGTGGGTATGGATCCTCGGGCTTTTAGGCTGCGAACGGAATCTATTGATTATTATGGGCGTACGGCTACAGGGGAGTACTTGTTAACTGCCCCTAGTCCTGATGTCACGGGCATGACTGTTTCTTATGCGGGCAGAAGCGTTCAGCTTTCTCCCTCATATACAAAAGCTTCTGGAATTAGGGCAGCTACGGTTTATTTGTCTACGAATATTGATACTTTTAATTTGGATTTAACAGGGTCCGGCGTTCCGGCTTATAACTATAGTCAAAGATTTAATTTTGGAGAAAACTTTGACCCTCTTTCTCAAGGAACGCTTAATATGGCTTTCCCGATGGATTCGGGTTATTTTTGTCAGATAGTAGCAGAGGATCAGTTTGGCACAGGTGAGTCCTACCTATATCCTAGCTCCATTAAGCCGTTACCACTTGAGCCTTTATTTTTCAAACTTCAACCTTCTGGTATTAGCGGAAAAGTCTTTGCAAGTCAAGATCTATTCAATGATTATGTTCGCACAGAAGCTATCGTTAAGTGTCATAGAGAAAATTGGCCGGGAAAATTGGAGTATGAGATACGGTTAGAGGAAAGCGGCAAATTTGTTGATAGTGTTAACTCTTATTATACTACCACTCCTTTTGTAAAGGGTGTTAATCGTTTTATCCATGGGACCGGTAGTGGAAGGCTTGATAGGCAGTTTTTGCAGTTAAATCCGACTTTAAATGATGTGGCTTATAGTGGTTTATCGGCGACTCCTATTTTTGAGCCTTATACAGAAATAGATCCGGGGAGCGATCCTTCGACAGGCGATGGTATCAAATGGTTGGACCACACTCTCCTTTTAGACAATACCAGATCATTGCCACCCGGCGAAGCAACAGGGCAACGGGCTATACATGAAGTAGCCATTGCTTCTGGATTTACCGAATCAAATCAAATTTATTTTGGAGTACAATGGTCAGGTGATCCTCAATTAGGAGGAGATCATGGTGATTTTGTGTTTTATCCTGATGGTGGTCTTGTCTCTGGGTCTCTTTATTCGGGCACTTACGCTGATGCTGCGACAGGAGGAAACGCTTCTTCGAATCAGTCTTCAGCGGGATATGCGGGATATGCCCCTTATTATGCATCTTTGGTTAGCGGCGTAACGGGCAGTCTTGTTGCTAAAAATTTATCCGGATTCCTTGTGACAGAATTTGAGCCTTAT
>Ga0315334_10000616_pt1 | contig 21608 bp, 25 predicted proteins | sample M150034915metaG_FD_205555 | JGI IMG/M metagenome (GOLD analysis project Ga0315334, IMG submission 205555) | Ammonia-oxidizing marine archaeal communities from Monterey Bay, California, United States - M1 500m 34915 | ecosystem: Environmental > Aquatic > Marine > Intertidal zone | place: USA... | reverse complement strand
AAGAAGAGCTTCGTGGTCAAATATCAACCCTTGCAATTCAAGGCGCAGAAAAGATTTTAGATAAAGAAATTGATAAGAAAGCCCATGCAGATATGCTTACTAAATTATCAAAGGATTTATAAAAACTCATGGCTGAGATTTCAACAATTGCAAGGCCTTATGCGGTTGCTATATTTAATTTAGCTAAAGAAGAAAAGGCTCTTTCGAAGTGGTTAGATATGTTGTCCCTCATGAGTAGAATTGTTGAAAATGAAGATATTAATTCTTTCATTCATGATTCAAAAGTATTAGACGCAGATAGAGAAAAGCTTATATTAAATATTTGCGGAGATAAAATAGATTCAGCTGGCAAAAATTTAATAAAGCTTCTAGTTGAATATAAGAGATTATTGATTTTATCGGAAATAACATTACTTTTTGAAGAACTTAAAGATAAAGATGAAGGTGTTATAGAAGCTGAAATTATTATGGCTGATCAACCGGATAAAAAAATGGTTGAAAACTTACTACAAAGTCTAGAAAAAAGATTTAATAAAAAAATTGAAGGAAAAGTAGTTATTGATAAAAGCATTGTTGGTGGTACCAAAATAATTGTTGGGGATACCGTTATAGATGCTTCAGTTCGAGGACAATTAGATAATTTAGCTTATACATTAAAAGCATAAAACCAGGAGATATTAATGCAGTTATCAACATCAGAAATAAGTGAATTAATTAAAACTAGGATTAAAGATTTTTCTACTAGTTCAGAAGCCAGAACACAAGGAACAGTAGTTTCAGTAACGGACGGTATTGTTCGTATTCATGGGTTATCTAATGTAATGTCTGGAGAAATGATCGAATTCCCAGGTAACACCTTTGGTTTAGCACTTAATTTAGAAAGAGATTCAGTTGGGGTAGTTGTCCTTGGTGATTACGAACATATTACTGAGGGTGATGTGTGTAAATGTACAGGAAAAATTTTGGAGGTGCCTGTAGGCCCTGAGCTTTTAGGTCGAGTTGTAGATGCATTAGGAGTTCCAATTGATGGAAAAGGACCAATAAAAACTAAATCTACAGATAAGTTAGAAAAAGTCGCTCCTGGTGTGATTGATAGACAATCCGTTTCTCAACCAGTGCAGACTGGCCTTAAATCAGTTGATTCTATGGTACCAATTGGCAGGGGACAAAGAGAGTTGATTATTGGTGATCGTCAAACTGGTAAAACTGCAGTTGCTGTTGATACAATAATTAATCAAAAAGGCCAAGACATGAAATGTGTTTATGTTGCTATTGGTCAAAAAGCGTCAACCATTATGAATGTAGTTAAAAAGCTTGAAGAACATGGTGCAATGGAATATACAACTGTTGTGAGTGCTTCTGCATCAGATTCTGCGGCACTACAATTTTTAGCCCCATATGCTGGTTGTACAATGGGAGAATATTATAGAGATCGTGGTGAAGATGCATTAATTGTCTATGATGATTTGACTAAACAAGCCATTGCTTATAGACAAATTTCTTTATTACTTCGTCGACCACCAGGTCGTGAAGCATATCCAGGCGATGTTTTTTATATTCATTCAAGATTGTTAGAAAGAGCAGCTCGAGTTAATGCTAAATACGTTGAGAAATTTACAAAAGGAAAGGTTAAAAATAAAACTGGATCTTTAACTGCTCTTCCAGTTATTGAAACTGCTGCTGGCGATGTATCTGCTTTTGTTCCAACTAATGTTATTTCTATTACTGATGGACAGATTTTCTTGGAAAGTGATCTATTTAATGCAGGTATTCGTCCTGCAATTAATGCAGGTATTTCAGTTTCTCGAGTTGGTGGGGCTGCCCAAACTAAAGTGATTAAAAAACTAGGCGGGGGGGTTAGATTAGCATTAGCCCAATATCGAGAATTAGCTGCTTTTGCACAGTTTGCTTCAGATCTTGATGAAGCGACAAGAAAACAATTAGATCGAGGTTTGATGTTTACTGAATTAATGAAACAAGCTCAGTATGCCCCATTAACAGTATCAAATATGGCCGTAACTTTATTAGCAGCTAATAATGGATATTTAGATGATGTGCCAACAGAAAAAGTTTTATCTTTTGAGTCCGCACTTCATGGGTTTATGTCATCAAAATATAAATCAGTGATGGATGACATAGAAAAAAAATTAGCACTTGATGAAGATGGCGAGAAGAAAATTATTAAAGCAATAGAAGATTTTAAAGCTACTAATACTTATTAATATAGGATTTTAAATGGCAGGAAGTAAAGAAATACGAACTAAGATTAAGAGTGTAGAAAATACACGAAAAATTACAAAAGCTATGGAAATGGTAGCTGCTTCTAAAATGCGTAAAGCGCAAGATAGAATGACGGCTGCTAGACCATATGCTGAAAAAATTAGATCAGTTGCTGCCCATTTATCTCATGCACAATCTGAGTACAAACACCCTTTTATTATTCAAAGAGAAAATATTAAAAATATTGGCCTTATTGTAGTTACATCAGATAAAGGTTTATGCGGTGGCCTTAATACAAATGTTTTAAGATCATCAATATCACAAATTAAAGGTTGGGAAAAAGAAGGCAAAAAAGTACAGATTAGTGCGATTGGCAATAAAGCAATTAGTTTTATGGGGAGAGTAGGAGCAAATATAAAATCACAAGTATCCGGTATGGGAGATACTCCTCACATGGAGGATTTACTTGGAGCAATTAAAGTAATGTTAGATAGTTATGTTGCTGGAGAGATAGATCAGCTTTATATTTGCTATACAAAATTTATTAATACCATGAAGCAAGAGCCAAATATGGAGCAACTATTACCCCTGTCAGGCGATAAAACTGAAACGCCGGATAGTACTTGGGATTATATTTATGAACCTGATGCAACTTTGGTAATTGATGCATTACTCTCTCGCTATATAGAAACCCTGATCTATCACGGAGTGGCAGAAAACATGGCTTCAGAACAGTCTTCAAGAATGGTTGCAATGAAAGCGGCATCTGATAATGCTGGAAATGTAATTGATGAATTAACATTGGTTTACAACAAGGCAAGACAAGCAGCAATAACTAAAGAAATTTCAGAAATTGTAGGCGGGGCAGCAGCAGTATCGTAAAATTTTTGAATTTAATATTAATTAATTTAGATGAGTAAGGATAAATAAATGAGTACCAAACAAATCGGAAAAGTAGTTCAGTGTATCGGCGCAGTTGTGGATGTAGAATTTCCTCGAGATCAACTCCCTAAAGTTTATGATGCGTTAATTATTGATGATAAAGATTCAACTGCAGAAGCAGGTTTAACTTTAGAGGTGCAGCAACAATTAGGTGATGGCGTAGTCAGAACTATTGCTATGGGTTCGTCAGATGGATTATCAAGAGGGACTCAATTTTCCTCAACAGGAGCCCCTATCCAAGTTCCAGTTGGTGAAGGCACTCTAGGAAGAATTATGGATGTTTTAGGACGACCAATTGATGAGGTTGGAAAAATTGATTCTAAAGAATTTAGATCTATTCATCAAAAAGCACCTGAATTTAATGATTTATCTCCATCAATTGAATTACTAGAAACTGGAATTAAGGTGATTGACCTAATGTGCCCATTTGCAAAAGGCGGAAAAGTTGGTTTATTTGGCGGAGCGGGGGTTGGTAAAACAGTGAATATGCTTGAATTAATTAATAATATTGCAAAACAACACTCAGGATTGTCAGTTTTCGCTGGTGTTGGAGAAAGAACTCGTGAGGGAAACGATTTTTATCATGAGATGGCTGAAGCAGGCGTTATTCAGTTAGATAATATAAAAGAGTCAAAAGTAGCAATGGTATTTGGTCAAATGAATGAGCCCCCAGGTAATAGATTAAGGGTAGCATTATCAGGATTAACAATGGCAGAAAAATTCCGTGATGAAGGCCGAGACGTTTTATTCTTTGTTGATAATATTTATCGTTATACATTAGCCGGAACTGAAGTTTCTGCTTTATTAGGACGTATGCCTTCAGCTGTTGGATATCAACCAACACTTGCTGATGAAATGGGTAAATTACAAGAAAGAATTACTTCAACAAAAACAGGGTCAATTACATCTATTCAGGCAGTATATGTGCCAGCAGATGATTTAACTGATCCATCACCAGCAACAACTTTTCAACATTTAGATTCAACAGTTGTGTTATCGAGAGATATTGCTTCCTTAGGTATTTATCCTGCTGTTGATCCTTTAGATTCAACTTCAAGACAATTAGACCCTCTAGTCGTTGGCGAAGAACATTATGCTGTGGCTCGAGCTGTTCAATCAACACTTCAAAAATATAAAGAATTAAGAGATATTATTGCTATTTTAGGTATGGATGAATTATCCCCTGAAGATAAATTAGCAGTTGGACGAGCAAGAAAAATTCAAAGATTTTTATCACAACCATTCCATGTGGCTGAAGTATTTACAGGGTCGCCTGGTAAATATGTTTCTCTTAAAGACACTATTAAAGGCTTTAAAGCAATTGTTGATGGCAAATATGATGACTTGCCTGAGCAAGCATTCTATATGGTTGGTAGTATAGAAGAAGCTGTTGAAAAAGCTAAAACAGTTTAATAACTTAAGGTAACTAATGGCAAATACAATTCAAATTGATGTAGTAAGCGCAGAGGAGTCAATCTTTTCTGAGCAAGCTGAGTTTGTTGTAGCCCCAGCTCAAATGGGGGAAGTAGGAATTTATCCAAATCATGCGTCAATGATAACTTTGTTAAAAGCCGGTTCAGTTAGAATAAAGATGATTGATAAATCTAATGAAGATTTAATTTATATTTCTGGTGGAATATTAGAAGTTCAGCCAGGGCATATTACTATTCTTTCTGATACTGCCATTCGTGGTAAAGATTTAGATGAAACAAAAGCAAAAGCTGCAAAAAAAGTAGCCGAAGAGTCTTTAGCTAAAAAAAGCAGTGACATTGACTTTGCATTAGCAGAAGCTGAATTAGCAGAAGCAGTTGCGCAGATTCAAGCTATTGAAAGATTAAGAAAAAAATAGTTAATTAATTTTAGTATTTTGAAAAAGCAGCAGTTTGCTGCTTTTTTTGTTTATACTTAAATAAAAAAGGGTAATTAAATGTCATTAAGTGTAGTTATTCTAGCTGCCGGCAAAGGCACACGAATGTTCTCTGAACAACCGAAAGTTCTTCATAAGCTAGCGGAACAACCAATGTTGCAATATGTTATTAATATTGCAAATGAATTAAAACCAAAAAATATCAACGTTATTGTAGGCTACAAAGCTAAAGAGGTTGAGCAAACTTTATCCCATGAAAAAGTTAATTGGATATTACAAAAAAAACAATTAGGGACTGGCGATGCAGTTAAATATGCAGTTCCAAATTTAATAGGACAACAAACACTCATTTTGTATGGAGATGTTCCATTAATAGAAATAAATGATTTAAAAAAATTAATAAAAAAAGGGGAAAAGGGATTAAGCATATTAACTTTCAATAAGCTTAATCCAAAAGGATACGGTCGAATCATTAGAGCTCTTAATGATGTTGAAGCAATAGTAGAAGAAAAAGATTGTAATGATACTCAACAAAGAATCACTGAAATTAATACCGGAATTATGGTTGCTGATACAAAGCATTTAATTAATTGGTTATCATTGATTTCAAATAAAAATTCTCAAAAGGAATATTATTTAACTGATATAGTAGCTTTAGCAAAAAAAGATAAAATTAGGATTAATACACTCGAAGCTAATTCGGAAATTACCATTTCTGGTGTTAATTCTAAAATAGAATTAGCAAAAATGGAGAGAGCGATACAATTGAAAAAAACTAATACATTAATGGAGCAAGGGGCGACCCTATTAGATCCTAGCCGGACAGATATAAGGGGCCAGCTTGATTGTGATAGAGATGTAGTTATTGATGTTGGTTGTATTTTTGAAGGAAAAGTAAAAATTGGTAAGAATGTAACAATAGGGGCTTATTCTATTTTAAAGGATTGTGAAATTTTAGACGATGTGATTATAAAGCCTTATTCACATTTAGATAATGCAAAAGTTGGCAAAAAAAATATAATAGGACCTTATGCTAGATTGAGACCAGGCACAGAGACTAATGATAATGTCCATATTGGAAATTTTGTAGAAATAAAAAATTCAAAAATTGGAACAGGTACTAAAATAAATCATTTAAGTTATGTAGGTGATAGTATTGTTGGAAAGAATGTCAATGTAGGGGCAGGAACGATAACTTGTAATTATGATGGTGTAAAAAAACATCAAACTATTATTGAAGATAATGTATTTATTGGTTCAAATTCTCAACTTGTGGCCCCAGTGAAAATTGGAGCTGGATCCACAATTGGAGCTGGATCCACAATAACAAAAAATACACCAGCAAACGAGCTATCATTATCGCGAGCAAAACAAACCAGCATTCCTGGCTGGGAAAAACCAAAGAAGAACTAAATTATGTGTGGAATAGTAGCAGGCATATCCAATAAAAATGTTTTACCTGTTTTAATCGATGGATTAGAGCGTCTAGAATATCGAGGCTATGATTCCGCAGGGATTGCTATTTTAAATGATAAAATCCAGCGTATTCGATCTATTGGTCGAGTTGCTTCAATAAAAAATAAAGTTAAAAAATCAAAATTAAAAGGATCTCTAGGTATTGGGCATACCCGTTGGGCAACGCATGGCGGAGTAACTGAAGATAATGCTCACCCACATGTATCTAACAATCAAATTGCTGTTGTTCATAATGGCATTATTGAAAATCATGAAGCTCAATGTAGCCGTTTAAAAAAATTAGGGTATAAATTTGCATCTGAAACAGATACAGAAGTAATCGCACACCTTATTCATTATTACTACAACAATAAAAACAAAAAAGATTTATTAAGAGCAACTTATTTAGCTACAAAAGACTTAGTGGGAGCCTATGCAATTGCAGTAATTACGGTTGATAATCAAAAAGAATTAGTTTGTGCAAGGCTTGGATGCCCATTAATTATTGGTCAAGGTAAATCAGAATACTTTATTGCGTCAGATATTAGTGCTTTATTAGAAGTGACAAGAAATATCATATATCTTGAAGATGGAGATTTAGCTAGGATAGCAACCGATTCATTGGAGATTTTTGGAAGCAATTTAAAGAAAAGAGTAAGAAAAGTACATCATAGCAAAGTAAAACTATCATCGATGGATTTAGGGCCTCATGATCACTTCATGCAAAAAGAAATTTATGAGCAACCAAGAGCATTGGGGGATACTATTGAAGCTGTAATCGATAATAATAAATTTGATAACTCATTGTTTGGCAATAAAGCCAAAGATATTTTTAAGAATATAGATAGTATTTTGATTCTTGCTGCAGGCACAAGTTATTATGCAGGCCTCACAGCTAAATATTGGTTTGAAAGCATTGCTCAAATTCCAACAACCATAGAAATTTCAAGTGAATATAGATATCGAGATTCGGTACCTAATCCAAACCAGTTGATTATAACTATTTCTCAGTCAGGAGAGACACTTGATACTATCGAAGCATTAAAGCATGCAAAAAAAATAGGGCATAAGAAAACATTAGCGATTTGTAATGTTCAAGAAAGCGCAATTGTAAGAGCATCAAATTTAGTGTTTTATACGCGGGCGGGTATAGAGATAGGAGTGGCATCTACAAAAGCATTTACAACTCAATTAATTTCATTATTTATTCTAACAGTCACCTTAGCAAAAAATAAAAAACTTATTAGCCTGAAAAAAGAGAAAAATTATTTAGAAGATCTAAGGTCTTTAGTTGGTGGGATTCAATCCGCATTAAATTTAGAACCACAAATTAAACAATGGGCTAAACATTTCTCAAATAAAGAGCATGCTTTATTTTTAGGGCGAGGTATTCACTATCCAATAGCATTAGAAGGTGCTTTAAAATTAAAAGAAATTTCATATGTCCATGCAGAAGCCTATCCTGCTGGAGAATTAAAACATGGCCCGTTAGCTTTGGTTGATAAAAATATGCCAGTTGTTGTAATCGCTCCTAATGACTCATTACTTGAAAAAGTTAAATCGAATATGCAAGAAGTAAAAGCACGTGGAGGGATATTATTTGTTTTTGCAGATGCGGATAGTCATTTTGTTGAAGAAAAAGGTATCAAAGTAATAAGAGCACCGAGACATACTGGTGTTTTATCCCCAATTATTCATTCAATTCCTGTTCAGTTACTGGCATATCATGTTGCTTTGAGAAAAGGAACCGATGTTGATAAACCAAGAAATCTTGCTAAGTCTGTCACAGTCGAGTAGTTTTGCTCGTACATGTTTAGAGGTTAAAACTATGAAAAAAATCAGTCACTGTTGAATAAATAATTGATTTTATTAAATAAAAGAGAGGTTGTAACAACCCTTTTTCATGTTGCTTTTGGTGGAAAAAATATCCAAAGAAAAAGTGCCCAACCCAAACAAATACAGTATAAAGCAACGAAAAATTGGGTAGGAAAATTCCAGTAAATAATTTGCGAAATCCAATGCGCAATAAATGACTGAGAGTAATGATAACCGCGCAAACTTTGTTCTATTGATGTCAATGGGCAGGTTAGACCGAGTAATGTTTCGCTTGTTATCAATCCCATCAACGAACAATGGATTAACCTTATTTTTCGATTAGTAGTAATAACCCAACCAAACTTGTAACCAACGGGTATGATGAAAAGTCCTACCGTGATGAAAATCACAACGCAAAAATGAAAAACCAAAACCAAATCAGCAATCAATAAACTAATCTCCATAGTCCTAAATCTAATCAGTCACTATTGAGTAAATACATTGTTTCAAGGGGAACCTAAAATTATATACTATAAATACAATATATAGTAAATTTTAAAATGTTTTTAACAATATATAGGTATTTTTTAACACAAAAAAACGTTATAATTTATCAAGTTTAAAGAGATGAAAGTTTAAACTTTTTTTTACAACAGGAGAAATAAGAATGGATATATTAGGAACTATTAGAAAGTGGTCTGCTGGACTTGCAGAAACTGCAATAAGTCTTGCAGCATTAGCAATTGCACTACAAATCTTAATGGGCTCAGCAAATGTACCATTTCTTGGATCAACCGATGTTATCGGTAATGTATCAAGTATCCTAGATACGCTTGGTAGTCAGGGTCTTATTGGTTTAGTAGCGTTATGGGTATTATATTCTATTTGGAAATCACGCAAATAGTTTTGAAATAGATATTAAGAAATAAAAAAGGGCTCCGTCGGAGCCCTTTTTATTGTAATACATATTTTTGAATTAGAAGTGTGACTAATATAATTCCACCACAGGAAGAACCAAGAGCTAGGTAATAATTAAATCCATTTTTTAGCATCCAGGTAAGTAAAAATAAAAAGGGAATACCAGCTAGCAGAATGATTACTGTTTCTTGAGTTAATAAAGAAATTTTATTTATATCTCTAGATTCTTCCCATATAAATGTAAAAGAAGTAAAAAGAACAATAGGGAGCCCAAGTAAAATTGCAGCTAACGAAGTACTTTTTTTGCTTAATTCTGAAGCTGCTACAATGATTACAACTGCAATAATGATTTTTATAAGATAAGCCATAGTAATAAGATAGGTTATATTGCTAAAGATTCAAAATAATAAACAAATATTTCACATTAAGTAGTGTCATATTTAGTTGGATATTGTTAATATCTAACTTTATATTCATGATAAAAATATGCGCCCACCAATTTTAACAAAATGTCCTGTTGAAAATCTTATTGCCGATTTAAAAGACTCGAAAGATGCAATGGTTTGGGTTATTCGTTTTATTCCGCAAATATTAAATAAACAAAAAATACATGCAAATGCTATTTCTTTAGTAAAAAGAATTAGCTTGTTTAAAAAGCAACCTATCACTGACGATGATATTCAAAAATTAGAGAATCATTTAAAAGAGATCGGCAGGGATGACTTAACTTGTGCCCGACAAACAGATAATAGGAAAGAAAATGTATTAGTATTTTGTAAGCATGATGATGCGCCTGAGACGATTGATGGAATAGAGCGACATATTTATCGAATAATTCCAAATGCGAAATTGAAATTCGGTGTTTCAGATATTAATCGTGACCGTTGTTGTATTGTGAAGAAAAAAACTTGGAAAACAGAAAAAGATCGACCAACTGGAGTTTATTCAATAGCTGATCTTGCATCGATAGATTAAACTAAATAGCACTTGGTGCAATTGTTTTTTTATTCATCCTTTTTCTTGCATTTGTTCTATTTTTAAAAGTTTTTTTAGATTTATCAAACCCCCGTTTAGATTTATTAAAAGGACCACCACCTCTTTTTTTCTTTTCTGGTTGCTTGGAAGCTCCTTTTGTTGGCTCCATACCAGCTATAACTTTAGTTTCGATTTTCATGCCAGTAAAGCGTTCGATTTTTCTTAAATGCTCTCTATCGGTTGGAGATACAAAACTTAACGCAAGTCCTTTCTTATTCGCCCGACCTGTTCTACCAATCCTGTGGATATAGTCTTCTGCAAATCTTGGCATATCATAATTAAACACATGTGTAATATCTTTTACATCAATTCCTCTAGATGCAAGATCAGTTGCTACAAGCACTTTAATTTCATTTCTTTTAAAGCGATTGATTGTTTTAGTTCTTGATCCCTGGGACATATCACCATGGAGCGCGGCAGTTTTAAAATCAGAATGATATAGATCATCAGTAAGTTTATCGGCTTGTCTCTTAGTTGCAGTAAAGATTAGTGCTTGATTTAAATCTTTATCTGCAAGAAAATGCTGCAGCAATTGTTGTTTGTGAAATTGATTGTCAACATAATATAGAGATTGTTGAATATTAATGTGGCCTTTAGTTTCAGGCTTAATAGATATTGTGGTTGGATTTTTTAGAAACTCGTTAGCAATTTTAGAAACAGAGTTATCTAATGTAGCTGAGAACATTAACATTTGTTGTTGTTTGGTAGTGGCATTAAAAATTTTACGGATATCAGGTATGAATCCCATATCTAACATTTTATCAGCCTCATCAAGCACCATTATCTTGGTATCTTTAAATTTAATTTTTCCTTGCTTAAATAAGTCTAAAAGGCGCCCTGGGGTTGCAATTAGGATATCTAATGGTTTTGAAAGAAACCTATTTTGTAATTTATATGACATTCCTCCAACCACAGTTGCAGAATTAATATTGATATAACGCGCGTATTTTTTAATGCTGTCAGTAATTTGATTTGCAAGCTCCCTAGTAGGGCTAACAATTAGGACACGAGGGCCTCTGACTTTATTTTTATCTTGGAGAAGTAATTCTAAAATGGGAAGAACAAATGCGGCTGTTTTTCCAGTGCCAGTTTGAGCAGATGCTAAAATATGTTTATTTTGCAGAATCTCAGGTATTGATTTTTTTTGAATCTCTGTTGCGTCTGTATAGCCAGCCTCAGAAATAGCCTTATTTATTGCAGGCGTAAAATTGAAAGTTTTAAAAGACAAAAAATTTCCTTATATTTGATGTAATCATAAGACTGGCAATATAAAGAATAGAGGCAATCTTTCGAGAGCGAATTATATATGTATTTAAAAATAAAGCAATTGTGCTAAAAATGGTAATTATTTATAGGTAGCAATAAGGTTGATCTTTTCAACTAAAGTTAATTTTTTTATTGCATACTCTTTTTGACTGGCTTCCCTACGATCTTTACATTTATCTTGATATACTAAAGAAAAGGGGGTTCTACCTTTAGTATATTTAGCCCCTTTATTAGTTTCATGTTCATGAATTCGTCTTTTAATATTATTAGTTATCCCAGTATAGTAAGTATTATCAGAACATTTGAGAATATATACGCACCATGTACTTTCTTTAGATTTTGCTAGTTCTGCAAGCGTAACTAATCCACTGACATTATAGTTAGCCATTATGCTACCAGGTTAATACAGCCCTGAATCTCACTTTATTGTCTCTTAGTTTTTTTATTGCATCATTTATTTGATCAAATTTAAAATGCTCAACCATAGGAGAGATTTTATGCTTTGAACAAAAATCTAGCATTTTTTTTATATTGATTGGGCTGCCAACAGGAGAGCCAGAAATTGATTTTCGTCCACTCATAAGAGAAAAAACAGAAGTTTCAATAGGAGCAAGAACTGCCCCTACAAAATGAAGTCTGCCCCTTGGTTTAATAGTGCTTAAATATAAATTCCAGTCTAATTTAACATTCACAGTTGAAATTATTAAATCAAACTGACTACCTAAACTTTTAATTGTAGATTGATCTGTTGAAGAAACGATTTCATCTGCTCCCAACGATTTAAGTAAATTATTCTTATCTTCAGAGTTAGTAAAAGCTGTAACATGGCAACCTAAAGCTTTATAAAATTTAAGTGCTAAATGTCCCAATCCGCCAATGCCGATAATGCCAACTTTATGATCTTTATTAATATTAAATTCAACGATAGGGGTAAAAACTGTAATGCCACCACATAATAATGGCCCTGCATCTTCATGATTCAATCCATTAGGAATAGGGATTACACTTACCTCATCTGCAGTAACTTGTTCCGCAAATCCACCATATTGGCTAAAAACTGTTTTGTTTGTTGAGCTACAAAAGTTATGGTCCCCAGCATCACAATGCTCACAATCATGGCAATAGCCAGAATGCCAGCCTAAACCAACCCGATTACCAATTTTATGCAAAGAAACATTTGAGCCCACACCAATTATTTCACCAATAACTTCGTGTCCTGCGACCATAGGGTATTTAGATGCCCCCCAGCTGTTATCAATTGCACTAATATCACTATGACAAATGCCACACGATTCAACTTTAATTTGAACTTCTTTTTCTTTTAAAGGCTCCGCTTCATAGTCAAAAACTTCTAGATTTTTTCCAGCTTCCATTGCAGCATATGCTTTAATCATAAATCTAATCCTATATTAGTTAAAAATTAATTAAATAAAGTGTAACACTATAATTATTTAATTAAATTAGACACCTAAAGGTTACTTTAACTTATAAATCTTTGGTAATTTGGTCTAGGTAATCTGGAAAATATTGACTAATTATTTCAAGGCTAAATTCTCGCAGAATAGACTGATTAGATTCCCGTTTTAATAAAAATTCAAATGACTTAATAATTAAATCAATCTTACTAATTTTACCTTTAGTAATATTTTGGTGGATTTTTGAGCTCAGTTTAACGATATGCTCAGTTTGACTGGTACTATTTACTACTACTTTAAATACATTATCGGTGATTTCTATTACTTTAATCATAGTTTTATTGTGTTAATTCCTGCATACATTTTGTAAAGCTAGGGGTGCCAATATTAAATCCTAAACGCTCACATTTTTTTTTTGCAACTGCACCACTGAGCCTTTTAGATGATTTCCCATCAATATTCAACTCTTCTTTAAGTTTACCAGCATAATTACATTTAAATTCAAAGATAGTTTGCATTATAAAATCAGCTCCAGATTCAATTATGCTGTCTTGATCCAAACCTCCATAAATTTTACAAGATCGAATCATAAAGGAATTAGAGTCTTCCCCCCCATAATATTCATTAACAATTCTTCCAGTATAGTCATTATGTGGAGCGGGGTATTGAGTTTCGTTAACAAGATTAGTTGAACATCCAACAATAATAGTTAATAGAAATAGATTAATTAATTTAAAAAAACTATTTATTAAAGAAATCATAAGCTCATATAATATAATTAGTTAGAATAAGCTAGCGTTTTATGCCTGATATTAGAACCCAACCATCTTTGCGGCTCGAGGGTTGAAAATCAAACCATTTACTGTATTTTTTTTTTATTGCTTCCTCTTGTGACTGAAGTATACCTGAAAGAGCAATTTTCCCTTTCGTATTACAATGCTCAGCTAATACTGGAGCTAACACACTAAGAGCGCTTGAAAGAATGTTGGCAACAACAAGATCCGCTTTATACTTTATTTTATTTGAAGTATTACTCCAAAATATTTTGACGTTATTTATTTCTGCATTTTCTTGGCTTGTTTTGATAGCTTGATCGTTAATATCAACTCCAATAACTTTTTTTGCCCCTATTTTTATTGCCGCGATACTTAAAATACCTGAGCCACATCCATAATCTAAAATAGTTAAATTTTTATTCGAATTTTCCAGTAACCATAAAAGACAGAGATGAGTGGTGGGATGTGTACCAGTCCCAAAAGCTAGACCAGGATCTAAAATTAGACTAATAGCCTTTTTATCTTGAATTTTATGCCAGGTTGGAATAATCCATAATTTGTCATGAATATGAATTGGTAAAAATTGAGATTGGGTTAATTTAACCCAGTCTTGATCTTGAATATCTGAAATTGAAAAAGATAAATTAATGCTATTAAATTTATTTTTTAAAGATGCTTTTATTAATTCAATATCGATTGTCTTTTCAAATAACGCCTGTACAGTATTATTTTTCCAAAATTGTTGGGATTGATTATGAGGCTCCCCAAAAATTAGTTCTTCGTTATTTTGATTGAGATTTGTATCTTCAATTGAAATAGAGATTGCTCCAAGCTCTATTAAGAAATCACTTATTGAATCAACTTCTTGTTTATTTGTTTGAACAATTAAGTTTGTCCAAGACATTATTTACGATTTGATCCCAAACTTATTTTCAAGATAATGAATACTAACCCCACCATCTTTGTAGGCTAAATCATTCATCAAGTCTATGTGAAGCGGAATATTTGTTTTAATTCCTTCAATGACTACTTCAGATAAAGCAATTCTCATTTTAGCAATTGCCTGTTCTCTATTGCTACCTGTAGTAATAATTTTGCCGATCATAGAGTCGTAATGAGAGGGTATTTTATAGCCACCATATGCATGAGTGTCAACTCTAACCCCTGGGCCACCAGGCAAATGGAAGCGATTAATAATTCCCGGTGAGGGGGTAAAATCATAGGGGTCTTCGGCATTAATTCTACATTCAATTGAATGACCAGTTATTTTAATATCCTTTTGCCTAAAAGATAATTTTGTACCGAATGCCGCTTTAATTTGCTCTTGAACAAGATCTATACCTGTGATTGATTCTGTTACTGGATGCTCGACTTGTAGTCTAGTGTTCATTTCAATGAAATAGAATTCATCGTTTTGATAAAGAAATTCAAAAGTCCCTGCTCCTACATAACCAATTTTTTTACAAGCATCTGCGCAGCGCGAAGCAAGTTTAAGTTTTTGTTTTTCTGGAATGCCGGGAGCAGGGGCTTCTTCAATAATTTTTTGATGCCTTCTTTGAAGGGAACAGTCCCGATCCCATAAATGAATTACATTTTTATGTTGGTCCGCTAGAATTTGAAATTCAATATGGCGAGGATTTTCTAGAAATTTTTCCATATAAACAATGGGATTGCCGAATGCAGCTTGAGCCTCACTTTTTGTCATAGAAACGGAGTTTAACAATGCCGCTTCAGTGTGCACAATACGCATCCCTCTCCCACCACCACCACCAGATGCTTTAATAATTATTGGATAACCAATTTTCTGTGCAATGGTTAATATTTCTGATGAGTTATCTGGTAAAGCACCATCTGAACCCGGAACACAAGGAACCCCCGCTTTTCTCATGGCTTCTTTTGCGCTAACTTTATCGCCCATTAGTCGAATTGTATCGGAGTGGGGACCAATAAAAGTAAAGCCACTTTTTTCAACACGTTCGGCAAAATCTGAACTTTCAGAGAGGAATCCATATCCTGGATGAATTGCTTGTGCATCAGTGACTTCTGCAGCGCTAATAATTGCTTGTATATTTAGATAGCTTAAATTTGAAGGAGCAGGCCCAATACAAACAGATTCATCTGATAGAGCCACATATTTTGCTTCTGCATCAGCTTGGGAGTGAACTGTGACCGTCTTAATGCCCATTTCTTGGCAAGCACGTAAGACTCTTAAAGCAATTTCACCGCGATTAGCGATTAATATTTTATCAAACATAAATTAGTTTTTTATCCAATGATAAATAGAGGTTCGCCAAACTCGACAGGTTGGCCATTTTCAATAAGAATCTTTTTAATTATTCCATCCCGATCACATTCAATCTCATTTAGCAGCTTCATAGCTTCAATGATACATAATGTGTCCCCTTTTTTTACAGAGGACCCAACTTCAATAAACGGAGATGAGTCTGGTGACGCTGCTCTATAAAAAATTCCTACCATAGGAGAATTAATAGAATTACTATCATTTGCAATTGCAATCTTTTTTTCTTCATTGGAAATAGGGGGTTCTTCTAACTTGATTATTTGTTGTGCATTTAATGCTGCTTGGCTCTGAATTAATTGTGGTTGAGGAGGAGTAAAAGTATTTCGGCTAATTTTAACCTTCTCCTCACCCTCTGTAAGTTCTAGTTCTGATATTCCTGATTCTTCAACTAAATCAATCAATTTCTTTAATTTTCTTAGATCCATAATTGCCTCTTATTTATTTAATTTGGCTGCATAATTTAAGGCAGCACAATATCCTTCAGTACCTAATCCACTGATAACACCGACTGCAATATCAGAGAAAAAAGATTGCTTTCTAAAATCTTCACGGGAAAATACATTAGAAATATGTACTTCAATAAATGGTATTTTCATCGCAGCAAGCGCATCTCGAATAGCAACTGAACTATGCGTATATGCCGCAGGATTGATAATAATAAAATCACTTTTCAGGGATTGAATTTTATCTACAATTTCTGATTCACTATTACTTTGATAAACATCTACATTGAGCTTTAATTTAGTCGCTTCGTTTGTAAGGACGATATTAATATCGCCTAATGTAAGAGTTCCATAATGATCCGGCTCACGTTTGCCCAGGAGGTTTAAGTTTGGACCATGAATAACAGTAATATTTTTTATTTTCATAATTAAAATTAAATATACAAATTACAAGTGAAGAGTGATTTTGCCGAAAATAACAACTTTTGTCTACATTTTAATGGATTTTAATGTATCTTTTATTTAATCGTATCTTTTATGTAAGCGTTTAAGCTTTTCATATCTAATTTACCATAAAAGACTTTTAGTATTTTACCATTTGGTTTAATTAAGACAGTAAAGGGTAAAACGCCTTTATCGTTCCCTAAGGACTTAGAAATTTCGACACCTTTAATATCATTTGAGATTAAAGATACATAATTAATAGGCGTCTTAATAAGAAATTTATTTACAGCCTCAATTTCATCAATAGCAATCCCAATTAAATGAATTTGTTTATTATTATCAAAAAGATTATTGAGCTCAGGTATTTCTTCTCTACAAGGAGCACACCATGTCGCCCAAAAATTTACTAATAACCACTTTTTTTTATATTGAGAAAGTGAAATATTCTTATTATTTATATCTTTGGTTACCGAATTAAAAAAAATTTTTGTATGAGGGGGCTCTAAGGAGGGGGATAAATTATTACCAAAATATAGCCCAGCAAAAACACTTATAAAACCGATAAAAATAATTAAAAATATGAATTTTAAATTTGTCATTTTTGTGCCTTTAAAAGTATCGAGGAAAATTCATTGGCGTTTTTAAAGCCAATAGTTCTAAGTTCTTTTATTTCAATACCTTCAGAATCGAAAAAAATGATTCCCGGGGGACCAAAAAGGCCAAATTCTTGAAGAAGAAGTTGATGTTCTTTATTGTTTTTTGTTACATCAACCTGAAGCAATTCAAATTTATCCATTAAATTAATTATATTCGGGCTATTAAATGTAAATTTTTCATATTCTAAGCAAGAAACACACCAGTCAGCATAAAAATCTAACATAATAGGTTTTTTATTTGAGTCAGTTTGAAAATTTTGAAGCTCAATAATATTATTGATAGGTATAAATGTCTGGCTGGGTTCATGACTTGAATTTATCCACATAGTTTTTGTTTGAAAAATAATTAAACTAACGATCGTTAAACTAGCAATAGTTAAAATTATGTTAGTTATTCTTTTAGTTTTTTTATTGAACCAAATGAAATAAAAACTAGAAATTAAGAGGATTGAGAATAGGCTATAGAAAAATAATAATTCAGAAAGTAAAGGCCGAATAATATAAATAGCCATAGCTATTAAAATAAAACCCATTAATTTTTTTATTTTTATCATCCATGGTCCGGGTTTAGGAATAATTTTGATGGAAAAAACTCCAATAGCTAAAAGTGGGATGCTCATCCCAAGGCTCATAAAGAGAAGCGAACCTCCACCAAGTATTAAATCGTTTGATTTTCCAATATAAAGAATTGCAGCTGCTAAGGGGGGAGCAACACATGGACTTAGAATCAAAGAAGAAATTAACCCAAGCACAAAAACATTAAATGAATTTTCTAGTTTAAAGTTTTGTAAAATATTAGCAATTTTGTTCTGGATATTAGAAGACAGAGTTAACTCGAATAAACCAAACATAGCTATAGCAAAAATAAAATAAAGAAAACCAGCAAATAAAATAAAGTTTGTATTTTGCAAGCTGGAAGATAGCAGTGTCCCTGTCATGCCAGCAATAATTCCAAGGAGAGTGTAGGTAAAAATTATTCCCCCAACATAGCAAAGTGTTAACCGAATATAATTCTTTGGGTTAGAGGCAATAATAATGCCTGATAATACTGGCACCATTGGTAATACACATGGTGTTAAAGATAATAAAAATCCTGAAAGAAAAAAGCCTATTAGAGTCAGAATAAAATTTTGGTTAGAAATTTTTGAAATTATAATGTCAGTTTCTGAGAACTCTGAATCGGTCGAGTAATTTTTTATTGCAGTTGTTTTAATAATTTTTGAAATTGGTGGATAACAGAGGCCTCTTTCACTACATCCCTGATATTCGAGAATAATTTTATGGGTATCAGAAATTGGCTCTTGAGTAATTAATTTTATAGTTGTAGTTTTATAAAAAACTTCTTGTTTGCCAAAAAATTCATCCTCTTTAATTTTTCCATTAGCTTTAATTAGATCAAAATCTAAAACTGGATCTGTGGATACATTTAGTTTTGATTTATATAAATAATAGCCAGGTGCAATATTAAATTTGATGCCTAGCTCTTTTAAACCTTTGATACTAAAGATTTGGAATTTAAATGCTTTATCGGCAGGTAAAAAATCATTTTTTTTATTGTATAAAGACGAGCTTTGATTATCAGCAGACGCAAGAGAGCAAATAAATATTGATAAAAAAGCAATTAAGAATAGATTTAGGTGTTGTTTCATCTTTTAAGGCTCTGAATAAGGCTATAATTATAGTATTATTAAGAAAGTCTGTATGTTAATTAAATTAGTGAATATCATAACCCAATACTTATGCGCTTGATTCTTCTTTTCGGTTTAATTCTTTTGCCATTTGCTGAAATTTGGGGCTACTTCAAATTTGGAAGCCTCTATGGTTGGTGGTTTTTGCTTTACTTGATAGTAATGACAGTTTTGGGCTGGCGGCTTATTCAAGAAGAAAAAACTTTAGTCTTATCAAGGTTTATGAGTATTATGGAACACGGTGGAAACCCTATGGTGTTGATACTTGGAACGGCAAAAAATTTAATGGCGGGTGGATTGTTCTTATTTCCAGGGATTTTTTCTGACATTATTGCTATCATTCTTTTGCTTATTCCAATAAAGAACAATGAAGAGCGGCAAGATGAATTTAAAGCTAATACATTCAATAAAAAAAAGGACTCAACTAACAAAGGTGATGTAATTGAGGGAGAATATCGTCGGGAAGATGAACCAGAATAGAATATGTCTTATATCGTAACTTTAAAATCCTCAGGGAAAACATTTCAAGTAAAGCCAAGCCAAACTATTTTAGAAGCGGCTATGATTGCTGGTATTACAATACCTTATGGCTGTAGAAATGGTATGTGTGGCTCATGCAAGGGACAGTTGGTGGCCGGAAAAGTAATGCTAGAAGATTATCAAGAATCAGCACTTACAGAAAAAGAACAATTAAATGGGCTAATTTTATGTTGTAAAGCATTAGCTACTGACGATATTACAATTGATATCAGGGAGATTGAGGGAGATGAAGTAATTGAATCTAACGTTACTCCAGTAAGAGTTGAGACATTAGAAAAATTAAATAAAGATGTTATAAAAATGGTTCTAAAACTACCAGGCAATGATCTTTTGAAGTTTAGGGCTGGACAATATATTGAGTTTATTATGGCCAATAATTCTAGAAGAGCTTTCTCGTTAGCTAATCCCCCCCATGAGAATTTACTTGAACTTCACTTAAAATTGATTGAAGGAGGTAAATTTACTCAATTTGTTTTTAATGAAATGCGGGAAAAAACTATTCACCGTATCGAAGCACCTATCGGCCAATTTTATTTAAGAGAAAGTGAAAAGCCTATATTGTTTGTGGCAGGAGGAACGGGTTTTGCTCCTATCAAATCTATTATTGAAGATATGATTTTTAATAACATAAAGCGACCTATTTTCTTATATAGGGGAGTTGAGGTATTTGATGATTTATATATGCATGACCTTTCTTTAGAGTGGGCAAATTCATTAGACGCATTTACTTATATTCCAGTTTGTGAAAAGAAATCGGAAAATAGTAGCCAATTAAGAATTGGCTTAGTTCATCAAGCGGTTTTGGAAGATTTTCAATCTTTTGATAATGTTCAAGTTTATTGTTGCGGCGCGCCAGGTTTAGTAAAAACTGCTTCTGACTCTTTCGTAGATAAAGGATTGCCTGAGGATGATTTTTTTGCTGATGCTTTTACCTTCGCCCCACCAAAAAAATAATCAATACATACTGATTATATGAAGTAATGAATTTTCGCTTAGATCATTGGTTATAATAATATTATTTGAAATCACACTAAGCGTATCTTTGATTCTTGGATGATTTACAATAATTTTTGCTGATTCTAGCCAATCCCAATCATAGTTTTTATTTTGAGTTAAGAAATGTTTTGCGCTTTCGTAGCTTGAGATTATTAAAAAAATAGAATTATAATTTTGAGTTTCTTGATGTAGTTGATTTAAATTAATAGATAAATAATTTCGAACATAACATTCGCCATAATTTACCTCAGCCCCTTTTTCTTCAAGCATATCTTTTAAAACTTCACGACCGCCTACCCCTCGAATAATTAAAACTTTTTTATCTTGAAGATTATTAAATATCTTATTTTTAATTAAATGTTTAGAGTCGTAAATTTCTTCTGGGCAATGGACATTAATATTGAATTGATTTTCAAGGGCTTCTTGAGTGGTAGGGCCAATACTAGAGAAAATAATATGCCCCGGTAATTCTATTGAAAGACTTTTAAAACGCTCAACAAAAAAATCAACAGCGTTAGTGCTAATAAATATAATGTGTTGGTAGTTTTTTAAATTGTTTAGAATTGAATCAAATTTAGCATAATCTTTAAGGGGCTTAATTTCAGTTAAAGGGTGGTTTAGTAATGAAATATTTGTATTTTTTAACCCTTTTAATAAAACAATATTTTTTTCATAAGGTCTAGTAGATATGAGGGCAATATTTTTTTTTACATCATTTAAACTCATAAGCTTGATAAAATATCCTTTGCTCCCTTATCAATGAGAATCTGACTTAGAGCTTCCCCAAGTTTATAAAAATCTGATTTATTCCCCTTTGTTTCAGCATGAAT
>Ga0315334_10000612_pt1 | contig 21660 bp, 15 predicted proteins | sample M150034915metaG_FD_205555 | JGI IMG/M metagenome (GOLD analysis project Ga0315334, IMG submission 205555) | Ammonia-oxidizing marine archaeal communities from Monterey Bay, California, United States - M1 500m 34915 | ecosystem: Environmental > Aquatic > Marine > Intertidal zone | place: USA... | reverse complement strand
CGCTTCGGTTACACGGCTGGAACCAATCGCGCCCAAAAAGCCCCGGTGACGATCGAGCACGCCGATGGCGGAACGACGATTCGAGTCAACCAACGCGAGAAGCCGCCCATCAACGACAATTTCAAGATCATGGGTCGGTTTCAATTTAATGCCGGCAAAGCGGTTGTTTCTGTTTCAAACGAGAACACCAGTGATGTTGTAATCGCCGATGCGGTGGTTTTTGTGCCGGTTGCGGAGTTAAAAAAAGATTCTGTCCCCGACCAACGCTTGGTCAAGCTACGGGGCGAGGTCGATCGCCTGGTCAAGCGCGTGGATGCGCTGAAGAAAACCAAGTCGACGGATTTGCCAAAGGCGATGTCGGTGCAGGATGAGAAGGAAACCGGTGACTGGCATGTGCATATTCGCGGTGAAATCCGCAACAAGGGCGCAGTCGTGCCCCGTGGGTTTCTTCAAGTCGCCAGCAAAATGAAAACCGTCGCGCAGCCGACGATTGCCACTGGAAGGAGTGGTCGACTCGAGTTGGCCGAGTGGGTGGCCAGTAGTGACAACCCGCTGACAAGCCGCGTGATGGTGAACCGAATTTGGCACCATCTAATTGGAAAGGGGCTAGTTCGAACGACCGACAATTTTGGGATGATGGGAGAGAAACCGAGTCACACGGCTCTGCTGGACTGGTTGGCGCATCAGTTCGTTGTTGATCAATGGTCCGTGAAGAAAATGATTCGCCGCATAGTAATGTCGCGTACCTATCGACTGTCCTCAACTGGCGAGAGCACAGGGTGGGTTACCGATCCGGAGAACCGCCTGATTTGGCGAGCCAACCGCAAGCGGCTTACAGCGGAAGCGATCCGGGATTCGATTCTATCGGTCAGCGGACAATTAAGCATGCAACAAGGTGGCCCCACAATTCGTAAATTTTCGCAGTATGACTGGGGGTACGAATTTAATACCATCCGACGCAGCGTGTACGTGCCGCTGTTCCGCAACACGTTGCTTGAGGTAATGGAGGCGTTTGATGTTGCCAACCCAAACGTTGTGTCCGGTCGGCGTTCTGAAACCACATTGCCGACTCAGGCGTTGTACCTGATGAACAGCCCCTTCGTAAATGCCGAGGCGGAGCGGGCAGGGGAACGCATCATTCGTTCCGGGGTGAGCGATGCTGAGCGGGTGCGCCTGGTTTATCGACTTGCGCTGGGTCGCGAACCCAGCGCTGTTGAGGCGGATGTGGTGATGAAATTTATGGAGGAATCGAAAACCGGCCAAAAGTCTAGGGCTTGGTCGGCCCTGGTTCACTCGCTTTTTGGCAGTGTGGACTTTCGACACTTGGATTGACCATCGGAAAAAATGAATTATAATTCCTACGTGCAACCGATTTCGCGCAGGGAAATGCTCAGGACTTCGGCCTGTGGGTTTGGTTCATTGGCCTTTGCTGGGCTGTGCCAGCAGGCGGCGGCTTCTACCGGTCCGGCGACATTGCTTCAGCGTCAGCCTATGTTTGTGCCCCGGGCCAAGCGGGTGATCTTCATTTTTATGGCCGGTGGACCTAGTCATGTCGATTCCTACGACTACAAGCCAGAGTTGATTCGGAACCACGACAAGGATTACGACTTCACTGGCGTTCGATTTGGTACGTTTGGTAAGAAGAGCAAACGGAAGCTGATGAAGCCGCTGTGGGACTTCGAGCAGTATGGTCAATGTGGCCAGCATGTCTCCGAGTTGTTCCCGCACACGGCGCAGATGGTTGACGATATATGCTTCATCAAATCGATGCACACCGAGGGCGTTGCTCATGGTCCTTCGACATTGTTTATTCATACCGGTGCCACCAATTTAGTCCGTCCGTCGGTTGGTAGTTGGGTGACGTATGGTCTGGGCACAGAAAACCAGAATTTACCCGGCTTCGTGACACTGCAGCCTTCCGGCTCGAAGGGCGGTCCACGAAACCACTCCAACGCCTTTCTGCCGGCGATCTATCAGGGCACTGCCATCGGCAAGGCCGGGCAACCAGCGAGTGAGGCAACGTTGCGTAATGCTGTGAACTCGTCGTTGTCGCATGCCGAGCAAGTGAACAACTTCAAGTTGTTGCAGCAGATAAACCGAGCCCAGCTGGCCGGAAAACCTCAGGACGACCAACTCGAGGCGGTAGTGCAATCGTTCGAGCTCGCCTGGCGTATGCAGATGAACGCCCCTGGGGTGTTCGATCTGTCCGGCGAAAGCGAGGCAACCAAGAAACTTTACGGTATCGGCGAAAAACCGACGGACAACTTTGGTAAGCAATGTATGATGGCACGCCGCATGGCGGAGTCTGGGGTGCGGTACATTCAGGTTAATTACGCAGATGAGAGCACTAATCCGCGCTGGGATCAGCACAGTAACATGCCTAAGCACATGGATCATGCCCGTGCCACCGACAAGCCGGTCGCTGGACTTCTGGCGGATCTGAAAAACCGTGGACTGCTCGAGGAGACGCTGGTTTGGTGGGGGGGCGAATTTGGGCGCACACCGTTCTCGCAAAGCGGTGATGGGCGAGATCATAATCCACGGGGCTTCACAACGTGGCTCGCAGGCGGTGGCGTCAAACCTGGAACTTCCTACGGGTCGACCGACGAACTCGGCGACACCGCAGTGGAGAACAAGGTTCATATGCACGATTTACACGCGACCCTCCTGCATATTCTTGGCTTGAATCACGAAAAGCTGACCTATCGTTATGCCGGTCGAGACTTCCGCCTGACCGACGTCCACGGCAGCGTCGTTCACGATATCTTATCCTAACCTCATTTCCATGGCTCACGGTCGTGCAATGATAAAACGTCCGTGGGTGTTTGTTCTTCTTGCCACCCAACTGACAGTCATCGCTGGAGCGGATTTTCAACGTGACGTGCGCCCGATCCTAGCCGGTCACTGTTTCAAGTGTCACGGGCCGGATGAAAAAACCAGGAAGGCCGATTTGCGGCTGGATATTCGTCCGGAAGAATCGCTGTTCAACCGCTTGACCAAGCGGATCGATCATGACGATTCCGATGAAGTGATGCCTCCACTATCGAGTAAAAAGCCCTTGTCTTATGAACAGAAAAGAGTGCTAAAGGAGTGGGTCAGGCAGGGCGCTGGCTATGCCGAACACTGGGCTTTTATCCCCCCCAAGGCTGCGCCTTTACCAAGGGTGAATCAAACAAGCTGGCCTCGCATCGATCTAGACTACTTCACCCTTGCGCAAATGGAGTCGGAGGGGCGGAAGCCTGCGCCGGAAGCGGACCGTTACCGGCTGATCCGCCGGTTGTCACTGGATCTCATCGGTCTGCCCCCCTCGCCGGAAGAGGTGCATGCGTTTGTGGAGGACCAGCACCCCGATGCTTATGGGCGACTGGTTGATCGACTGCTGGATCGGCCAGAGTACGGCGAGCGTTGGGCACAGCCTTGGCTTGATCTCGCGCGTTACGCGGATACGAACGGCTATGAAAAGGATCGGCCACGCTCCATCTGGCCGTGGCGCGACTGGGTTATCAACGCGCTCAACGCCGACATGCCTTTTGACCAGTTTACCGTTGAGCAAATTGCCGGTGACATGCTGCCCAACTCCACCCAGGACCAGCACGTGGCCACCGGTTTTCACCGTAACACTATGGTGAACGAGGAGGGAGGCATCGACCCGCTGGAATTTCGATTTTACGCGATGGTCGACCGCGTTAACACCACCGCCACTACCTGGCTCGGCCTCACTCTTGGCTGTGCACAGTGCCATACACACAAGTTCGATCCGGTGCCACACCGATCATACTATGAGATGATGGCGTTTCTCGACAACACTTCCGAGTTGGAACTACCGCTGCTCACCCCGCAACAAAGGCGGCAACAGGAATCGATCCACCAAGAAATTAATCAAAAGCTTTCGGCACTGCCGGTGAACAAGGCCAAGTACGATTCATGGCTGAAGACTCTACGCGCCAAGGCAGTATCATGGCGTACAATCACCCCGACAAAAACGAAAGCCAGCATCGGCTGGCTGCAACTGCAAAAAGATCAATCCATATTTGCCAGTGGCGACACCCGCAAGCACGACATCTATGATCTTGAGTTCGCCGAACTGCCCGAGGGCATCACCGCACTGCGGCTCGAGGCGCTGCCGGATGAACGCCTGCCCAAAGGGGGGCCGGGCCGAGCCTATTATGAGGGGCCAAAAGGGGATTTTTTCCTCAGCGAACTTACACTGACCGCGGACGGGCAACCGGTGGAAATCGCATCCGGTTCGGTCACTTATGCCAAGCAATGGATCGGTAGTGGCAAACCCGGCGCAATGGCCGCATTGGACGGAGACCTGCAGACAGGCTGGTCCGCCAGTGGCCGTGAGGGAAAACCCAGCCATGCGGTTTGGCAGTTGGCCAAGCCGCTCTCAGCCAAGGTGCTCAAGCTACGCATGGATTTCAGTCGGCATTACTCGGCCAGCTTGGGTCGATTCCGTTTTTCCGTGGCGAAGTGCAGTGATCCGCCGCAGGCAAGGGACCTTCCGGGCAGGATTGAGGCGCACTTGGCCAGGCCGGAAGATGCGCTTGGCCAAGCGGGCCGGGAGGCCCTGCGACGGTTCTACATTGAGACATCCAAGGATTTGGCCGAAGCCCGCAAGTCTATCGAGGCGTTGCGCCAGCAGCTACCAAAGCCAGCCACCACGTTGGTGATGGAGGAACGGCCGGCAGCGCACGTGCGCGTCACTCGACGTCATCATCGTGGTGAGTTTCTTTCCCCGCGCGAGAGCGTGACATCGAAGGTGTTGCCATTCCTGCCACCGCTGGGTCAGGACCAACCGCGTAATCGCCTCGGCTTTGCGCGGTGGTTGGTTGACAAAAACAACCCACTCACCGCTCGCGTGGTGGTGAACCGATTCTGGGCCACTATCTTTGGAGAGGGTATCGTGCGTACTACGGATGACTTTGGCTACACTGGTGCTGCACCTACCGATCTGAAGTTACTCGACTGGCTGGCCATCGAATTTATGAACAGCGATTGGTCGCAGAAGAAGCTCCTGCGCCTCATTGTCACCAGCGCCACCTACCGTAAGCGCTCGGGGGCAAGCTATCGGTTGAGTGCCGAGCAAATACGTGATTCGGTCCTGAGCGTTAGCGGACTACTGAATCAAAAGCTTGGAGGCTCAAGCGTTTTTCCGCCACAACACAAAAGTACCGGCGAGGGCATCTACGGTGGAGGTGGCTGGAAAACCAGCACGGGTGCCGGTCGCTATCGGCGAAGCCTCTACACCTATCGCAAGCGCTCCATGCCCTACGCCATGCATGACACCTTCGATGCGCCCAGCCATGAAACCTGCGTGGCGAACCGGGAGATTTCCAACACGCCTCTGCAGGCACTGACTTTGCTTAATGACCAGTTCTTTATGGAGGCCAGCCAGATGCTTGCCCGGGAGCTCGTAGTACGAAAGGAGAGTGAAACAAGCTTGGTTAAACGGCTTTTTGAGCGTTGTCTTGCGCGGCAACCGGATGATCTGGAGTTGCAACTATCGGTAAAATTTTACCGTGAACAGATCTCACGCTTTGAAAACAACGAGCTCAATGCAGCCAAGTTTGGCAGCAAAGGCGAAGGCAACCCCAACATCCTGGCTGCATGGACAATTTTGGCCCGTGCTATTCTAAATACTCATGAATTTATCAACCGCAACTGATAGCCAACGTATCACACGGCGCCATTTTTTCAGCGAGTGTGGCTATGGCGTCGGCAAGTTGGCACTGGCCGGGTTATTAACTGATACCTTTGCTAAAAGCACTGGGCCGGCGGGTACGCATTTTGCCCCGCGAGCCAAAAGTGTGATCCACCTTTTTCAGGCCGGCGCACCGAGCCAGTTGGAGTTGTTTGACTCCAAGCCGAAGCTTAAGCAACTGGAGGGTAGTCCGCTGCCGCCTTCGGTGATCGGCGACCAGCGCTACGCATTCATCCAGCGCAATGCCGCGGTGTTGGGGCCGAGCTTTCCCTTCGCGTGCCACGGCCAGTGCGGTGCGGAACTATCCGACAAACTGCCGCACCTAGCCAAGGTGGTGGACGACATCGCCATCATCCGGTCTATGCATACGGACCAGTTCAATCATGCGCCCGGGCAGATCTTTTTCAGCACCGGCTTTGCCCAGCCAGGCCGGCCGTGTCTTGGTTCCTGGCTCAGCTACGGACTTGGGGCAGAGACGGACAATCTACCGGCGTTTGTCGTTCTTTCCACGGGCGGTGGCATCAGCGGCGGGTCAGCCCTGTGGTCAGCTGGTTTCATGCCCGGTAAACATGCCGGCGTTCGCTTTCGCAACACGGGCGATCCCATCCTCAACGTCAGCAGCCCCTCCGGTGTGGATGTCCGCCTGCAGCGCGAATCACTGGATCTCATAGAGGCCCTCAATCGCCGCCGGTTAGAGGTGGAAAACGACCCTGAGATTGCCACGCGCATCGAGAACTACGAGATGGCCTTTCGCCTACAATCGAGTGCCCCGGAGTTAATGGACCTCAAAAGCGAGCGGCCCGAGACGCTGCAACTCTACGGCGCCGATCCCGCCAAGCCTTCCTACGCTCGCGCCTGTCTGCTGGCTCGCCGCATGATTGAGCGCGGCGTGCGCTGCGTGAATATCTACCACTCCGGTTGGGATGCTCACTCCAACGTGGCCGGCAACATCACCAATAATACCCGCGCCACCGATCAGGCTAGCGCTGCTTTGGTGCAGGATCTAAAGCAGCGCGGATTGCTCGACGAAACGCTGGTGATCTGGGGCGGTGAATTCGGCCGCACGCCGATGGTGGAGAGTAACCCCACTCTCAACCGCTCGCTGGGGCGAGATCATCATCCCCAGGCATTCAGCCTTTGGCTGGCCGGCGGTGGAGTGAAAGGTGGCGTGACGCTGGGAGCGACAGACGAACTGGGATTCCACATCACCGAGCGCCCGGTGCATATCCATGATCTGCAGGCCACACTCCTGCACCTGCTCGGCCTCGACCACGAACGCCTAACCTTTCACCACGGTGGTCGCGACTACCGCCTAACCGATGTTCACGGAAACGTCGTTCACGATATCTTATCCTAAGCCCAGCCGCCGCCGCCGGGCGTTTTGATGATCAAGCAGTCGCCCGATTCCAGTTCTTCCTGCGTAACAGACGCAAGTTCTTTTCTCCCGCCACTGTGTTTGACCAAGTACTGTTGGCCGGGGTGCCCAGATTGGCCACCGTTTAATCCGTATGCTCCTTGGGTTCGGTTTTGGGTGAGGAGCGAGAGTGAAACCGGCTCGGTGAAAATCAGTTCGCGAACGATGCCATTGCCTCCATTGTATTCCCCTTGGCCTCCGGAGTTTTTGCGGATGGCGAATCGCTTCAGTCGGACCGGAAAGTTCCATTCCAAAATTTCCGGGTCGGTGATGGCGGTGTTGGTCATATGCGAGTGTACAGCGTCCGCACCGTCGAACCCTGGGCCGGCACCGGTACCGCCGCAAATGGTTTCGTAGTAGCTGCAACGCTCGTTGCCGAAGATCAGGTTGTTCATCGTCCCCTGGCTTGCAGCGACGATCTCGAATGGCTTGAGCAACAAATTCACCAATCGTTGACTCGTCTCGACGTTGCCGCCGACCACCGGTGGAGCCTGGGTGGAGTCATCAGGGAATTCGGGGTTGAGTAAACAAATGGGCAGAGTGATCTCGACGTGTTTCATGAGTCCCTCATTGAGGGGTATCGGTTCGTCGACGAGCAGGCGAACGACGTAAATTACCGCGCTTTGGACAATCGCTGGTGTTGCATTGAAGTTGCCGCCATGCAGCGCGTCGGTGCCGGTGAAGTCGATGTGAATCTTTCCGCCACCGACATTGATTTTTGCAGCGAGTTTTGTGCCGTCGTCGAGTTGGTCCGTTGCGGTGTGCTGACCCTGTTTGAGGGTAGTGATGCGTCGGGCGATGGCATCAGCCGCTCGTTGCCGAATTTGCCCCATGTAATAGCCCGCTTTTTTTGAGCTGTATTTTATGGCCAATCTCTGTAGCGCTTGGCTGCCGAGAAGGTTGGCGGCGGCTTGAGCCTTGAGGTCTGCCAGGTTGTCCTCAGGCATACGGGACGGATACGGCCCGCCGGTCAGTCGATTTTCGATTTCGCAAAACTGTTCCTCGCCGCGGCGGTAGAGAAAGGTGGGTGGAATGACGACGCCTTCCTCAGCGAGCGACTTAGCTAGGGGTGGCATCGAGCCAGGGCTGATTCCGCCTAACTCGGCGTGATGCGCTCGGTTGGCGACGTAGCCAAGGAGTTGCTCGGCGTCATCGAACACCGGGCTAATGACAGTGATGTCGGGCAAATGAGAACCACCATGTCCAGGATGATTGGTGACGATCATGTCGCCACGATTAAGCGATTGGCCAAGCGCAATCGAGCGGACGCAAAGGCCAAGCGCCCCCAGGTGAACCGGGATGTGCGGCGCGTTGACGACAAGTTGGCCGTTTGGATCCAGTAATGCACACGAGTAGTCGAGCCGTTCCTTTATGTTAGTCGACACTGAAGTTCGCCGCAGTAGTTGGCCCATCTCCTCGACGATCGATCCAAAGCGGTTGGTGAACAGTTCCAGATCGATCAAAGGTAAGGGTTCGGTTTTTTTAGCTGAATTATTTTTCTTAATCGCTTGAATTTTAAGGGTGCCCTCGGAGCCAAGAATGCCGATCCACCCAGGGTCGATTCCGAGTGTGCAAAAACGGTCCTGTACGATTGTTGAGCCCTCGATGCGTTGGCCGGTGTTCAGTGACTTGCGGTCAATGATCGGCTTGTTAAGGGGTTTTTCTGTTGATGAGTCGAATGACTCTCTCGCTACCTTTGGTGGATGCGTAGAGGCGATCACTCTTGCCGAGACGACCTCAATTGGTTTGTTGTCCGGCCAGTAACTGAAGAGCTTTTGGTAGTGTTCCCTAAACACATTCGTTAAGTCGGTGCTTTCGTCGTAGGCGATTTTCTCAGCTGACTCCTGCCCGAAATGTCGAAGAGAAACGAAACGTCGCCGAACGGTGATCTCATCGGCGGCGAAGCCCTCTTTTTTCAGCGCGCCGAGTGCCTCATTGGCCAACTCCTCAAACGTACTGCCAAGTGCCTGGCCAAACGATTCGAGTGGTTGGAGAATCTGCCGCTCAGCGAAGCGCTCCATGACGGCTTCGCGCAGGCCACGTGCGCTAAGCAGGCCGGCATCGGCTGGGCAGAGGATAGTAGTGATACCAAGTTTTTCGGCGATGGCGCAGGCGTGTTGTCCTCCGGCGCCGCCGAAGGCGACCAGCGCGTAGTCGGTGGGATCATAGCCTTCGCGGATGGAAATTTTTCGGACCGCGTCTGCCATCCGTTCGTTGGCGATTTCGAGGAACCCGCTGAGAAGTTTGCGTTTAGGTGGCGGTTTGGGGATTGATTGACAAACCAGCTCGAGCGCGGCGTGGGCGGCGTCAACATCTACGGGAATCCCGAACTGTCTAGGATCAAGCCGGTCGAGTAGTAAATTGACGTCGGTGAGAGTAAGGGGGCCGCCTGCGCCGTAGCAGGCTGGGCCGGGATTCGCGCCCGCGCTCTCGTGCCCGACGAACAATTCATCTCCGTTGAAACCGCAGATTGAACCGCCACCAGCAGCAACCGTCTCGATATTCAGCACCGGTGCGATCACGCGGGCTTGGCCGATGTGATGCTGGAATTTGTAATCAAAGTCACCATCGAACCGGCAGACGTCGGTGCTCGTGCCGCCCATATCGAACCCGATGATCCGCTCGAAACCGGCTTGGTGGCCGGCCATCGCGGCACCGACAACCCCACCAGCCGGGCCGCTCAGTAAACTGTCCTTGGCCCTGTAAGCGTTACGAGAGACGAGTCCGCCGGTACTGGTCATCACGTGGAGTTTGCCATTGACCATCTCGCGCTCCACACCGTCGAGGTAGCGAGTCATGATCGGTGATAGGTAGGCATCAACAACCGTCGTCTCTGCTCGTGGTAAAACCTTGATTACTGGCGCCAGGTCGCTCGATACAGAGACGTGCCGCCAGCCGGCGTCTCGGAGTTGTGCGGCCAAGCGTTGCTCGTGTTCAGGGTTGCGGTGGCTGTGCAGGCAGACGACGGCGGCGGATTGATTCTCGCTTTTGGGCGACTCGGCGGTGGGAAGATTGAGCGAGCGGAGGGTTTGACCAAGCGCGTCAATACGCTCGTCGATACCAATGACGTGCGCCGTTAGCGGTGCCACTTTTTGGATGTTTAATGCGAAAATATCAGAGCGTTTTTGATCACCAATGACCAGCAAATCCTCGAATCCACGCGTGATGAAAAGCGTGACTTCAGCTCCCTTTTGTTCAAGCAAAGCATTGGTGCCGCGAGTCGTGGCCAAGTGCATGAGCATTGGCGGGAGCGCATGGCCAGTGGGAGTGTCGGTGGCGATTCGAGCCGCAAGGATCGGGGCCTCGACGTCGAAGGCGATCTCGATCCCCTGGCCAATTGTCGTGTTGCCGGGCAGCGGCTTGCCCAGGCGGAGTTGGGTAGGGGAATCGTGGGCAGTGATTTCGATCGGCGCGTCGGGTTTGCCAAGGAGGCGGAACTGTTGCCCAAGTGCGAAACCGGCGATGAGTGGTTGGGCTAGATCGACCTCGATTTCGGTCGGCGTGTGGATGGCCGTGAGCGTGCCTCGTAGGCAACTGCTGGAGAGAACCTTGAAGCGACGGATATGCCCATGTGGGTCGGCGGCGAGGCAGTCGGTGAAGGTGCCGCCGGTGTCAACCCATGCGTGCCAGTTTTGTTCCGAAGTATCGACTGCCGGAGTACTCACGAGGAAAAGTTATTTGGCGGGTGGGAGTGTCTCAAGTTATTTGTGGATTTTGGCAAGTACTGATGCGACATCGGTGTTGGCGATGAACAGTACCTTACTGCGGTTTTTGTCGCCGCGAATAAGGGAGACAGTGCGCGATGGGACATCGAGTGACTTTGCGATGAACTTGGTGAGCGCCTTGTTGGCGGCGGAGTCAACGGGTGGCGCGGTGATACGAACCTTGAGTTGCTCGTCGGCGAGATCAGCGATGATTTCATTGTTCGAGGCACGGGGCTGAACGCGGATGGCTAAGATCACGCCCTGGTCTGTTTCTTGGACGTATTTCGGCAGCGACATACGGCTGCCATTTGACGCCACTAAACTCTCGCTGCCAAGCTGCGAATGAATTAGCCTGACGCCGTGAAAATGGATTTAGCTAAGTTGGGCTGTCTTGTGGTGGCAATGGTTGCTGGTGGTTGTATGAGCACGAAGCAAGCTGCCATTAAAGAGAACCTCCAAGCAAAGCCGGAGGTGATCAACGACCGGGCGATCATCGGGCAAATGACACGTGAGGCAACTAGGATGATGGATTCCGACGAGGTGGCCTCGATGGAATCGTTGATCGAGCAATTGAAAAAGGAGCCGAGGGCCAAGCTTGCTTTGCCAGCGGGAAAGGGCGGCCGAGCGGAGGAGGTACAAAAGGCAATCGCAGTGGTGGGTGGTGTGTACAAGTGTAAACGCTGCACGCGCTGGCATGTGGCGCCAGCAAGCGGATTCTTGATCGCGGAGGATTTGGTAGTGACCAACTATCACGTGGTGAACCAGCCAGAGCGTTCTGCCTTGGCGGTGCGATTGTTCGACGGGCGGGTGTTTATGGTCGAGTCGGTGGTTGTAGCGAGTGAGCGCTACGACCTGGCAGTGGTGCGGATTCCCAATACCGGGATTACGCCGGTTACGCTTGGCCAAGCAGCGGAGGTTGGGGCAAAAGTGGATTTGATCAGTCATCCGAACAAAAAATTTTACACGTTGAGCGAGGGGCGTGTCGCCCGTTACTTCATGACACAGCGCGATCAAAAAATTGTTCCGGCGATGGCGATCACAGCCGATTTCGGTCGCGGATCCAGTGGTGCGCCTGTTCTGAATGAAGCCGGGGAAGTGGTCGGGATAGCCGCCAGCACCGAGTCACTCTACTACACGGAAGATGACGGTGATCAGAAAAACCTGCAGATGGTCTTCAAAAACTGCGTGCCGGTGAGTCAGCTCAGGGAACTCATCAGCGAGTGAGATCGCTTGGGTTTAGTCTCTATTCGGGACTCGAATATTTTCAACAAGTTCCTGCACCTCGGGAGGTGGCGGGCTGCTGAACTTGGAAACCACTATCGACACGGCAAAGTTGAGCAACATGCCGACACCGCCAATACCTTCCGGTGAAATGCCGAACCACCAATTGGCCTGCACATTGGATTCAGGGTTAATAAACTTGAAGTAGATGATGTAAGTGGCTGTGAACACGATACCAGCAATCATGCCAGCGATGGCACCTTCCTTGTTCATGCGTTTGTAAAAGATGCCCAAAACGATTGCAGGGAAGAAACTGCTGGCGGCCAAGCCGAATGCAAAGGCAACGACTTGCGCAACAAAGCCGGGCGGATTAATCCCAAAATATCCAGCAATAATAATTGCGCAGCCAGCGGCAATGCGTGCGTAAATTAATTCCTGTTTATCAGTGATGTTCGGGTTGATGGTTTTTTTCATCAAGTCATGTGAAATAGAAGTTGAAATAACAAGGAGTAATCCAGCTGCCGTGGAAAGCGCTGCTGCCAAGCCACCGGCAGCGACCAATGCAATGACCCAATTTGGCAAACCTGCGATTTCCGGATTGGCTAGGACCATAATATCTCGGTCGATATAAAGTTCATTCGAATTGTCCGTGGCTTTGTTAGCGATGAGCGGTTGTCCGTATGAGCCTGTTTCGATTTTCTCTCCCGTGCTTTTGAATTGTACAGCCTTTTTGTTTAGTTTTTCAAAGGGGGTGCCAGGATGGTACTGAATCAGGCCGTCATTGTTTTTATCCAACCAACCGATGAGTTTGGTTTCCTCCCATTTCTTGAACCAAGACGGCATCTCGGCGTAGGCCTTTTCGTTTGCCGTGTTGATGATGTTGTATCGAGCGAACGTCGCGACAGCAGGAGCCGTGGTGTAAAGAATAGCGATGAACAGCAGCGCCCAACCGGCAGAAATGCGTGCATCTCGAACTTTTGGCACGGTGAAGAAACGAATGATCACGTGCGGCAAACCAGCTGTTCCCACCATCAATGCCAGCGTGATAAAGAATATGTCGGTGGTGGACTTTGTTTGGGCGGTGTACGCTGTGAAGCCAAGATCGGTGACCACCTTGTCTAATTTATCCAAAAGATAACCGCCTTCCTTTAGTTCACTCCCAAAACCAAGCTGCGGGATAGGGTTGCCTGTGAGCATGAGAGAAATGAAAAATGCCGGAGTCATGTAAGCAAAAATAAGTACGCAATATTGTGCCACCTGCGTGTATGTAATTCCTTTCATCCCTCCCAATACGGCGTAAGTAAAAACAATACTCATTCCAATTAGTACTCCCCAGTATATATCGACCTCAAGGAATCTCGAAAAAACCACGCCTACACCACGCATTTGGCCGGCGACGTAAGTGAAAGAGATGAAGATGGCGCAAAGCAATGCGACGATTCGGGCTGCCTTTGAGTAGTAACGCTCGCCAATGAAATCCGGTACTGTGAATTTACCGAATTTTCGTAAGTATGGAGCGAGCATCAACGCTAGCAGCACATAGCCTCCGGTCCAGCCCATTAAGTAAACCGTGCCGTCGTAGCCCATGAAGGCTATGAGGCCCGCCATGGATATAAACGATGCTGCGCTCATCCAGTCAGCGGCAGTGGCCATGCCATTGGCCAAGGGGGAGACGTTCCCGCCCGCGACATAAAATTCGCTTGTTGATTTGGCCTTCGACCAAATGGCGATGCCAATGTAGAGAGCAAAGGAAAGTCCGACGATGATGTATGTCCAGGTTTGTACGTCCATTCTATTTAACTGTTCGAGATGTGGTTACGGGGTGGTTTAATCATTCTTTTCGTCGAAGCTGAATTTTTGATCGAGTTTGTTCATTAGTCGGACATACACGAAAATCAGTACTACGAATGTGTAGATAGATCCCTGCTGAGCCATCCAAAAGCCGAGTTTGAATCCGCCAAGTTTAATTTGATTGAGTTGGTCGACAAATAAAATGCCGCAACCAAACGATACGATAAACCAGATCGATAAAAGGATGGTCAGGATACGGATGTTCGCACGCCAATATGCATGACGATGATTTTGGAGGTTGTTTTGACTTTCCATGTTATAATTTCAGAGATGAGATTGGATGCTGTTCCAAATTTCTTCGGTGACGTTGTCAGCGGACTTGTCTCCGTTGATAATCCGGAAACGGGCGGGTTCAGCCTTGGCCAAGATATGAAATCCGTCGAGCACTCGTTCGAAAAACTTCGTTCCGGACTCGTCGAATTGATCCTGTATTTCGCCGGTTGATTGAAGTCGATCAGAGACGCGCGTTTGACTGACGCTCAATGGAATATCGAGTAGTAGTGTCAGATTCGGTTTGATGCCGTCAATGGCCAAGTCGATGGCTTTCTGGACCTTGACCAAGTCGAGTCCTCGGCCGTGCCCCTGATAGGCCAGCGACGAGTCGTAAAAGCGATCACATAGTACGATGGCGCCGTTGGCCAAGGCAGGGCGGATTGCCTGCTGGACAAGTTGAGCGCGGCTGGCGTTCATCAGTAGCAACTCGGTATCGGGTGAGATTGGATTGTGACCAGGGGGGAACTTGACCACATCTCGGATGGCCTCACCGATGGGGGTGCCTCCTGGCTCGCGAAGGGTGAGAGTCTCGTGCCCTTCCTTGGCCAATCGTTTGGCCAATCGCTCTACCTGGGTCGACTTGCCGCAGCCCTCGATTCCCTCGAAGGTGATGAATAATCCGCTCATTTGAGTGGGAGCGCCCTGGTGTTTGCGGCGGCTTTCACGGCCTTTTTGGTTTTGAGTTCGCGCGGGAAAATCCGGGTAAGATAGGCCACGAGTGACTTGATCTGTGAGTCGTCAAGTGTTCCACCGTGTTTTTTTGCAAAGGCCGGCATTAGCGATCCAGGCTTGCTGTCGGCGATCCACGTATTCCAATAAGCCTTGTCTTTTCCCTTGCTCAAGGCACGAAGTTCGGTAACGAAAGGTGCGCGGTTTTTCGCGTCGTGGCAGATGCCGCAGGCGGTTGCATAAAGTTGTTTGCCCCGTTTCCCGATGGTTGGCTTAACGTGGCACTCGACGCAGTCATTCTGAAAAACGGCCTGTCGGTTTTTTGCAGCCAGCCTCAGGTTCGCGGCGCGTTCTTCGGTTGACCGGGCGCGGTCGGGGCCAGAAGGGCTGTTCGTAGGGTCGACAGAGACCTCGGTGGTCAGGATGACGGTTCCAAGGTTGGTTATAACCGTGGTCTCCTTGGCGATAATGCCAGTCTTGCCGCGCAAATCCATGATGATGGGGATGCTGCCTTTTTGGCCGGGCTTGATGATCCAAGGCGTTTTGGGGAGTTTGGCCACTGTGCAGCCGCAGGAAGTGTAGGCGCTGGTGATGCGGACCTCCTTGTCCGTTCTATTTTGGAAATGAAACTCGAAGCCGACATCCAGTTCATTTGGTCTCGATTGGTGCCGCTTGCCCAGGGAGTCCCAGGTGAGGACGTTCTCGACCTTAAGTGGTTGTTTTTCAGCTTTTTCAAGAAATGTCACACCTCGCCCACCAATGGCACTGTACTGACTTAACATAAATACAGTAGCCAGTAAGACTTTTTCAAACTGAACAAAACTTACAGTTGTACTCAGAAACATGTTAATTGTTCGAGGTGGTTATCCACGAATTGAGCTTGGCAAAGCAATCTTTGATTGATCAAAAGTTCTAAAACTGACTGCATCAAGGGCGGCTCATTTCTATGCTAACCCAGCGAGTGTCGGGGAGGATGAATTTTTTAATCATGACACGCACGATGTCTGGTTTGAATTCCTCGAGCACCAGTTCACAAATGTCGTGGGCCAGCGCCTCAAGGAGTTTCCAGTGACGCGCTTGGCCAAGTGCCTTGACCGCTTGGCAGACGGTATAATAATCAATCGTCTGAGCCAAGGTGTCGGAGGCCCCGCTTGGGGCAAGGTCGTGCGTCATCTCGATGGTGATGAGCAGTTTTTGAGGTTCCGCCCGTTCCTCGTCTGGCACGCCAACGTGAAATTGGACCTCCAGGTCCTTAATGGTGATTCGGTCAGTCATCAGCGGGAATTGCCACCCGGGCCATGACGACGTCGAGCAGAATGCGTGTGGGTTCGTTGATGTTGAGTTTCAGGGCCTCGGTCTCGTTCACCCAGCGAAATGCCTGCGCCTCCTCGTTGAGTGTGACGTCAGATTCGCCGGAGAGGCGGCATGTGTAATTGAGCAGGATAAAATGTTCGGGCCGATAAAACTCCTCAGATTCGATGCAGTCCTGCGTGAGCACAAACTCAATATCGCTGATCACGAGTTTAGTTTCCTCGGCGATTTCGCGTCTTAGGGCATCTTCGGCTAATTCGCCGTATTCGATTTTCCCACCCGGGATACCCCACTTTCCGGACCACTTGTCTGTACGGACAAGTAGCACTTGGCCAAGAGCATTATAAATCAGGGCGCCGACGGTGGGGGTAGGTCTTTGCTTGTTCGCTGTTTGGGCAAGGCCGGTTGGTAGGGACAGGTTGCTTCTTTGTAACAAGGTTTTCAAATCATCAAGATTTGAGGTGATGATGGTGGGGTTGCTTTTACGGAGTTGGTCCAGGGTGTTGTAGCCGGTGAGTAGCGCGCAGGAGTGGATGCCACCGTAGTGCGCTGTCTCCACGTCGTGCTGCATGTCGCCTATGTAAAGAGTTTCATCCTTCAAAAGGTTATTGTCACTGATGATTTCATGTATCTTTTCACGCTTGTCCCATATGCCGAGATAGAGTTTTTCGAAGCAGTCATCCATCCCGGCGTTGGAGGCCTGAACGGTGAAATATTCGGTTTTGACGGTGCTGAGGATGAAGCAACGAAGCTTTTCGGATTTGCAGAAGTCGAGAAAGTCATTGGCATGGGGCAGGGCAATCACTTCGCCACACACCTTCTGGAAGCTACTGTGGAACCAGTCTTCGAGTTTCTCGAGTGGGATATCGGGAGTGAAGCGCTCGTAGAAACCGGTGAACGGCAGCTGAAACTCATTGCGGAATTCATCCAGGGTGAGTGTCGGGACGTTGGCCTGCTCAAGAACATGGTTGGTCGCCTTCCATACCCCCGGCAGATCATTTACCAGCGTGCCCGACCAATCAAAGATGATGTTCCGAATCATGCACGGGGAGCGTAGCCTAGATCGGAGCTGAGGGTAAGTTTCGTTTGCCCCCGAAAACCAATTTATTTCGAATATGACTCGAGCGTCTTCTTGGTGCCGAGTGGTTCAAGGATTCTTCTTAAGCCTGCAAGGTTTTCTCGCAGGGCAACCTCGGTGTCCGTATCGTTGCGATGATCGAGAATGCCGATGGGGCCGGTGTAGCCGGACTTGTGGATGGTGGCAATCATGGCTGCCTCGTGTTTGCCTTTACCAACGGCAAGAATTTTGGGTTTGGCCCCTTCATTCATGCCGTTGAGGTTGAGGCAATGAAGGTAGGGCTGCATCAGCTTGAGTGATTTTTTGAAATCCGCGATGTGACCGTGGCCGTGGTGCAGATTGTAAACGATGCCGACGTGCTTGGCCTTGTGGTGCTCACGCAGATATTTGCACACCGCCACGAGATTGGCGGGTTCACCGCCCCAGCCACCATGGTTGTAGAGGCCAAGTTTGCAGCCGAGCTTTTTGGTGCGCTCGACCAAGGGCAGCATCGCCTTGGCCGCGGCAGCAACTTGTGCCTCCTGTGCGTCCGCCTTTGGGTTGGGCAAAGTTTGCCAAATCTGCGGGTGAATTTTGTATTTCTTGAATAACCGAAAGGCTTCCTCGTGCACGCTCCAGAACGCGAAGAATTCCATGCCATGTTTCTTGTATTCCAGTATCTCCTCCTCAAATTGGTTGACATGCTGTGCGCGCCAGTCATACGCCACGCGATTTAATCCAAGCCGTTTAAGCATTTCCACTCTTTCAGCTGGTCCGCGTTTTTTGGCATCGAATGGTACAATACACCATGTGATGAGCTGCTCTTTGGCAAGGTTGTTTGTCGTGTTGGCCTGCCAAAAGTATCCAACTCCATTATTGGCGGTTGGTTTCCAGCCATAGAACAGCAGCATGTTAGAGGCGATATTCCCATTAGCTGTAGAAACGAACTGGATGTTTTGGTACCGGTGATTCGGTTTGGGGGTAATGTTGTTGACTTGGACCCAGTTTTTGCCGGTGATGTCGCTTTTCCATTCTTCAATCCTCTCTCCCCAGCCGTAGCGGTTCATGTCGTCCTCGGCGATGCTTTCGCCGTGGCCCGAGATTAGCCAGGCCTGCAATGAGCCGTCTGTGTTGTGGCGCAGATGGCTTGAGTTAAAGGGATGAGATGTTTTTGTGATGGGTGTTTTTGTCCATTTGTTATTTTCCCGGCTGACCAAATAGAATTTACAGGCATAGGGTGTGTGCTCGGAAACAGGCAGCAGCATGACGGGATTACCTTTTTGATCAAGGCTGATGGAGGGGCCAACAGAAGCGACTCTTTCCTGTGTGTCCCAAATCAAACAATGATGATCTGCCTGGCTTTTGTTCACTGGTAGCGTCAATTCACGGCCTTCAAAGTTGTAAGCTTTGCCTGATGGTAAATCCAATTTGAGATAATAGAGATTGTGGCGTCGGGTGTGGTCGTGAAGTGTCTGAGCGTAGCGGATGTTCGGCAGTTCGTTTTCCATTTTCCAAATGAAAGCGACGTGCAATGTTTTGCCATCAGCGCTGACGCGGGTGGTATGATAGGAGCCTGCATGACTGGCATGGGTGGCATCGTGCGGTGGAGCGTTCATGTCAACCAGCGGCTGATCTCGGGTCTCCCAGGTTTCACCGTGATCCTCGCTGATGCGGTATTGCCAGTAACCCAAATGGCCTTCGTCCCGGTAGTATATCAGAGTTTTACCGCCGTATATATGATGAACTTTTGGGTAGGAGATCGAGGGGGCAATCCGGGTTCCAATCCGCCACTGAATGTGATCTTTTGTTTTTACTGAAACCAGGTGAAGACCAGGGGTTCTGTGGCAACCAAAGAGGGTATGCAGGTGGCCGCGCGCATCTGTCCAGATAACAGGTGCGTAATGATGATCATTGCGGTAGCGCTTTTTGTTTATCGTATCTTCTCTACCGAAGAGAAGCATGTGTGCTTGGCCAAGCAATCGAGTGGTGGTGTTGAAACTATTGACGAACGGGTATCCATTTTCACCGCGCCATACGAAGTAAACATCTTGGCCAAGCTCAACCGCCTGTGGGTACATCCGGTTATCGTACAACATTTTCAGCGTGCCGTTTTTGGCAAAGGGCACGACGGAGTGTTCAGAAGCGGATAGGTTTTTGCCAAAAATCAGCAAGCTCAAGCAGGCTGCAAAAACAAGGCGATGCATCATGCCCATTTTAGGGATTTGTGTTCGGCCATGGGGTATCATTCCGTGTATGCCGTCCTTTTTCAAAGCCGTTAAAAAAATGGTCGAGCAGCGGATGAGTTATCTGCTGATCACTCTCATCGAGCTGAAGGCTGCTTTGAGCCGGATAGGTGATGGACCCGGATTCGTGTACAAGTACATGGTACCATGGCTGTTCCTTGTCAGGTTGTGTGTTGTTGGACTGGTACCAATTTTCATCGGCCATACACCTGGAATCACATGCCACCACTACACCGCGATAACGATAGCGCACATGGCAAACTAAGTCGCCAGGTGCGTACTTTGGTGATTCGCATTCCTGCAAATCTGGATGCAACATAATCATGGCTCATGGATTAACGGTTCATGATCGATTCGATTTCGTCGGCTTCGATTGGGATTTTGGCCATTAGATTGATCGGGCCGTCCTCGGTCACGACGATGTCATCCTCAAGGCGGATGCCAAAGCCCTCGTCTGGCAGATAGATTCCGGGTTCGACGGTAAGCACGGTGCCAGGGGCGAAGGGGCTGTTGGCGTCGCCGACATCGTGGACGTCGAGTCCCAGCGGGTGGCCCAGGCCGTGCATGAAGTATTTGCGGCAGGCGGGGTTGTCGGGATCCTGCTTTTTCACTTGGCTGGGCTTGAGCAGGCCAAGCTTGAGCAGTTCATCGTTCATGTGGGCCTGGGCTTCCTTGGTCCATTCTCGGTGGAGTTTGCCAACAGTTGCGTTTTCGATGCCCGCGTGCAGCACGCGCAGGACGGCGTTGTAAACCTGTTTTTGCCGGCGGTTGAACTTGCCGCTCACCGGGATAGTCCGAGTGAGGTCAGCGTTGTAGTTGGCATAACTGGAAGCGACGTCCATTAGCAGCAGTTGGCCCTTCCGGCAAACCTGATCGTTCTGCAGGTAGTGCAGCACGCAGTTGTTTTTTCCGGTGGCGACGATTGGTGGATAGGCAAACTTGCCCCGGCGTTTGATATATTCGCGTGCCAGTTCAGCTTCGATTTCATATTCGGTCACACCCGGTTTCACAAAACGCAGCACCCGTTGAAAGCCTTTGGCGGTAATATCGATCGCCTCTTTCAACATCTCAATTTCCAGATCCATCTTCACCACGCGCAACTGGTGCAACAACGGGGCGAGTCGGCGATAGGTGTGTAGTGGGAAATCCTTCCGGCATTGGCGGATGAACCGCCCGTCGCGTGTCTCTACTTCGACTTTGGCCCGTTTGTATTCGTTGCTGTTCAAGTAGGCTGATTCTGCTTCGCACATTAACGAGCGAAACATCACCGGGAATTCTGACAGCCAATGGATGTTTTTGATACCGGATATTTTTCGAGTGTCCGCCTTCGTGTGCTTGTAGCCCTCCCAGATTTGCAGGTGTTCATTGGGTTGACGCAGGAAAAGGATTTCACGGTGCTGGTTATCCGCCGCGTCGGGAAACAGGAGCAGAATGCTCTCCTCCTGCTCGATGCCGCTCAGGTAAAACAGGTCGGCATTGGGCTGCATCGGTAACGTGCCATCGGCGTTGGTGGGCAACACATCGTTGGCGTTCAGGACAGCCAGGGATTTGGGCGCCATCAACTCGGCGAGTCGTTGGCGGTTCTGTACGAAGAGTTTGTTTTTGATTGGCTTGTATCGCATTACTATCGGTCGCGACAGACTGCGTGAAAGGCCGCAGATCGGCAATGGTTTTTGATTTATTCCACCTGGGCAAAGGCTTCGAGGTACTGCTCAACAATCTTTTTGAGCGGTGGGGGCTCGGGCAGGCCAAGCGCCACGGCCCGGTAACCGTCCACAGCCGTTGGCCAAGTGTCGACGATTGCCTGGATGCGCGGGTCGAAGGCATCTTCAATTTGGCCAAGCGCCAGGTTTTTCTCCTCCGCCAATTCGCTTAAGGCCTTTCCGGCCATGGCTGGGGTGACTTGGTGCGCGGGCAGTCCGTAGGCTCGGTCATCGCCCAAGCGATCCTCCGGTGCTTCGTGCAATGCGACGAACGAGTCGACGACGGTGCGGAAGCTGGTCATTGGGTGCGGTTGATCGCGGCGCACCGGCAGCTCGCAGGTCTCGCCGTTGAGCGGTTCGCGGAACATTCCGCTAGCCCAGCTGGAGGCGGCGGCGTTTGGTTTTCCGGGGCGAATGATCACGGTGGGCAGGCGAGCCGAGCGGCCGTCGAAGTGGCCTTTACGTGTGTGGTCGTTGATGAGCAACTCGCAAATGGCCTTGGTTATGCCG
>Ga0315334_10000610_pt1 | contig 21674 bp, 16 predicted proteins | sample M150034915metaG_FD_205555 | JGI IMG/M metagenome (GOLD analysis project Ga0315334, IMG submission 205555) | Ammonia-oxidizing marine archaeal communities from Monterey Bay, California, United States - M1 500m 34915 | ecosystem: Environmental > Aquatic > Marine > Intertidal zone | place: USA... | reverse complement strand
CGACGGCGAACCCGAGCGTCGCTCCGACGAGCGGACCGACGGCGAACCCGAGCGCGAATCCAAGCGCGACACCGACGAACGCGCCAAGCACGAACCCAAGCGCGTCGCCGACGGAACAGCCGAGTGCAACTCCGAGCGCGGCTCCGACTGGGGAGCCGACGAAGGCGCCAAGTTCCAACCCGAGCTCTGCACCGAGTGCGGCTCCGACGGGGGAGCCAACCGGCACACCGACGATCGATCCTACCGCGACGCCCACTTTGGCCCCGACTCACTCGTTCCATCTGGTGACGACAGGGACTTGCGCTGGTGTGTTTGCAGCAAAGAGCGACTGCGAGAACATTGCGAACGCGCTCGGAGGTACGTGGGACGACAGCGTTTACGTCGAGTCGCTGTGGCCGGGAGGGTGCCTGTTCGTTGTATCGTTGGGGAGCTACGTCTACAACGATCCTTCGGGAACTGGTTCGTGCTCGCCGACGAAGCAATGCTACTGCGACTCCACGGCACAACCCACCATCGCACCGACGGGCGCGCCGAGCAGCACACCGAGTACTGCCCCGACGAGCGGACCGACGGGGCAGCCGACGAGCGGTCCGACTGGAAGCCCAAGCGTGACTCCGACGAGCGCCCCGAGCGGCGCACCGACGCTGGCCCCGACGCAGGCCTACACCTTGGTGCAGCACGGGACATGCGCGGACCACATCGTACCGAAGGATGAGTGTCGCGCCGTGGCGAGCGCTTTGGGAACGGCATTCCACGAGGGCGTGTTCAACGAAGCGAACTGGCCAGCAGGTTGCATCTACAAGAGCACGTTGAGTACGTTCCTCTTCAACGACTTGAGCAGCACGGGCGATTGTTCTGCCGAGAGCACGTGCTACTGCCACGGTACTCGCGCGCCGACCCCTGGTCCGACCGCAGGTCCCACGAGCAATCCGACGGCTGTGCCGAGCGCCGCACCCTCCTCGCAGCCCACGGGGCAGCCCACGGGGCAGCCCAGCGCGACTCCTACTGGCGCGCCGACAGGGGGGCCGACGAGCGCGCCGTCGGGGTCGCCCACGACGGGTGCGCCCACGGAGGCTGACGCCACGCCGGAGCCGACGAGCGGACCGACGTCCGCGCCGACGGGTTCGCCCTCGACGCAACCGACCGGGGCACCCTCAGGGACTCCGTCGTCCGCACCCACTGAGCAGCCGTCCGTCGCTCCGACCGGCGCGCCGTCCACTCAGCCCAGCGCAGCGCCTACGAGCGACCCGACAACGACCCCGACGCTCGCTCCGACGAACTCGTGGCTGCCGTTCGTGAGTTCGGGGTCTTGCGCCCTCTACATCCAGACGATCGAAGAGTGCCGCGACATAGCCGCCGCGGGCGACGATACCTTCTTGGAAGGTCCTGCAGAGACAAATGGCGTGTTCTACACAGCGGCGTCTCCGCCCGGCTGCGTCTACGACGAGACGCAGAACCACTTCTACTACAACCACTTGGTGTTCGGGGCGGGCGACTGCAGCGCGCTGTTGAGATGCGCGTGCGACGGGACGCACGCGCCTACAGCGGGTCCGACGGGGTCGCCGAGCACGACTCCGAGTGCCGCACCCACTGGCGACCCGACGACGCAGCCGAGCGCGGCCCCGAGCGCCACCCCGACGAGCGACCCGACTGGGCAGCCGAGCACGGCACCGAGCGCGGCACCGACTACGAACCCGAGTGCCGCCCCGACGACTGACCCAACCGGTTCTCCGACTGGTTCTCCAACTGGTGCACCGAGCGCGGCGCCGAGCGCCACCCCGACGAGCGACCCGACGGGGCAGCCGAGCGCCGCACCGAGCGCTGCTCCGAGCGCGACTCCCACGAGCGACCCGACGGGGCAGCCGAGTACGGCACCGACTACGACGCCTACGGCCGGGCCCACGGACCAACCAACGACGACGCCGAGCGCGGCCCCTACTAGCGACCCTACAGGCCAGCCAAGCGCGGCCCCGACGAGCGAGCCTACGGCGACGCCGACCAGCGAACCCACAGCAACGCCCACGCTTGCCCCGACGCTGTCGTGGGACCTCGTGACGCTCGGGACGTGTCCGTCGTGGGCGTCGTTCCCTTCGAAGGACGAATGCCGCGACTTGGCGAACGCGCGCGGTGAGCCGTTCCACGAGGGTGTCTTCAACGAGGCGACTTGGCCTGGCGCGTGCCAGTTTATCGTTTCGTTGAACACGTTCCTGTACAACGATCCAACGAACACAGCCGAATGCACGCCTTCGAATCAGTGCTACTGTACCGGCACGCGGGCGCCGTCTCCGGCGCCGAGCCACGCGCCGACGGGGCAGCCGACGACAACGCCGAGCGCGGCACCAACAGGTGGACCGACTGTGGCACCTACTGGCTCCCCGACGAGCGGACCAACGGCAGCGCCGACAGGGGGACCGACGAGCGCGCCGAGCGGCTCGCCCACGACGGCCGCCCCCACAGACCCGGGGGCCACGCCGGAGCCGACGAGCGGGCCGACGTCCGCGCCGACGGGTTCGCCCTCGACGCAGCCGACCGGAGCACCCTCCGGGACTCCGTCGTCCGCACCCACCGGGCAGCCGTCCACAGCCCCGACTGCCGCACCGTCTACGGAGCCGAGCACCGCCCCGACGAGCGACCCGACAGCGACCCCGACTCTCGCGCCGACGCTGTCGTGGCAGTACGCCACGTCGGGGAGCTGCGCCGCCACCGTACTGGACATTCAGGAGTGCCGCGAGATCGCGACAGGCGAGCTCAAGGGGTTCCAGGAGGGTCCCATCGAGAACGGCGGGATCTTCTACCTCGCCGCGTCGCCGCCGGGGTGCGTGTTCGACACGTCGCTGGACAAGTTCTATTTCAACCACCTGGTGTTCGGCACAGGCGACTGCTCCGCGGCGCTGCGGTGCGCGTGCGACGCCACGCATGCACCAACGGAGGCACCGACTGGCGCACCGAGCAGCATGCCGAGTGCGGCGCCGTCGTCGGGGCCGACGAGTGCTCCGACGGGCGCGCCGAGCAGCACGCCGAGCGCGGCGCCGTCGTCGGGGCCGACGAGTGCTCCGACTGGTTCACCAACTGATTCACCGACTGGTTCCCCGACTGGGCAGCCGACGAGCGTACCAACGGAGCAGCCGACAAGCGACCCGACTGTGCAGCCAAGCGCGGTACCGACGGAGCAGCCCAGTACAGCTCCTACGGTGCAGCCAACGAGCGGGCCGACAGTCGCGCCGACTGGTGCACCAACTGACGCGTTCACGCCGCCTGCGACTCACCAGTTCGAGCGACACTCCGACACATGCGACGGTACTCGTTGCGCCGTCATTGACGACTTGAACATGTGCCGCGCAGCGGTGCTCGCTCTGACGACGCTCAATGCGGAAACGTACCCCGTGGAGCTCGAGCAGGAGAACGTCCCGTACGGGTGCTGGACGACGCCGACGCAGGCAGTCCTGAACGACCACGCGAGCGTCACAACGTCGTGTACAGCGCAGAGTGGTATCGATTGCTTGTGCTACTGCCAGACATCGGCACCGACGCAGACTCCGAGCGCGGCACCAACAGGTGGACCAACGGCAGCGCCGACAGGGGGACCGACGAGCGCGCCGAGCGGCTCGCCCACGACGGCCGCCCCCACAGACCCGGGGGCCACGCCGGAGCCAACGAGCGGGCCGACGTCCGCGCCGACACTTGCTCCGACGCTCTCGTTCCACGTTGTGGGTGACGGCGGTGTGTGCAGTGCCATTATTTCGGTGCACGAGTGTGCGGACATTGCGATGGTGCTGGACAAGACGTGGGACTCGGTCTCAGTGTCTGGACGGCCTCGCGGCTGCGTCTTTTTGACCGCTTCCGACAAGTTCGTGTGGACGGATCCTGGTGACGCGTTCGACCCTTGTTCGAGCGACGCCCAGTGTTACTGCGACTCAACGTACACGCCGACGGCGACACCGACGAACGCCCCGAGCTCGACGCCCAGCGCAGCGCCGACTGGACAACCGACGACGACGCCGACGAGCGCCCCGACTGGCCAGCCGAGCACTGCACCGACTGGCCAACCTACGAGCGGTCCTACCGGACAGCCAAGCGAGGCACCGACAGGACAGCCAAGCGCGGCACCGACGGGGCAGCCAAGCGCGGCACCGACGGGGCAGCCCACCAGCGGGCCCACAGGGTCGCCCACGGGAGAACCGACAGCGACGCCGACCAGCGATCCCACAGCCACCCCGACGCTGGCCCCGACGGTCTCTTTCGACGTCGTGACAGAAGGAACGTGCGCTACTCCATTGATGAACCAGGCGAGCTGCACATCCATCGCGCAGGCGGTGGTCGGACCGAGCGCCACTGCCCAGATGCTGGCTGGAGAATACCCGTCCGGGTGCAACTACGACGTGAATTTGGCGACCTTCGTGTACTCGTCTACGGGAACAGGTTCGTGCAACTCGTTGGTGAAGTGCTACTGCGACCACACCGGAGCACCGACGACGTTCCCGACCAAGGCACCCACTGATGTGGGCGACACCGGGGCTCCGTCGTCGCAACCGACGTTGGCACCGACGTTATCGTTCGACGTTGTGACGGAGGGCGGCTCGTGCGCGATCATTCTGTCGAAGGGTGAGTGTTCTGACATTGCGATGGCACTGGCGTTGACGTTCGATCAGACTGAGGTATCGGGCCGTCCGTCTGGCTGCGTGTACTTGCTTGCGTCGAACAAGTTTGTGTGGACGGATCCTGGGGACGCTGAAGATCCGTGCTCGGAGGACGCGCAGTGCTTCTGCGACACGACGCACGCGCCTACCGTGGCACCGACGGGCGAGCCCACCACCGAGCCGACCGCAGCGCCCACAGACGCACCGACGGCGGGACCGACTGCAGAGCCGACGAGCGGGCCAACGAGTTCTCCAACGAGTTCTCCAACGAGTTCTCCGACGACGAGCTCGCCCACGACAACCGCGCCGACAGGTGACCCTACAGTTGCTCCTACGTTCGCACCGACAGACTACGGTGCGGCAAAGGCGACCATATTGGACTACAACGGCGTCTGCGACATCCTGCAGGTCACGCTCGATCCGTGGTACAACCCGCCGGCAACGGGGTCACCCACGGCGGCGCCGACGGAGTTCGGCGAGCCGTCCGGGGCGGCTGGTGGAGGGTTCACGTTCGCAGCCGGGATGGTGAACGTGACTCGCTCCGTGTACTTCAACCCTGGTGACAACCCGACGAGCTGCGACACGGCGTACACAGGGAACGACTACTTCCCGCTCATCTCCGACACCACGTCGATGATCGCTATTCAAGCAGCTGGCATCACGGCGAGCATAGTGGTGCAGAGCGCGCCTGGGAAGCCGCACTTCGTGTGCGTGAACTCTCGCGTCGTGTACCAGAGCCGCGACGACGTGAGCGACGACACGGTCAACGGCCTTACTCCCCAGTTCGGCCCGGCGTGGCCGGCGGTCACGCCTGACGGCACCACTGTCACCTCCTGCGACACTGACACCCCTACAGCGTCCCCGAGCTCGGAGCCCACTAGCGAGCCGACAGCCTCGCCGACCGGCTCGCCAACAGCGACGCCGACAGACGGACCCACGATTGACCCGACGGCGACTCCGACGAGCGGACCCACTGTCTCGCCCACGTCCGATCCGACAGCGATGCCGACTGGGGCTCCAACTCACTCGTGGCACCTCATCACCTCCGGAAATTGTCTGGTCGACATCGTCTACAAGCAGGAGTGCATCGACATCGCGAACGCGGTGGGAGTGCCGTTCAACGACGTGGCGGACCACGCCGCGTTCCCGCCTGGCTGCGTGTTCGACGTCAACGCGGGCGACGTCATCTTCACTAACCCGATCATCGGGCAGGGCGAGTGCTCGAATGTGGCGGCGTGCTACTGCGACGAGACCGGATCACCGACGACGGAACCCACGGGTGCCCCGAGCACCAATCCGAGTGCTGCGCCCACGGGAGAACCGACGACGACGCCGACGACCGGACCGACCAGCGGACCGACTGGCCAACCGACGAGCGGTCCGACAGGACAGCCTACCAGCGGCCCGACTGGGCAGCCTACCAGCGATCCGACAGGGCAGCCGAGCGCGGCACCGAGCGCCGCCCCAACCGGGCAGCCTACCAGCGACCCGACCGGGCAGCCGAGCGCGGCACCGAGCGCCGCCCCAACCGGGCAGCCTACCAGCGACCCGACCGGGCAGCCGAGCGCGACACCGAGCGCCGCCCCGACCAGCGACCCGACAGTGGCGCCTACCGGTTCGCCGACACACACGCACCACCTCATCACGGAGGGCGACTGCGAGGGGCCCTTCCCCGGCTCGCACGAGTGCAAGGAGATCGCCGCTGCGAGGGGGCTGGAGTACGTTCACTTCTCAAACACCCAGGAGATTTACCTCGACTCCAACAAGCCACCTGGCTGTCTCATTGTGACCGCCACCACCCCGGACCACGTCATCTTTAACGATCCATCCGTGGGCGTGGCCGATTGCTCCCCGACGCTGCAGTGTCTGTGCGACGAGACCAGCACGCCCACCGTAGCACCGACCAACGCTCCGAGCACCGATCCGACCGTAGCGCCGAGCGCGTCCCCTACCGCGGACCCCACGGCGGCACCCAGCGCCGAGCCCACTGCGTCCCCGACGAACGCTCCGAGCACCGATCCGACCGTAGCGCCGAGCGCGTCCCCTACCGCGGACCCCACTGCGGCACCCAGCGCCGAGCCCACTGCGTCCCCGACCACCGACCCAACAGGCTCGCCGACTACGGAGCCGACCACGGAGCCCACGGGATCACCCACGGCCGACCCCACAGTGGCACCGACAGGGAACCCGACCATGGCACCGACGTTGGCAGGCTCTGCCACCATCTCGGTGCTCGACGTGAACGCTGTCTGCCAGCTGCTGCAGATCGAGATCGATCCAACGTACATGCCACCTGCGCCTGCGTCTGGTGGCGAGACACCGATGACGCAGATGACGATCGACAAGCGCACCATCTACTACAACCCGTCAGACACGAACGACTGTTCTACAACGTATTTTGGAACGGATTACTTCCCCGTCGTCTCGCAGACTGCGACAATGGTGGCGTTCATTTCGAGCGGCATCACTGTGTCGGCTATCCTGCAGACCACGGCGCCGTACTACCTCTGCGTGAACTCGAGAGTGGTGTACCAGAGCGCGTGGGACACGGACATTCTGACGTACGACGGCCTCGCACCCAACACCGGCCCGGCGTGGCCAGCGGTGCAGAACGACGGGGGCACGACGACTGACTGCTCGACGCCTGGCCCGACCTCCTCGCCTACAACAGGCGCACCGAGCATCGCACCGACGACGGCGCCAGTCACGAACGAGGAGGGCGCGCTTGGGACCTTGCTCGGCGTCAGTATCACGAACTGGGCGCAGGAAGACTGGTCTGGGGTCGTTACTGTCGACGAGGTGTTCAACCCTGCGCTGCACAAATTGGTGGGGACGTGGGTGAACGCGTTCAAGCAGGGGCTGTCCGACGTCTTGGAGGTAGAAATCTTCCGCATCGACGTCTACGCGATCTACGCGGGCTCAGTCGTGGTGGAGTACAACATCACCAACAACACGCTTGCGCCGACCGCCACCCCCACTCTACAGCCCACCGTGGAGCCGACAGCAGCACCGACGCTGCACCCTACCACCTCGGAAGACTCCATCTACTACTTCATCAACGTCGGCACGCCGGCAGCCCCGGTGATGAACGACGTCACAGGGTCGCACAACGATCCGTTCAGGAAGTGGACCGTGCCCGAGGGCGCCAAGCCTGCGCTGGTGGACATCGACAACGACGGAGACTACGACGTCTTTGTTGGTGAGACCAGCGGGAACATTCGGTACTACGAGAACATCGGCTCCTCCACTCAACCGTTCTACTACCACCACACCGCCGGCAACAACCCCCTCGCCGCCGCCGCTGGCGGAGCGATGGCAGCGCCCGCGTTCGTGGATCTGGACGGCGACAGCGACCAAGACATGGTGATGGGTACGGCTTCGAACGGGCTGCTGTACTTCGAGAACATCGGGTCGCCTGCAGTGGCTGCTTTCATACAACGAACAGATTCGTTGAATCCGTTCGACGGAGGCGTCAACGATTTCATGCATGGTCGTCGCTACGTCGTGCCTAGCTTTGCAGACTACGACGGCGACGGCGACTTCGATTTGGCGCTCGGTAACCTGGACGGCACGGTGCACTACCACGAGAACCTGCAGGCGGTCGCAGGCAACCCATCCTTCGCGTCGGGAGTGCTAGTCTTCCGCGACGGTGCCGGCTTCACGGACTCAGCGCCGTGCTTTGTGGACATGGACGTCGACGGAGACGTCGACATGCTAGTCGGGGACCGCGACGGAACCGTCGCGTACTACGACAACGACGGCGGCAGCTTCACGCACACGCCGCTCATTTTCGTCGGCGCGCCGTTCGTGATGGGCCGCCACGCCTCGCCTACGGCTGTGGACCTCGACGGAGACGGCGACGTCGACATAGTGGTCGGCACTTCCAACGACGCCTACCCCACCGAAGGTCCGACGAGCGCACCGTCGGGCGTGCCGACCGTGGCTCCGACGTCCTCGCCTGTATTCACGAAAGCCCCGACGACGGACCTGGATCACATCCACCTGTACGTCCTGAGCGGAGCACTGCCTTACGAGAACTTCACGCACAGCCCCCGCGATCCGTTCAAGTACGTCACCGTGCCGAGCGCGTCGAAGCCTGCACTTGCCGACGTCGACGGCGACGGAGATCTCGATATTCTCCTTGGTCTCACGGGCGGCTCCTTCGAGTTCTACCGCAACCGTGGCAACCTCACCGACCCTGACTTCAGCGCCTCTGAACCGGACGGTACCAACCCGTTCTTTGGACTGTTTGTGTCGAGCCGCGCCACTCCGACGTTCGTTGATTTGGACGTCGACGGTGACCTGGATCTCGTAGTCGGTGCAGAGGACGGCACGCTTGAGTACTTCCAGAACATCGGCAGCGACTCAGTCCCTACGTACCGCGCCGTGCAGCTCTCGGAAAGGAACCCATTCGAAAACATCTTCGTCGACGGTCACTCAGTGGCGACCTTCGGCGACCTCGACGAGGACGGGGACCCCGACATGATGGTTGGTGACGAGGGCGGTGCTGTCCTCGTGTGGGAGTGCGTCGGATTCGCTGACGACTCCCTGCCGATCTACGCCTCGCGGAACAACACGGCCTCGCCGATGTTCAACTACATGGTCAACAAGTACGCTGCTCCGCACCTCGTCGACGTCGATCAAGACGGCGACCTCGACGTGATTGTGGGAGCGTGGGACGGCAGGCTCGCGCTGTTCGAGAACGTTGGTGTGCCGAACGCCATTCTTCAGAACGGGTTCACTGTGGAGGCCTCGTACGTGCGCAAGGATCCAAACACCTTCGCCGGACTCGACGTGGACAAGCACAGCATGCCAACAACGGGCGATTTGTACAACGACGGGTACATGGAGATCGTCATTGGCGGTGGTGACTACTACTACAGCACTGAAGCGCCCACCACCGACGGAGGCGCGGGAACAGCGAGCGTCTTCGAGATCAACACGTTCGGCTGCGCCTACGTACGCGACCCGTACAACGCAACCTTCTTTTGCGACGACTCGTACCTGACGAGCGCGTTCTTCGAGGACGAGGTGGTGGCGCAAGCGACAGTGACCACCGTGGATCTGGACGGCAACAATATTACAGACGTCATCGTTGGTCAGCCCGACGGGAGCCTCACGTGGTACCTGGACGGCGACCCGACGAAACAGATGGACCTTGTCAAGCAGACTTCGAACATACCTGGCGGCATCTTTGTGGACTCGTTCCCCAGGACATCGTTCTTCGACTTCGACGGCCTCGGTATTCAGGACATGGTCGTTTCGACCGGTGAGGGCAAGATGCACTACTACAAGAACATGGGGACTCCGAGCGACCCGAACTTCCACAGCGTGGCGGACCACCCGTTCGAGTCCATGTCGTTCGGCGCGTTCGCCTCTGTGCACTGCGGTCACGCCGACAGCAGCGGACGCGTGGAGTGCGTCGTCGGGGACGTTACAGGTGGAATCAAGTACGTGACGAATACAGGGACAGCAAGCGCACCGGTCTGGGTCCTGGCGGAGCGGGAGGCCAACCCCTACAGAGGAGTTGACGTCGGGGCCCGTTCAGTGCCGCTGCTCTTCGACGTTGACAAGGACGGCTTGATGGACCTGCTGGTTGGGTCCAAAAGCGGAGACGTGTACTACTACCGGAACGACGGCGTCGTGGGGTCCGGGAGACGCTTGAGTACTGCTCAGCACCTTTCGCGTACGACGTTCAGTCAGTGGGACGGCGGCAACCACACGTTCAGCGACAACTACAACTACTTTTCTGGACTCGCTAGTGGTGACTACAACGGCGACGGCGCTCCCGACTTCGTCGTACACTACTCGCCAGAATACATCGTGTACGACACAGACACGAGAGTTTACAACGCCATCACGTTCGTAATTTTGGGCAGCGTAACGGTCTTAGGTGCGATGCTGTTCTTCTTCCGGCGGACGCGTGGGCAAAAAGCTGAACTTCCACAAAGGCCTAGCCAGCCTGAGAGGAAAGAGTCTTCGTTCATGCCATCGCGGGAGGTGGAGCAGCAGCCGCAGCAGCTTCAGTCTAGATTCACGGGAGGCGCAGTAGAGAGAGTAGACATGCCTCGCGGTACGTACGGAAGCACAAAACTTCGAATGCCTAGAGCGTACCGTGATGATGTTCGCAGAGTCCAGGGACCCGTGAGTTAGATTAGATTAGATTGGAGTTAGCGTACTAGCATATAAGTTTTATGATTCTAAAAGATGAATACAAACAGCGATGGAAGTTTTCGTAGCATGGTTAATTGCAGCAGCTGTCGTTCTCTTTTTGTTGCCGGCCATTCTCTGTTGGTTTGCCAAGGAAACCGCCTGGATGATAGTGTACACTGCGGCGAAGGCGGCCTGGTTTTTGTGCATGGTGGTCACCTATCCGCTTCGACTTATCTGCTGCAGTAACTCCTGCGGGATTCCTCGCGTGGTCGCCGGAGGCGAAGAGTTCGACGAATTTGTATAAAAATAATAGGGTAGAACCGCGCCTATAAGGCTATCCTTAGAACGACGCAATGAGCGAGGAAGTTCTCGTCGCCTTCTACAGACCGGAGAGCGCCACCGAACCCTGGATCAACAAACTAACAGCATACTGGACGGGGGAGTTCAGCCATTGCGAAGTTGTGTTTCTGAGCCCGCAGACCAAGCGTCACACCCTGGCAGCCAGCGTCTACCAGGGCGAGAAATGTTTCTTCAAAGAAAAAACGTTCGGGAGAACGTCGTGGAGCTTTCGTCGCATCACTCTGACAACCACGCAGGTGAACGCCATGAAAGCGTACGTGCGGGAGCAGGCCAGGGCAGAGAAACCGTTCAATACGATAGGGCTGGTGCGGTGCGTGACCGCGTTCCCGCGGACGACGGACGAGACGTGTTTCTTTTGCTCGGAGCTGGTGATTTGCGCGTTCCAAAAGGCTGGCGTCTTTTGTGCGACGATGCCGAGCATGGTGACGCCGAGCGCACTCTTCAAGATGCTCGACGAGGTTGGCGACACCCGTATGGACGGCTCTCCTTTCATGGCGGAGCGGATCAACCAGAAAGGCTTAAGCTTTAGCAGAACGTCCCAGGCAACCACGTCTAGGCAGACGGCCGTGCAAGGCAAGGGCGCCGGGTTGGCTAAAAAGTGGTCTCAGTTTAAAACGGATTGTCCCGTTTGAATAAAATATTTAAGGCAGAATTTTCGTCAGCGTATTGCAGTAGTTCTGCAGCGTGCAGAGCATTTTCAGGTACGGCAGAGACATCTTAGTCGCGGCAGCCAGGCGTCCCCACCGCTCCGTCATGTACGGCGGCAGCGAAGCGTAGTCTCGGGCAGGCATTCCGCCAGCACTGTAGAGTCGCTCGAAGTAATCGTTGTGTGACTTGGTCGGGTGGAGGCAACACCCGACGTTGTGCGTTGCGAGGTTCGAACAGATCAACTCGAACGTGGAGTCCGGGACCTGCCAGGCCATCTGGAACAGCCTGTACCCCCCGCGGAAGTAAGGAACCATGCGGCGTCCGTCCTCGTCGCCGCAAACTGAGAACATGTCGATGTCTGGGTGGGCGTACAGAACCTTGTGGAAGAGGGTCACGTTGCATTGGAACAGATCCACCTTGTCTTGCCCGTTGTTGTACCAGTGGAAGTCTTTGTCGAAGATGGTCATGAACAACGAGAGTTGGCGATCGCCGTAGTACCCTTGCGACGACAGTCTGCCTGTTGTTTTGCTTATCTTGAAGTTGAACAGCCTGACCCACTGGTCGTAGACCACCCCCTTCTCCTTTTCAGGCAACGTGTTCCAGAAGAACTCATTCAGCAACTCGTTCGTCATCCAAGACGTCAGCATCACGAAGTGGATGCGCTCGTACTTGAGCTTGCGGACGAAAAAGTCCAGCAGGACTGTGCGCATCGTGGCGTCGCACAGCCTGCTGCGCAGCAGCCCCACCAGCTCCAGCTTGTACGAGGTCTTGCACCGATGGATCATGATAGTGTCGCACAAGTTCATCAGCGGTTCGATGCCTAAGAACCCGCTGGTCGACAGCAAGTACCCCAGGCGCCTGCGCCACCTGTAGACGGTGCGCACGATGGCCTGCGCGTTGCTTCCTTCCGTTTCGTAGTACCTCCACACATGAGGGAGGCTCTTCGGGTGGCCTGTCCACAAGTTGAAGAGCATCACGACGTCCGCGAGCGAGTTCGCAGTCATGCCCTCGACGCCTCCGAAGTTGAACGCATCGTCTTCCGTGATCGTGTTGTCGTCCTTGAAATGCTCGAGCGTGTGGCTCACCGAAAGGATCGTTCGGGGAATCCTCACCACTCTCTTGCCGCTCTCTACAATGAGCGCCACAGAGGTGCTCGTCAGGCATGCGCGCTTTGCCACTCTCGTCTCTGCCACGTCGATCTCCTCCACCGTGCGCTTAAACACAGGCATTGTTGGAGGTGCTTCAATCTCAGGCATACCATGTGGATATATAATGCTGGCCTGACTCTCTCTCATACACACAAGAACATGAAGAGAGTGCGCGTACTTGCGGCACTCGCTGCTTTCGAACTCGCCGTGCTTGCGGAGTCGCAGTCACGCGACCACGACGGCCACCCCGACGGCACGAGTCCGGATCCACCTGATGGCAGCCCCGGATTCAACCCTTCCATCGGGTACGGGAGATACACAGACGGGTACACCTCGCGGGAGTGGTGGGAGGCGCAGCACAATCTCCACTTCGACGAGACAGGAGTACACCTGTTCGCCTCCGTGCTTACCGATAGGTTGGACTGCGACCGGTCTGCAACAGCGTGGGGTCTTGTCACGAACAACATCTGCATCCGTGCTACCGCGGACGGGTCGAACACTGGCTTTTTGAGTGGCGGCCCTGCACCCGACTGGTCAGGAGGCTTTACTACGGATTCAAACAACGGGAAGTGCGACGCCGATCCGCGTCAGTATTGGGAGGGCACCTTTGGAAATGGCGACGACCGTGGATATGGAAGTGGCAACGACGCTACAGCGGACGACGAAGGGAAAACGAGAACCGACCCTGTAACGCAAGACAAATCCGTCGGCGCTACGTTTGGGCAGGTCCTCGGACTCTCTTCCGGCCTCACGTACCCCATAACTTTGTCCATGGCCGACGGCTCAGCGGATGCTCACCGCATTCGCGAGCACGCAGAGTACACCTGCTTCTCCGCATGCGAGAGCGTGCCCGCCACCATTTGCTCCGCAGCCTCCATGAACCACAATGCCGGGCAGAATCGGTACATGTGCACGTGGTTCGCCAACAGGATCGACGGGAAGGCGGCGCCCTATTTTGACACCGCGACCGACCTTTCGGCGAGCACCGTGAACACTGGGGGCACACAGACGTACATAGTCTGCTACACGCGAGGCGCGTTCACCCACGCTCCCACATTATCCCCGACGACTGCGGCGCCGACCTCGTTGGCGGACCGGTGCGACAACCAAGTACAGGACGCCGACGAGACGGACGTCGACTGCGGCGGCTCGTGCGCCTCGCTGGGCGGAGCAGGTCTGTGCGACAGCGGCGAAGGCTGCCTTCTAAACTCCGACTGCTTCGCCGCGACGGGATCGCAACTGGCCGCCGTCAACGGGGCAGACTTTGCGGGCGATCAGTTTTGCGACACAGACCAGACGTGCGCCCTTCCTTCCGTGCAGTGCCACAACGGCTTGTTCGAGTCGGCGTTCGAGACGGACCAAGACTGCGGAGGCAAGTGCGCTGGAGTCAACACGGCACCCAACAGCGGACGCTGCGACGTGAGTGGTGGGTGCAACGACGACAGCGACTGCGTCTATGATATCTGCAACCCTACTTTCTCTTTGTGCGGTTCCGAGGCAAGCGCGTGCACCGACGGCACGCAGAACAACCAGGAGACGGACGTCGATTGCGGAGGCGCGGTGTGCAGAGGCGAGAACGAGTTCTGCGACGCAGGCGAGGGCTGCGCCGTCGCCACGGACTGCGTACCATCAGCCCACTTCTGCTTGGCGGGAGCGTGCGTGGTGCCACCGACTATGTCGCCAACGCCGCCGCCCACGTTCCTCGTGCTGCCGTCCGAGTGGAGGACAGTCACGCAGAATAACGACAACGGCGTCACAACCTTCGGCGACCTGCCGTGCTTCGCGTTCAAGGCTGGTACAGACTTCGCGGCGGCGTGGAACCCCGCCACGGAGAAGCTGTTCGACATTGACAGCGCCTCGATCATAGACGCAGAGTACGTCGAAGGATCCAGTGGAAAGTTGCGGCTGTCCACCATACCTAACGGACAGCTGCTGAATGAAGTCTCGGGTGACGGATCGGTGGGGAAGGGCTCGAACGGGTGGTTCTTCGTCACCCCGACCGCCACCGACCGCACGTACGACAACGCCTGCGGGTTGGCTGGGGGCAAGATCCCGACCTTCTGGGACATGGTCGACGCGGATGGGATAGCAGAGGTCGGGAACTCGAACTGCGCCGGGACATCGAGCGGCGGGTTCCTAGACGATAGGTGCCGCAACTCCATCACCCCGATGGAGTTCGAGATCGACTCGAGCTGCTGGGAGGACCGCGTGCAGAAGTTTGAGACGATCCCCATCGCCTCCGGCAGCATCACCGCCTTTGTCGAGGAGACCAAGTTCGCCATCCACATGGTGCAGTGCGGGCCGGGGTGCAACGTCGCCGGGTGCTTGACCGCGCAGTGCGACGAGGGAATGGGGAACGCGCTCTTCAACTCGTGGCGCAAGATAGCCGCGACGCGCGACACCGCAGGCGTGGACAGCAACCTGGACTACACAGGCAGCGACAACATCCTCAACGACAACTTTAACTTTACCACGTGGATCGCGGACAAGCTGCACGACGAGGCGGACAACCCAAACAACGGCATAACGGCGACGTGGGGAGCCTCGCGCTGCGTGCCCTGGGACGAGAGCGTCGTGGTCACGTGGCAGCTCCCGTCCGTGACCTCGACAATCGTAGACTTCACCATAAACTACGTCTACTTCCCGCTGAGCGCCGAGACTTCTGACCCACACCACGTCATCGTCGACGAAGACGACAACGGAAACGTGGCGCTGAGCATTCTGAACAGCCACCTCAACATGGAAATGTGCTACCACACTCCGCGTCGCGACCCGTCGGGGTACCAGCCCTACACCCATCAAAAGTGCGTCGAGGACGACCTCTACCTGGCTGACGACGGCTACCTGTGGGCCGGCCAGCCCTTCCGCTTTAAGTTCAAGTTCCAGGGCGAAGTACTTGGTAACTTGGCGGCTGGCCAAGACTTCAACATCGACGACGTCGACGTCTCGCTCGCGTCGTCGTTGAATCCGTCGAGTCCCATCGCAAACTTCGACGTCACGCCCGAGTGGCACGAGGATCAAAGCACCAACGAGTTCTGGGTCTACGGCATTCTGGGCGACTACCAATCGTCCGTATTTACTGACAACAACCACTGCATCAACGAGTACTGCATCCTCACGATGGCGCTCGACATCAACATCACGGCGACCACTCAGCGTCGTTTGCTCAGCGTCCGTCGCGAGTTCAACGTCGGTGGACGTCGCCTGCAGAACGCTGGCGAGGCCATCAACCCGTCCGCCGCAGACTACCCTGCCATGTCGATCGCGGTGTACCAGCCGCAGTGGGTGATGCACACTGTGAAGCTCTACGGCGCCGCGCTCCCGTCCGATATCCTCACGGCGCTGCGCGCCTGCATGTTCGGAACTGTTCCTGATCCGAACTCCGACGTCACCATGGTCGGCGAGGGCACGCCGGAGAACGAGTTCGTCTTTGAGGTGGCTGCGGCGCACGTCTACAAGGCTGCGGTGCGCACGGCGTACGAGGGCTGCTTCCAGACCAGCGTTCTCGCCAACTCCAACTGGAACTCGAGCTCCGTCACGACGAGCACCGAGGACGACGCTAACAAGATCGTCATCGTCTCCGTGCTCGGCGGGTGCACAGCGCTCGTGATTGTGACGCTCATCTACGTCGTGTACCGCCACCCCGCGGCGCCGTCCCGTCCTGAGGAAGCGGACAACCCGCTCCTGAAGCAGAAACAGCCGAGCGCACCCGAGGCGGGACCAGAGGACACCAAGTTCGCAGCCCCTTTCGTCGGCGGACGATTGAGATTTAAGAGAATGACCAACGCTGACGGACTCGTGTAACGCAGAAGGAGAAACATGGGCGAAATCCAAGTGCCGTCGGAATCGGCTGTTCACTTCACGATGGGCCTCGACATTTTTGAGCGAGCGGTGGAGTCCGCAAACGCCAACTCCAGGTCAGCCGGCCCGCACGCCCGGCTCCGCAGCATGTTCGACTGCAACATCTGCAAACAATCCAAAGTCGTGCCGCCCGCCGAGTTCGACAACAGTGCGAAGAAGACGTGGTTCCTGAAGGGCAGCCGAGGGACAGAGATCAAGTCCCTCAAGGGGAAGGAGCCCTGGCAGTGCCTCGCGTGCAGCGCGATCACCTACCAACCTGTTCAAGAACTTCTTTCGGTAACGATTACTGACGGACGGACAGTCGCGCGGTTTGAAGCGGACGGAGACACAGTCGTTTTTGTTGTGAACCACCCGCGTTCACTAGCAGAGCGAAGCTACTGCTGCGAAGCTCGTGCTGTCATTTATTTTTTGTAATACTTCCCCTTCGACACCCAAAAAATCATACCTAAAATTGCCATGGAAACGAGAAAGAGCAGCACACCCACAAGAGCGCTCGTTTTCTTCAAGTCCTCGGTGGAGCACGTCGTTGACCCTCCCGCCACGTCCGCGTGGCAAACGTCGCTGCGCATTTTCCCAGTGTTGCCTCGCTTCCCGCCGTTGATCCACACGTCCACGTCCGACGACCGCTCGTAGTACGCGTACACGAACGCGTCGTCGGAAGCTGAACCATCCTGCAGCGGACAGTCGTAGTCGGAGCACTCGGCAGGTTTCTCGCAACGGGGGTTGTGACTGCTCGTGAACGACCCGTACGCTTCCGACATTCGCACGTACCAGGTCGGATTCGTTTGGTTGGGGAGGATTTCGCACAACACCGACTTCAGCACCACCGGAGCCCACACCGTGACGGAGTAGATGTCCTCCTTCACCGAGGCGTCGAGTTGGATGTGGAACTCTTGATCCAAGTCGTCGTTTCCAGGGTAGTCCTCATGCCTGTACATCGCCGGCGTGTACAAATTGGCGCTGTCGTAGGGCTTTGCGTGGCCTGCGAGGTACGGCTGGGAGTCGCCGCTGTGATCGAAGAAGACGTAATCATCTCTCCTTGGTATATTCAGGTCCATGCAAACGTCGACGTAACCAGGCTTGCAGAGGTGCAGCGCGGCGCTTCGAACATTAGCTTTCGTGAACAACTCCTTCCCGCATGTGCTCTTGATGCTGATCGCAGAGAACATGAGGGGAGCGCGCTGGGTGTGAGTGGGAGTCGCGTCGTTGTCGTACAATCCCCCATCGACCATCCTACGCTTCAGCTTGATCGTGTGCCCCACAGTGGCCGGGACTGGATTGTTTCGGAAGTCGAAAGTTGTGTTCGCTGACGTCCAAGTAACGTTCGGCTGGATAAGGTGCTCGACCCAAGCTGCGCGCGCAGTACCGAGGAGTGACATCAAGATCAAGAACTTCATTTCCGGCGCTCTCTTTCAGTACAAGTTATCGGGAATCAGTTTCATTTTATACTCTTAACTCCTACGTACGCGCCGGCATGAAAAGCGACTTTGGCGTCACAAGCCCTTCAGTCTCAGTCACTTTCTCGTAGTCGCCTCCCGTCTTGCCGTGCGCCATCTTGTTCGCCTGGACGCTGGCGCAAGGATAGCAGCAGCAGTAGCCACAGCAGTCAGCTATCTCGCCCGAGCAGCAAGGCCAGTCGTAACTGCAACAGACGCCTGGGTTCTCATCGTATCCTCCTTTCTTTCTCAGCACCGGGTTAAGCCAGCAGCCCTGGTAGAACGCGCAGACGATGTTGCCACATTGATTCAGAATAACGCGCGCAAGGCAGTCACCGATGACAATACGATTGTATTGCGTAAGGATCAACTTGTCCTCCTCCTTCTCCGATAAATTTGCATCTCTGACCGTGTTTGCGTGGCTAAAGCACGGGCACAAGCCTGCGAAGCAGATGCCGTTCCATCCAAAATAGAACCAGGGGTCAGCGCACTGCGACAGAGTCCAGAACTCCGGGTATTTTTTGGACATGGGGTTTCACGCTTTAATTAACAACATCAAATTATAATATAGTCTAAACCGATTTGGTTTCCCAGAGCACTGCGAACTGCAAAACTGTCGCAGCGAAGGCCAGCTCCAGGTTCCGGAACCGAGGCAGATTGAGCACGTCGCTGATCTCAACTAGAAAAGGTTCAAGGAACTTGTCGTGCTGAATGATCAGCCACATGAGCGACATCCAGCCAGCGACGTGCGAGAGCACGTCGCCGTACCTAAACGACCCGAACAGCTCATGGAAGGTTAGCACGTATTGCAGAATAATGATGAGGATCGTGCACTCGTACGATTCAACCTCGGCTTGGAGCGTAGCGAGGACAATCATGTTGAAAGCAGAGCTCCTGTGCTTCCATACGCAGCTCTCTTTGAAGCCTCCGTAGAAGTTCTGAAGTAGCATCCAGCCGAAGAAGAACGTGATGAACAAGGCGTCCGTGAGATCGATTGGTGTAGTTGCGAAGTGAATGAAGACTAGAAAGAGGAGGATGATCAACAGACAACTCATCTCCATCGTCGTACAAGCGTTCTTCTTGGTCGAGTAGATCACTATCATAATGACCTTCCAAAGAATGAGAATTTGTGTCCAGAACGAGTAGCTGAGCTTCCTATCTAAATTGTCCATGATGAGCCGCCCTTGGTCTGCATCGTAGCGGACATCCACGCTAAACTGAAAGCGTTGATTGATGGAAACGATCCCGTCTGGCCCAGGCTGAGCGTGCAAGACACGCCCGTCGCCGCTGAAGCTCGCATCATCCCACAGGCATCCCTTGCCGCACGAATACTGCCGCCCCTTCTTTATTAGCCAGAGATTCACGTCCTCTCCCTTCTCGAACCGCTCCCTTACGCTCGCGTAAATTTCCCACGGCAGCAGCAAATCATCGTCGTTGGTAAAGAACTCCACAGAATAGATTCCAAACTCGTGTTTGTGAACCGATCCCGGAAGGTGTTCCCACTGCACTTCCACGCCATCAACAACGCACATCGCGTTCGAGTTAGTCTCGCAGTCCAAGTACTTCGCATCGAATCCGTCCCACGCTTCCCGCTGCAACAGGAGCTTCTTGTCCGTCATACTGAACGTTTTGAAGTGAGACCACAAGTTCGACCGGGAGCCAAGGCCGAGCAGAATGTCGTCGTAGTCGTGCTCGTTACAGTCCATGACAAAGCTCCGCCCGCTGCAGTAGAACCTCGTAAGACCACCAACAGGTGCCCAACACTCGCTTGTTCCGAAGTCGAGGTAGACGTTGCTCAACACAGCCGGCGATCCGCTGAAAATTTCGATCGAATGGTTGGAGAGGCTGAAGGAATCGAGGAAGTGGAGCCTCACCGGTCGGTGGCATCCAACGACAGTGCCGAGCAACGATATAAACACAGCGAGAAACATCATCTCATTCACACTTCGCGCACGCTCTCTCAAATATATAGCCATCATGTACAAGGTCCACAAGCTCAACGCCACTGTGCCCAGCCCGTTCTACGACACTTCGATCATCGAGTGGGTGGAGGTGAAAGAGGTGAAACCTTACAAGTTGTACGACAAGGGTGACCTCGTCCTCGCTGAGAACGGGTTCATCCGAAAGGTTATGAAGGACAAATTTGGCAAAGGCACCAATATTCCGTCAGCGCTCGTCAGCGACGTGACCATCGACGGGGAGAGGATGTGTTCTGCGTACAAGCACGTCAAGCCCGTCGCCGAGTTCCCGAAGGAAAACGAAAAGTACTCGCGGGCGTGCACGTACTGTCAGGACGTTGTGAATAGGGGATACAAAAATAAGGCCAATCCAAATTCTCGGGCCAACTTCAAGGCGTGGACCGAGGAGCAGAAGATCAAGGACATTCTCGAGCATGGGGTGTGCTGCGTCGAGGGCTGCAGGATGAACGAGATGCAGGAGTGGATCGTCGAGGAGAAGCTGCTGGGTCTCACAGAGTACAACCACATCGACACAAGCACGAAGCTGCAAAGCCTCAGCCAGGCTTCGTGGTACAGCCAAGCGCGCGCCAAGCGCCACGGGTCCAAGGATGCGCGGGAACTTTGGCTGGCCGAGCGGGCGAAATGCGAGCTCATGTGCCGTGGTCACCACGTGAACCACTCGATGAAGCAGCGGACGGAGCAGGCGGCGAAGCGTCGCAAGAAGAACTGATTTTTGTACTTGATTTCAAAACTATATAAACTTTCGCCTTGCAACAGTACAGCAGCGCACCCACACTCAGAATGGCCAGCTCGTACAACCCTGGCCGGAACAAAACTTTTTCTAAGTGAGTGATCAGCATCAACTCGTTCTGTATCGACCCGTTCTAACTCATGCCTTTCTTGTTTGTGTCCAACAGTCCCATCACCAAGGTCGGCCGTGTGGTCTACAACGTTTCGCACGACTTCGATGCGGCCAAGTCCCGCATCGGAGCTCAGAACGGCCGCCTGCGGGCGGTGCCAAATATCAGCACTCACGTCGATAGGCACACCCTCACCATACAACCGCACGAGATCTGTCTAGGTGAGTACCAACTCGTTCTCCTTCAACGCGTTCAGAACTAACTTGTTAATGGTGGTGTGTTTCGCAGAGCAAGACAAGCAGCTCTTCAAGCGGACGCTCAGCCGCTCGATCAACGACAGCGAGATCCTCCTGCTATCGGCTCTGAACGGACTGAAGACGACCACGAAAAACGTGAACGGTTCCAGCCCCGAGGATATCCGCCGTCAGATCAGGTCCACGCTGAAGTTCGGCGGCGTCGCCTCGACCATGTCCGAGTATGATGAGCGCAAGCGCGTTCAGAACGACCAGGCAAGCACCGACACTGTACGCATCGCATGCTTCGTTGCCTCCTTCTAACCTATCGCTTTGTGTGTTGCGCAGATCTTCGTCTCCCAATTTGGAGGGCTCTGCAC
>Ga0315334_10000609_pt1 | contig 21674 bp, 14 predicted proteins | sample M150034915metaG_FD_205555 | JGI IMG/M metagenome (GOLD analysis project Ga0315334, IMG submission 205555) | Ammonia-oxidizing marine archaeal communities from Monterey Bay, California, United States - M1 500m 34915 | ecosystem: Environmental > Aquatic > Marine > Intertidal zone | place: USA... | reverse complement strand
ACTTGAAAAAGAAACAAACGAGGAAAAAATAGAGTCTTTAATAAAGACAATAATTTTTCACAATGAAATGGCAGAAAACACAAAAGCTTATCTAAATAGCATTAAGCCTAAAAATGGATAACGAAAACAAAATAGAAATAAACAAAAGAATGGTTGGAAAGACTGTGTTAGTCTTAGACAACGGTAGCGACTGGACAGGGGTTGTTAGCGGAGTTCTTGACGCGTCGACTTTCCAAATACTAGACAACAAAGGAAACAATAAGCCAGTTGACATATTCGACGTGCGATCTCTATGACACTCGTAAAAAAAACTGATTGTTTTGAGGCTTTTGGGTGCAAAGTTTCCATTAAAGACCAAAAAATACTAATTTTTTGCAAAGGCTTTCACAACCCCAATCGGATTAGTGTAAATATTGTTAAGTATCTCATTTGGGAAGGGTTCGTGTCTGGAGCCATCAGCTATGAAATTGAGGTTATCAAAGAAAAAACTTGAGCATGGATCAGAACATTCATTACATTATAGAGGCATGTCTAGTCATAGGGGGCTTTCTGATCGGGCTTATTGTTAAAAGAGCTTTTCAAAGTATTGATGATCTATGGAAGAAGCATGATGAAGTGACAAGAAGACTTACAGAACTAGCCATAGAACTTCCAAAGGAGTACGTCACAAAAAACGATCTAACTCATGCCGTAGACGTTATTCATGACAGATTCGACAAGCTAGAGCTTAAGCTTGAAAAAATCTACGCCTCTTCCGTCAAATCAACCCCCAGACAGTACTCTAGAACAGAGGATTAGGAACAGTAGGGGAATTTTCGCCTATTTTTCTTTTTTTTCTTTACTTTGTCAAAAGTGTATCATATAGTTCACGACCACTTGGACGTGGGTAGCCGCTAAACGCGCAACTTAACAGAAAATGAAACAAGACCACAAAGTAATCGCAGAAGACTTTCTTAAAAAATACAAAAATAAACAACCTAAATGGGGCTTCAATGGGCTAGGATACATCGTATATAAACGAACCTATTCCAGACCAAAAGAAGACGGCACCCTTGAAGAATGGCCGGAAACAATAGCTAGATGCATCAACGGAGCTCAAAAAATTGGAGCAGGATACACAAAAAAAGAAGCAGAGAGGCTTTTCGATTTAGTTTTTAACCTTAAATGCAACTTTGCAGGCCGCGGGTTGTGGCAGCTTGGAACCTCTACAGTCGATAGATTCGGAGGGAACAGCCTCCTAAACTGTTGGTTTACAGCGATTAAGAAGCCAGATGATTTCTGCTTTATATTCGAGAACCTAATGCTCGGAGGAGGCGTTGGGTACTCAATTAGACGAGAAGACATTCACGAGCTTCCCAGAATCAAGAGAGGAGTCGATATTACCATCAAGAACACCAACGACGCAGCCTTTATTGTTCCGGACAGTAGAGAGGGCTGGGTCAGGCTGCTCTCTAAAGTCTTGCACTCGTTTTTCGTGACAGGAGAGTCTTTCGACTACTCAACAGTTCTCGTAAGAAGTGCTGGTAAGCCTATTAATGGATTTGGAGGTACGGCCAGCGGACCTGAGATCCTAATAGACGGAATAGAAAAGATTTCCGGAGTCATAAAAGACAGGGAAGGTAAAAAGCTTCGAAGCATTGACGTGCTTGACATCGCAAATATTATCGGCTCCGTAGTCGTCGCTGGAAACGTTAGACGCTCTGCTGAAATCGCACTAGGAGACCCTGACGACTATCTCTACATCAAAGCTAAAAGATGGGACTTAGGCAACATTCCCAACTGGAGAGCAATGAGCAACAACACAATCTACTGCGATAGCTACGACCATATTGCAGAAGGGGTTTGGGACGGATACGCTGGGAACGGAGAACCTTATGGTTTTTTCAACGTAATGCTCAGCTCTAAATTTGGAAGAACTGGAGAAAAAGCAAAAGAAAACTGTGAAGGTACCAATCCATGCGGGGAGATATCTCTCGCTAATAAAGAGTGCTGTAATTTAGCAGAACTTTATTTAAATAACATCACATCCAAAGAAGAGCTAATCGAGTGTTCGACCCTAATCTATAAAACCCAAAAAGCTATTTGCGCTCTTCCCTTCATACACGAAGACACGAATAAGATAGTACATAAGAACTTTAGAATAGGCCAAGGCATCACAGGAATCTGCCAAGCCACCGAGAATGGCAAGTTAGATTGGCTAGACGACTGCTACAAGGCTCTCAAAAAATACGACAAAGAATGGAGCAAGAAGCAAGGTTGGCCTGAAAGCATTAAGCTAACCACAGTCAAGCCCAGCGGAACACTTAGCTTGTTAGCGGGAGCGACCCCCGGAGTTCACCCTGCTTATTCTCAGTATTATATTCGCCGCGTAAGGATGTCCAGCGAAGACAAGCTTGCTCAAACGTGCAGAGAAATGAACTACCATGTGGAATATGTTAAAAATTTCGATGGCTCCCTAAATCGAGACACTGTGATTGTCGAGTTCCCATGTCAGGCCGGAAAAAGCGCTAAACTCGCGAAAGACATGAAGGCGGTTGACCAGTTAGATCTTGTAAAAAGGATACAAAAGGAATGGTCAGACAACGCGGTTTCATGCACTGTATATTATAGAAAAGAGGAGCTCTCGGAGATTAAAGAATGGCTAAGAAAAAACTATAAAAACAACATTAAAAGCGTTTCTTTCCTTCTCCACCAAAATCATGGGTTTGATCAGGCTCCCTATGAAGAGATAGACGAAGAGACTTATAAAAAACTTTCTATGGCTGTCAAAAAAGTCTCTGCTACTAAAGTAGGTAACGGCCACGTTTTGCAAGGCCTCGAATGCGAAGGAGGCGCTTGCCCGATAAGATAATCCCCCATATGTAGTGTTGGATAGTAGATAGGTATGGAGCCCCCCGAAAGGGGGGTTTCCTTTTTTTTATTCTATCACTTAAATTTTAGTGTATGATTTATATGGTTGGTTATGAATGTAGAGGAGCTTATCTGCCTGTTAGAGAATGAGAACGGAAAATCGGAAGTTGTACTGGCTTACAGAGGCAAGCGCGACTACCACGACTTCTCCATGGTGGAGGATGTTGGTATAGATTTAGAGTGTTCCGTACAAGAGCCTATAAAAATCTACGAAGACCCAACAGACCTAGAAGAACAAGAGCATAGAAACTGCGTTGTTTTGTGGCCTTACTAGACTACAGAACTAATGGACCAGCATCAGGCGAATACTGTGTTATGGATGTAAGCATTGGTGATCCGTCTGGGCCTCCCGTAGGTATTCCAGTTGGTGGGGTTTCTGCAACAAACCCATCTGGTAATGGGAACGGAATAGTGGTTGGAATATGTTCAGCAAGAATATCTTCGTCCTCAAAGTAGCCATTGTTCGTGTTTTCAATAGATAAAGAGTCTCCATATGTATAAGATAATGCGGCTCCGGCTGCATCAGACGAAAAGTCAATATCATCAAAAATAGATTGACCAGTATGAACTATTTTAGGAAAGCTTGAATTAGATGTTATTGCCATTTTTTAATTCCCTTACGGAGTCTCGCCCACACCCGCACCATACGGTTTAACTATTGCGTTTGCCTTAGTGAAACCTTCGTTATTGGAGAAGGCACCCCCAATTCTTCCACCAACCTGTATGTCTTTTCCTAGTTTTGCGTTAAAGTTTTCTTCAGATAAGCCTAAGAGAGTATCATGGAGTCTACTTGTTTGGGTCATAGATATTTTCTCTCCTAACCCATCAAGTTCGTTAGCTGTGCTAATCGACTGCTGAGAGCCGTCTACAGTTGGAACGCCAACTCTTGCGGAAAACGATGATTCTGATGGTATTTCATCGACACCATTAACAATCAACTGGGGAACAACAATTATTTTTTTTGTTAGATTTACTGTTATGTTGCATATATCGGATATCCCCGCTAAAGAATCCCAGTCTGCTAGTTGAGAAGCACCTTTGTTTTTTTGCAACTTTTTCGATAATTCCCAGTCTTGATTCGGCGCATCAGCGCCACCTAAACTCAAGTCATGAATAGAGTGCCACCCATAAGATGGAGGCATCCAAAAGTCTCTGGCATATTCGTTTGATGAATAGAGCGCTTGGTTGTATGTAACGCTTAAATAGGTACTAGCGTTTGGCGTAGAATTATGTCCTCCTTGTGGGGTAAAGAATTTTGCACTATAAGAGTCTCCGTTTTCATACAAAGAAAAAGCTGTTTTGTCCGCTTGAGAAACATGTTGTCTAAATTGTCTAGCTCTTTTCCCCCACCTACTAGCGCTGTTAGACATAAAAGCTAAAACGTCATAATCGTGGCCATATCCTACGCTACCATTATTATCTGTTTTCGATGAAAAAGAGTTATAAGGAAGGCACTGTCCGGGGCCATGCTCTATAATCTTTCCTCCACTATCTTCTCCTCTATTTACTCTTTTCTTATTAGTATCTTGTTGACCCAAGTATCTTTCCGTTCCTCCTTCTCCGTTTAAGCTCCTTGTTGCGTGTTCAAACCACTCCAACGAAATTATATCAAACGGCTTTGCCACAAAATAAAAAGAACCAGTGTAAGTATTTAACGAAAGCTTCGAACCACTAAAAGCATCTCCCGCATTATCTCCCATGCCTCTCCAAAAATAAAAATACTGATACTTGCGGCCGTCGGAGCCGTCTGGCCACGCTGAATCACAAAAAGCCCCATCCGTTCTCCTTTCCAAATTCAGAAAAAGCATCCTATCAGAACCCCCCCTAAAGAAATTCAATATCTGACTATTGCATTTGACAGTAAAGTCGCATTTTATTAGATAAGAACATACGCTATCTGTGGCACCGGCAGAATGGTCTGGGGCCACCCTTATCTTAGACGACCTTCTTTTAAAGTAGAATCCTCCAGAGCCCTCCCAAGACGGAGATCCCGTTCCCCTTTTTTGGGATCTAACGCCATCAACCATACCATATTTTTCCGTCGAATAATTTAAATGAGGATAAAAGCTAATACTAGTCTCCCCGTCCTTCCATACCCCATCGCTAGAAGTTCCATTCGCGCTGTCTGGGCAACTGTCACATGAGTCGCAAGTATTAATGTATGCAGCAACATCAATCTCATCTTCCCCAACGGTAACAGACGTCTTCCTTGGCACGACATAAGATGTTTTATATGTGTCTGTCATTTTATGAGTCCTTTATTGTAACGTAGCTTCTCAGGTCATTTTCCTGATCTACATCCGGAAAACCCCTAGTTAATGCATCATATTTTGTCAAAAATTCATACTCTTCAGATTCTATAGTCAGTCCCAAACATTCGCCACATTGAAACGGCATATGAGCCAAATCATTAGATGTTGCCGTATGAAAAGTTATTCTTCTGTCGCCTCCTGTAGGACACCTTGGCCCTACGTTTGTATCTAAATGAGTCACTAAACTGGAAACAGAATATTGCACCTCTAGCCTCCAAGGCTCATAATAATAATGAGTTACATTTGGCCTGCCAAAGAAAGTATTTCCAGCTGTAGCCGCCTGCTGGCTAGTCTGAGCAGAGCCCGCTGGATTATAGGACCATTGCGCCCAATCACCATCCATTGTTCCATATCTAGCCCATAATATTTTCAAAGCCAACCAATTTGAAGTCGTGAATAGATTCACATATCCACCAACAGCTGGCCACGCCATGTTCATAGGCCTACTTAACAATGGGTCGTCATCATCATCAAACTCTCCCCAGCCATATCCGTCGTTATTAAAGTCGTCGTTGGGGTCGGTCCTTCTGCGAGAAAGTAAATCTGGATCACTTGGGTCTGGAGCTGTATATTGACCTCGTAAGGCCGCCCTATTAAACCCATTTATCTCAGCTATATTTTCAATATGCTCGTCTACTTCTGCTTGCATGAGGAAGAAACCATTTACACCATGTATCGGCCAATATTGGGAGTCTCCTGTCCCCCTATAATAGGGTACCCCTCCTTCACTGTAGAGCGTAATTTTGTTAGGACCATTATGAAATCTAGTTACATGTGTTCCTCCCCCCGTTTCGTCATGCGTAACAAAAGCTAAAGTCTCGTCTTGAATCGGAACAACTGATATCCCAGTTCCCCCTTGAGATCTAGGATCATCCGAAAACGTTGCGCATTGGCCGTCTGTCGTCTCTACTGTGTCTTGTATTATAGCTATCTTTAAATAGCCTAAAGCGGCCTTATTCTCGTGTATGAAATTTTCAGAAAAATTAACTACAAAATACTGACCATCCGGAGAAACGGTGACCCCACTCCTATTAGTTGCGGCTCCGTCGTCTGGAAAGTCCATTTGAGAAGCTACGCTTACCCCATTGGAGTCTTTAAGTTCTTCTTGAAGAGGGCTAACCCATGAACCCTCTCCTTGTACGCTCGGAGTGTTTGAGTCTCCCCCAAATTGTGCCTCACTGTCGAACTGCGTGGGGTTGTTTATGTTATAGTTTCCTACCTCTTTGTCGTTTTCCACAAAACGGTGGGTTCTAAATCTAAAATATTCCACATATCCTTCGCTCCACCCTTCCCCCTGCTCAGCTGAATAGGACTCCACACCCGTTTCTATGTTGTAATCTAATTGCCCTTTGAAAACCACTATTTCATAATCTCTCATGCCCAAATCAGCCCTCATTACGTCAGCAATTGGATAATCTTGATTAAATCCATAACTTTCTCCATTCCAAGTTCCTATATTTCTTCTTCTATAGTATTGATTTCTGCCATTAACCTCTCCATTTGTGTTAAACCCAGACATATATTTATCTACAAAATTTTGGCTTCTTGTAAAGCTACCACTTGACGTATAAGAAAGCTGTGTTTGGCTAATGAAGCTTCTCGTTGTTAGAACGTATTCATGGCTAAATAGCCTTTCTGAGGAGCTACCAGTGAAAGGTTGGTTCGTGGATTGGTAAGGCCTATATCCTGATCTATTAAGATAAAGACTCAAAATTCTACTATGTAATCCATTACTGTAAGGAATACTCCCTCCCGTACCGCTATAGTTTGCTATATATGGATCATTTACTTCGCTGCTGTTATATTTCGGGGGAGCGAAATTATAGCCTTGTGAGTCTGGACATCTAACAAACCGATGAGTCCAGTCATTATAATGATGAGGATCTATACATCTTCTGGATATGGCATTATCGCCATAAGAAACATTCAAGGCGACTGTGTGGTTGTTAAGTGGTCCATACTGCAAATCATTCAATAAAGCCTGCCTTGTAAAGTAATTAGTTGTATACGCAGATGAATAGACAAATTCACCACCGTCCCAATGTCCAGTGTCTACATGCCCAACGCTTCCATTTAAACCTGTCATCCTTTGAGAAACGTGCGTAGAACTTAATATAAACTCAGGAGAAAGTCCGTCATATATATTGAACCATTGCGCATCAACGTGAACGAGGTTAGAACCGTCCCAATCAATTCCTCCGTCTTGTTTCTGTTGTTCGTATCTTGAGAACCGTACAGACATTGGAAAGAATGTGGTGGGATCGTGGCCTTCCCATCCGTTTTCTATTCCATTATTTCCATATCGAAAAGATAGCGGGCCGACGTTTTCAGGCCCGTATTCTCCTAGCAAGAAAGGATCGTTGTCGGATTCTACCGGAAAATGGTAGCTGCTTGGTTTAAGCGTAACCATGCTCGGTGCCCCATTTCCTACATTATTATTGAAGATATATGGAGTATACCCAGTTGTTCCTAGTCTAACCTGAAGTCTTATCTTCAAGGAACCGTAGGCTCCCGGATATCCAGCCAAACTATTCCCTATCTTTGCGATAAAACAAAATCCGTCATTTCTTAGGACTTGTTGATCATCGCCAACCTCGGAGAAAGCCCCCATCTTTTGAACTACATATTGATTGTTTGAAGTTAGAAATTTAGCAGTCGGGAATGGTTTGATTAATTCTGGATCTAAATTGTATGTATCGTTTGTTGAACCATTGTAAATTTTTTTATTATATAATAAATTTGATGTTGATCTTGCACAATTTTCCTCTAGGCTATCAATATTAAAGTTTATGGACGGCTCTAAAATGTTAAAAAGATTATCCGGGAAAGAAAAGAAGCTTTCCTTATGGGCAGGGATTCTTTTTATATAGTCTAGGTCAAAATCTGCGTTCTGCGTAATATGTAAGTTTCCTCCATCATTATATGATGTAGTTGTAGTCACTCCTTGACCGTTGGTGGTTTCCTGCTGGTTCGTTTCTTTTAACGTATTTCTTATTTTTTCATCACCGTCAATGGATACTGTTGTAGAAATGATTTTTCTTTCAAAGTCATATTCATAACAATCTGAATACCCCTTGACCAGAGGGCCGCAAGACCCATCAAGCTGCTTGCTGGCATAGTCAGAGTACAAGCTCTCGCCCAACACTGGTTGAGCTGGCTTTATCGGCGCTACCAGCTCTTCTGGCGCGCTGGCCGTCGTCGTGCCTTCTCCACCTGTCTCTCCACCGTTTCCAGATGGTGGCGGGGCTCCTCCTTCTCCGAGATCTGCCATTATTTAACCGTCTTTAATCTTTTCACAATAAACTTAACAAGCTCTGAGCGTTTAATGTCATTATCCGTAAACTCAAAAGTATGTATTCCTTGGTCCCGACTTTCCTTGTTGTCGAAAGCTTTATAAACCTTCCCAAACCCACCAATTTTTCCATTTGTAAGGTCGGTCTGTTCGGGATCTGCAAGCACTAAACACTTACATCCATTGCCCAGTCTAGTGACCAAAGTAACAATTTCTTTAAATGTACTATTCTGCGCTTCGTCCATAATTATGCACTTATTCTTCCAGCTCATTCCCCTACAAAAGTTTATAGGGTACGCACTAATTATATCGTGTTTTTGTAACGATTGCATATTTGTTGAGTCTAAAAGCTCAGAAAGTTTGTCGTGAAACGGCAAATTATAAAAGTGGAGCTTCTGCTCTGCGTCTCCCGGAAGGTGTCCTATCTTGGCGTCTGAACTCTCGACAGCCGATCTGACATAAACTATATCGTTAACGTAAGCTTCATTGACCATCTTCAGAGCCGAATATACCGAGATGATGGTCTTAGAAGTACCAGCCGGACCTTTAATAAAAAGTATTTTTGAGTCTTCTCCTGTACATAAATCTATTAATTTTCTTTGTTTAGGTGTCCATTTAAGGTCTTTTATGTCGAAAGTTTTGAATTTCCTTCGTGTTTTTGTGGTTTTTGTTACTATTTTTGCACTTGCGTCGAAGTCTAAGTCTTCAATCAGCACCGAGTCGTAAGAAGCTTTATGTCTAGCCATGACTAATATTAGTTACACAGGTTGTTATGTTGCGGTAACAGCAGCAGAAGTTAAAAAGTACCTATATTCATAGCTACCATCTTCTTTACAGATACCAAATAAAGTAGGAGTATAGTTAAGGCTTTTATCAACATCGCCTCCCTCTTTTGTACCAAAGCCCTCGTCCTTGAGCTGAAGGGTCCTTGTCCCTTTAACGTATCTTACTGTACTATCTCCTCCGCCTCCTAAACCATCGAAAAGGTCTGCTGATAATGGAGCGGCCTTCAACAACCCACCCTCTCCTCCTGATTGGACGACGTACCAAGCAGACAAATCTTGTAAAGTATCTACCGCTCCAGTTTTGTCTAACAAATCTCCCAATGGAGCAAAAGTTATTTTAGGATTAACGCCGTTTGAACCAATATCTACCTTAACAAAGGCGGTTTGTTGAGGATTGTCTGTCCCCTGAATTTTAGTTAATATAGAACCATCTACTACAACTTCCTTAAGCTGATCAATGTAATGCAATCTCCTAAATTTCGATGCAGTAGGCTCGTCCCCATCAGCCACCAAAATCCATTGATCTTGAAAATCTCCAGTGGCTTCCATTGTATCTTTAGCGTATCCAGAATCTACCAACTCGTGAAACTTCTTCAGTACAACAGAACTGTATTTACTGTCGTCGCTTTCGTCGTATTTTGTTACGGCGAAATACGGACTATCTGCAGAAGGCGGATCAACGGTATTAACTCCTTCTACATGGTCGCTTGATTCGTTTCCCCTAAGGTGCCAGCTGTGTAAATGATTAAACTCTAACGCTCCGGCCGCTGGGCTTTCTTTGGCGACTCCGTTTACATTTACAAGCTTGTGTCTATCTTCTTCTTTGTATTGGTCTGGAGCATCAGTTAAACCTGTAAATTTTGTATTTGTTCCACTTGCAGCTGCCGACTCTTTAAATTTCAAAACAGGATACTTACTGTTACTATCTGCGGCCGAAAACACCAATCCATACGTTTTCGACGTGTCCGGAGCACTGGCGAGGTCCCACAGGCCAGCAGTATTTACTTTTTCTATATCTGTTAGATATTCAATAGCTCCATCTTCGTTTATAATGCAGGCTTTTTGTAGGGCTTCTATATTGCTACTGTTTGAAGCTGTTCTATCATAGTAGTTTGTTAAGTCGCCGGTTCCGCCATGTCTTTGCGTAAACTGATTAGCGCTTAGATCCACACTATTAGGATGGTCAATACTAGAGATTTTTAAGCTTCTTCCGTCTGCGTTAACGTCTACATATCTAGCTATTATCTCATCGCTTGCTTTACCTTGTCTTGACAAGTTGTTTCCATCATCACCATAGATGTCTGCTCCATAATCCCTTCTTTGAGCGTATATCAGAGAGCCTCTATGAACATTACTATGAGTAATGTGCTCTGCTAATGTCTCGTCGCCCCTTAGAAGCTCTGTATTAGTGGCTACGTATGGAGGGCATATTAACGAGTTGCCACCGTTATCAAGCCCAGCAAAAGACCCCTGTTGCCAAAGGCTAAGGGGAACCGCAACATAGTACATTGTGTGAATGTCTATATGCTCTCTTTTTGTTCCTTCCACATCCACCGATATGTAAACCTTACGGCAATGAAGAAGGTTCGGCTTCGTTACTTCCAGAGGCGCAACACCAAAAGTGTCCTCGGTGTCTATTATTATAAACTTTTCCAGTTTATATACATTGGGTACACTTGATACTTCTTGTATGCTCATTACGCTACTCCCGTTAATGTTCTGGAGAATTCTATTCCATTGCTTACTCCGCTTACTATTAAATCTGCTTTCTGTATCATTGAGTCGTAGTAGTTCTTAGCTTTCACTTCTATGAAAAAGTCTTGATTAGTTGTTGTCTCCCCGCTATAAGCCGGTAAACTATGCACTTGAGCGGTTACGGGCACCAAACCTGTCAGCGACAATCCGGAAGAAACGCTCCAAACATTCCAAAAACTCTTCGTGTAAGCTACTCTTGTGGGAGTTATCGACAACCCGCTACCGCTCGATATAACGTTCCCTGTAGGGCCATAAGTAGCTTTAACATTGAACTGAGGCGACGAGAATCCGCTATAGTTTTTCCCTAAGGAAAAAACTTCAAGACCAGTAACAACTCCTGCTGGGTCTCCTGTTCCATTGGATAAAAGTCTTCCATGTCCTCCAAACCCTTTGGTTCCAGACAAAGTGAACAAGTTACCTGCGTAACCGGAGCCGCCATTAGAAATGGAAAACTCTCCATTCCAACCAGTATTTATTCCACTATAACCCGAATTATATTTCAAGAATAGATGATAATAGTCTCCCACCACCCCAGATCCAGTAAGTGTAGTCTTTTCGTTATTGAAAAAGTAATATCCGCTATCATAAGTCAAAGCCGTATTAACCCCTGACTGCCCCGACTGGAATATATCATCTATCATGATTAGCTCGCTTCTATCTATAGGAGTCAGTGCATGAGCCTTTGTTCTTTTCATGAACTCTAAGTCTCCGGCTGAGGTATTGAAAAGTAAATTTAAATCATAGCTGTCACCAAGTTCTCCGCTCTTGTTTTGCAACACAAAATTTATAGAATTATTAACTGTCAAATGACCGGTTTTTTCTATCGACTTTAGTTCAAAGTGATCGGTATTAAGCACAGAGCCCGTAAAGACGTCCAATGGATATTGAGTGCTAGCGTTTGAAATTGTTCCTGTAACCACTCCGCTTATGTCAAACTTGCTGGGAAGTGCTACGGTTAGCTTTCTCGGCTCTTTTGAGTATATATCTAAATGCGTGCTCAAGACGGTTCCGGTTGTCTCGACAAAGAAATTTTGAATTTTATAGTTAGGCCTATTGGCTGACTTCTTGTAAGCTTCTCCATTTATGTAATAAAAATAACGTGATTGATCCACCACCCCAGAGAGGTCAAACCTCTCATCCCTGTCGTAACTGTAAAACAAATCACCCTCCGAGTCATAGATAGCCCCCTTTATAAATTTAAAATTAAAACTCTTGTTCAAGGCCCCAGAAAAACCAAAGCAACCGCTCCCAGTTACATTGTCAAAGGAAGTTCCCTCCATCGTGAAGGTAAGCCCTTTGTCGTTTTTGATGTTTCTGTAGTCTTTGCCGCTAAAATTTATCATTTTAATTTCTAAAGTGTGAAGTCAATATTTTAAAGGTTGGAATAAGTAGATCTTTGCTTACACGCTCCTTTGGAACATTTCTAAACGAAATCTTGGTGCTTGAGCCATTACTTCCAAACGAAAACGACAGGGAGGATAACCCGCTTTCTAGGCTAATTTCTCCCCTAAGTTCCGAAAACATTTTTCCGGGAAGAGTCGCAGAGAGAGTCTGTGGCCCTACTTCGCTAGAAGTTGGTATAGTTTCTTTAATTCTTTGGTGATAGCGTTCTAAAGCGGAGTTAGTCTGCCTACTTACATCTCCCATGGGTATCCCCACTCCATCCCAAACTATATAAGAGCTTCCATTGAGTACGGTGTTATTTCCGTTTGTACTGCTAGTAAATACAACGCCATTCGACATATCCTCATCAACAACATCTATTGATGCTGACTGAAGCGGGCTTTTGTCTCCAGCTCCGTTAAGGCCCGCAAATTTAAACGATTTTATTCCTCTTTTGGACAAATAGTTTGAAAAGTTAATTGTTTCTATTCTGTAAAAAATCGCTCCTTTCACTGCGCCAACAGGAGCATGTACTTTTCCTTTTATGCCAAAACTACCCGATACCTCAACCGAAAAAGACTCCCGGTTTAGAAGGGAAGGCTGAAAGTTAGACCCGTTTTGTGAAGTGTCTCCGCATATAAGTTGACCTATGTCTATAGTACAATCAGGCTTACAATCAGAAATGTCTCCTTCGCTATTAAATGAATTTACTTCTGCATCTATAAGTTCCAATGGGTTTGGGTCATTCTGGAGAACTGTGAACTGGATTTTCTTTCTTAAGTCTCTCCTGACAAATAAAAACCCAAGTTGAAATTTTGCCCCTCCAAGGCTAAAGTCCTGCGCCACCTCACCATCAATTATTCCAGCATCAAGCAAAAGATCATAATGTTCTGCTGTTACCGGAACAAACCTAGGAGTAATGTCTTTAACCTCTTTCTCAACATCTATTTCTAGGCTAGTGCCCCATTGAGCAGAGTCTCTTTTTACGACGTTGTTAATTCCATATGTTGGGACAGGGGAGTTAGAAATAATTTTCCCACCATATGGGTCCATAGATATTTCAGGTATCACTTGATCAGAAACATCAAGAAAATTAGGATTGCTATCAGCGATTTTCCCTCTTCTACCGTACAAAGATGCACAAGTTGATGTATCTGGATGAGTGCTTACCCATGCTGTTTTCCAAAATTTGCCCACAAAATCACTAGCTATGCTTTTTTCCCATTCCAAGAACCTGCTTTCCATATCGTCGCTTTTATAAATTAAATAAAGCTCTAGATTATCGTTAATATTAGGTCCCGCTTGGATTCCGGACTCGTTGTCTACATTGAAGTCTCTCGCTATCTGGGCATATTCCTCTATGTATACAGACTTCAGTATGCCTTTGCCTCCCGTTCCGTAAAATGTATTATCTCCGGGATGTCTTAATATATATATGCCAAGAGCCTCCCACCCCATCGTTCTCCCACGTGCTCCTCTCGAAATATACCACAAAGTTCTTACGTCTGCGTTAGCTTTGGCCAACGCGCAGCTTGTCAGAAAGCCAACGCCCTCGTGGCCGTTGATCTGGTTACGAGCACTTATTTGAGACAGGGTTATTGGAGAAGATGGAACTTTCGTGGAAAAGTTTATTGTCGATTCAGTTATTGAAGGGGGTTTTATGAACCTCGTTACTAAACTTTTAAATTGCGTATTCTCTTTCGTTTGGCTAAATTCAAGATTTTCTACACCAAGTCCAAGCATTTTATTCTTTATCGCGGAAATGTTTCCTACGCCCTCTCTCATATCGTAAAATCTTATGACAGCGCCCTTCTTAGATGTTCCCTCAGTCTCGTCCCATAAATAAAATAACCCATATTCTGCGCACCAAGACGATAACACAGTTCTCAAGGTTCCACTGTATTCTCTCCTTAATCCATATCCACTCGATTTAAAAGCTCCAAAATCTCCTATTGAAGTAATGCCAGCACTAGCCATTCCGTCTATTAAGTCCTTAAAGGCATAATCGACAGCAGGGATCGAACAAAAATTCTCTGAAAACTGTTCGTCTCCTACTATAATTGTTCCTCCGCCAAAATACTCTTCCTTCAATGTTTGGAAGTAAGGTATGTATGACCCTACTCTGGCTGTATTTAGCTTTGGACCTAAGCCTGTAGTTGTTCCGAATTGAAAAGTTAGATCTTTCGGTATGCTTAATTTTCCACAAAGAGCCCTTACCTCTGCTTCTCCACCTACTGGATTTGTTATCGCCGCGTGTCTATTGGTGAGACCCACGAAAATTTTATCCAATATAACTGATCTATCAAAGTACTCGAGTTGATAGGTTCTTTCTCCAGCGGAAATGCTTTCCGAAAAAGAGACTAAAAACCCAGTAAAACTAAAAAAAGTTCTAAACCTGCTGGCAACATGAACACCTTCTCCGATATATATTGACTCCATATTTGCCTCAGCGAAAGTTGCGTCTTGTTTACCTCCCGGAGTTGATCGACCGTTTTCGTTAATCCCTAAGTACTCTCTCATTTCTAAATTCGAGTCGACTCCAATCACACTCAAAGAAAATTTAGATGGTGCCTTATCATAATTCTGACTATAGTTAGCGCTAACAATAGCAAACACATTTCCTGACTTACCATCGATGATAGTCCCCGGTGGGTTGCTTCCTACTCTTATTTCTTCTATTTTGTTAAATTCCATTTCGTTTATGCTTCGCTATAGTCTTGAACCGATGTCAACAACCTATTAAAATATCCCGATGAGTCACCGCTAAATATGTGATAGTGGCCAGTAGTAGACACTGTTGAGACTTCTGCTGCTGGCGTAAATGCTCCGTCCTGTAGTCTAGTAGAATAGTCCTCGCCTTTCTTTTCTCTCCTTCCGTCTCTCCAGACTTGTTCGTCTAAAAGACTAACTCCTGCATCGAAAACCACCTTGTCAGCAGCCAGCGCGCCTGAGGCCATAGAGAAATTGTCAGTAGCTCTAGGAGCGAAGAAGAGCTTCTTGTCTCCGGCCGCAGGAACAAGTTTTTTTAGCCTAAACTTTCCGTTGTGTTTATCGTAGTCGCTTCCCGAGAACAGTTTTACGCCATCTAAATATACGTCTTTGTCTATATATCCAGAGCCATCAAATATTGTTATATTTCCCATCTGATGGTGATTGAAGTGATGATGCAAAACTTTGTTTGAGGCAGTTGAGTCTACCAATACTTTTTCCGGCTCGTGCCCGAAAGTAGAAACGGGATGAAACTTCCCAGACCCCTCAACAACATAATCATGGTCATATACCGGAGTAAGCTTTATCGGAAAAGACGTAAACCTATCCGCAGCGGAAGTCGGCGTTTTATGGAAAAAAACTAATTTATTTATTAGCGGCGTAACAGTTGAAGCGTTCGTCCCCACCTCTACATTAGAATGGACCGAACCAGACAGGCCAACTCCAACGACAGATAAGGGATTAGCTGTTTCTATGTAGCTGGCTGTTCTTACTCCGACTGGGTCAAAAGTATAACTCTGGCCGGTCATCACGTTTTCGAACTCATATATTCCAGTCTGAAAGCTGTCGCTTCCATTAGTATAGCTTGGAAATGAAGCCGAAGATCCGATAATGTTTACGGGTTTAGGGGACTTATATAATCCACTAACAAAAACATTAAATGAATCATTCACACCATCAAACTCAGTAACAAACCCAATCCCGCTTTTCTCAGTGGCCCTTATCGGCCTAACATTTAAATTAACGCCATCATAAGCAGAGCTTTGATTGTAGTAATCTACTATAGTCTGGTGTCCGCTAGCTTTTTCAAATACAACACTATTTAAACCAAATCTTTTTTTCTTGTCTTCATCAAACTTTAGAACTTCCGGCTCTAATATTCCAGTAATTGTCACGTACTCCTCTCCGATAGTGTAAGTGATAACATCTCCAAGTTTGTCTTTGTATACTGCAACCTGTTTTAAAACCTCTATTGTGTTTCCTACCCTATCCAAGACGGGCACCATTTCGTATCTATATCCACTAAACGTTTGCCCAACCACACCTTCTTCAGTTGTCGCGCCCACCACTCCACTAAAGAATCCAGAAACGATTCCAGTTTGAACCGCAGTATATCCAGTTAACGCAAAAAACTTAGAAAATGTTTCTTTCTGGGCGTTCGAAAGACATCCGCTAAACAGAACAAAATCGTCAATATATCCCTTGAAGCCAGTAGCTCTGTGCAACAAAGCCTTGTCGTACGTGTTCACTGTCTCATGATGCCCCACGTGCCACTGGTCTGACTTCGAAAACGCCGAGTCAGACATCACCCTGTAAGTATGATCTTCTTCGTATATGTTATGTTTTCCTATCGTCGAAAGATTGTTTTCTGAGTCCCTCGATAAGGAAACTATATTTTGACCAGCATACCTTCCGGGAAGGTCCAATGAAACCCTTCCTGTAGCATTGAAGTTTTTTACACAAGCAAATTTATTGTCTGATATTCCAAGGGAAAACCCAGATAATCCAAGTGGAGTTCCACAAGAAGATAATAAAACCTTCTCGAATCCCTGAGAATGGTCAATTCCAGAGTAGTTGAAAAAAGCTGTCCAAGAATCCACCCCTACCCCAGAGCCCACTTGTATCGAGTCTGTTGAATCGAAGTATCCTGATCCAGTTATTAAATTTCTACCTGCGCCAACTATCTTTCCGCTAACTGGGTTGTTTCTAACTCCCACTGAAACCCCAGCATATTTGCTCAGATTCAAAACTTCTCCTTCGGCAAAATTATCCCCAGTAGTATACAGCGAATTAAATACCTTATAATCCTGACTCGGAACGACCTCAGAAAAAGAATAATACGCCAACATATCTCCTGTCTCTATGTTTACTCCGCTTGAATATTTAAAAAGTAATTCTCTATTAAGCATATTAGTCCAAGTCTTCTACAAAATTGTCAGTTAACGAATCCTCCTCAGGACCCAAGTCTTTTGGAAGCTTCGCAAAATAATTTTTTTGGCTGTTAAACGAATAACTAGAAGAAACAGAAAAGCCTCCCCCAAAAGGGTCAAATTCTATACCGTCTGATCCGATCTTCACGAAATCAGAAGAATCGTTTGGGCTTTTGGTGCTTTTAGATCTCTTCTCGTCTGTAACGTATTTTTGCTTCAAAGCCTTCCTTAAATTATACGCGTCCTTCTTAGCTACCGCTACAAGATCGTCTCTTCCGTAATATGTGCTCTTCTTGGGCACGAAGTTACAAGAAACGTTAACGTTGGTCTTTCGGTTTATGCCAAGATCAAAAAAGCTATAATCTGTTGAGCTAGATTTCACAATAGGTTTAACTGTCACTATTGGAATGCTAGGAGTAACCGACACGCTATAAGAGGCATCATTGAACTGCCTGTATTGCCCTCTAAAGTAGTCTGTGTCGTTGAACTCGGCTGACACCTCTATCGTTCCGTTAAACTCATTTGGAGATACCGTCAAATTTTTCACAAATTGATTTAGCCCATAATTTCCGGAAGATGTATAGAAGCTGTCGTACTGGCCTTTGGCTTTTTCGTAAAGAAACCCAGTTAGACCATGGTAGGCTACGTCAGTGTTTGCTCCGGTTCCAGTCATGTAGTAGTTTTTGTGAAGCCCGTCTAGAAACGAAACAGCCCCACTGTACCTATTTTTAACGTCTCCTCCTATGCCGACTATAGCTCCATTTATCGAGGCTTGCGTTACGGAACTTATCTCATCTCTATTCAGATCCACGTTATATTCGAAATAAGCATAATCCTGTTTTTTCTCAGGGTGGCCTTCTGGCTTATTACTATCACCTATTACTGGGTACGGGGTTATGTCGCTATCAGAAAAAACTGCTGAAACGCTTATTGTTTTCGACTGTGAATTTTCGCTGATATCAAATGAAGACGGCTGGGGGTTTAATGTCCTAGAGGGATCGGCTCTCATCGCTTCAAAGTTATCTTTAGCTATTTTGTATAACTCATTAGATCGTGGAACCTTTTTTCTAATGTCTTCTATAGGCTTCCTCTTATCTCCCTGTACTTCTACATTAACTGAGGCAATAACGAAATCTGAACTTATTCCAGACTGAATATCTACATCCACTTTTCTGGCTGCATCTTGGGAATTGTTTTCGTCAAACACCCAGTTCTCAGTAACTGAAAATGTTCCCGCCATTCTATTTGCTGACTCAGACTGGCTTCTAAGGCTTGGGTTGATCGATGAGTATTTAGTATAGTCTCCTTTGCGGATCATTTCCGGCATGATCTGATCAGACCACCCAGTCAGACCTAAAACAAACGACTTCGCATTGTCCAAGGCGTTTCCTTCTATCGTACCGCTTGGGTTTGTGTTTATCCCCTTTGCAGAAACTGTATGAGTTATACTTCTTTGTCCGTCTTCCGCTTCGGAAAAGTCAAAAGAATTCGTGGGCTCCAAAACCTTAGCAACTCCAGAAAATAGTCTAGCCTCATAGCCCCTCAAAGAAATAGAGTAACCCAAAAGACGGTTATACGATGCCTCACTGAAATTTATACTATCAACTATACAGTTTGACACTGGAAAGCCTTGAATTGAGGTAAGGTTAGCCGCTTCGGAAGTAGCTTTTTCCCTTACGTCCAAGCTCTGAAAATCTTTTGAAAACCCGCTGACAAGCTTGTTTTGAGCCGTAATCAATTCGCTGAAACCTGAACCCGTAATTTGTCCGTCCAAAGTAATTTGGGTTATTTGGCCGGACCTTGTGCCATGATATATAGAGTTTTGGGTTCTGGAGAGATACGGAGTTACGAAACCCTCTCCCTTAAAGCCAAAATCCCCATAAGAAATATATGTAGCTGGATCGTTCATTACGTTGTGTCGTTCAAGACCTTTTCAATTAATCCTCCGTCTCTATATGCCAAATCCACGTCGGCCCTTCCGCCAGCGTAGTCAAACGACATAGTAAGAGAAACATTTCTTTCTGAGTCGAAAGAGTAACTTACGTCTGAAATATAAATCTCTTTAAACTTGTTCTTATCTAAACCGAAATTAGACCAAACGTCTCTAGCTCTAGCTTTGCATTGAGTCCTCATATATTTTAAGGCCGTCATAACGCTCAAACCACTAGTATCTCCACTATCGTAGCTCATCAGATTGCTGGTAACGACATCTGATCCCGAGAACACCTCTAAGTGATTGTGCGTGTTTACTCTTCTCAGGATCCCGTTGCACGTTACTGTTCTTTTTCCCATTGACGCAAAGTTCCCCTTTTGGTTGAAAATATATCCATTCCTACTTCGCGTCTTTCCAAAGTTAGGAATTTGATAGTCTGTGCTCATATAAAGCGGAGGCGAATCAGAAATTGACAGAGAAAACTTCTTAAGATTGTTGCTATCTATAATAGTTAAGTCATCGCTAAATACTTTCGAGTAAGTTAAAGACTTTCCATGAGCTTGAAAACCAATCTTAGATGATACGGCATTCAACGTCATGAATGTGTAATCGTTTGTTTTCGACCTGTAGTCGTTAAGTGCTTTCTGGCATCTTAATTTTACAGAGCTAGTCGTGTTGCCTTTTTCATCGTTAGAGACATTTGCTGTTTCGAGATTTCCAACTATCTGAGTAGCCCCAGAGCTCGCACCACTAGTCAAGGTGAATTTGCCGCCACTCTTAAAATAAATCTTTGTCCCTGAAGATATGTTATCAGACAATGTGTTTACCGACATGGTCAATCCGTTCGCTATCGAATAACCACCAGAATTGTCGATAGTTACTTCAATGATAGCCTCCATAGAGTTATAAATGTCCTTTAGGTTTTGTGGTGAAATTCTTCTACTTTGATATAGGGTTATTGTTCCGCCCTCTTCAACTGAAAAATTATCTCCTTCTCCTTTTGATATAGAGACGGTTCTGTCATGGAAATAGCTTCCAGTTATCTTGGGGTCATTCGAATACGTTACAGAATACTCTACTGAACCTTCTCCGCTATTGTACGTTCTGCTTATGTCAGTGGGCCTGTCAAAAACATCTATATACATGCCTGACGGACCATGGTTTATCCCGCTAGTATAAGGAAGAAAATAGCTCCCATTGTTGTACCCAGCGCAGTAACCAGAGAACACTCCAGTAACCCTAGAATATGAATTTTGTATTTCTGTTTCTACGGCTGTTCTAGCTGCCGAGAAAAACGGAACCTCTTTTCCTTTAACTCTACCATTTTCCGTTATTGTAGAAATTCCGTCTTCGCCTATTGATACTCTATGGTCATAGTGAACAGAATAGTTCGTTCCGGTTTCTTGATTTAAGGTAAAGCTCTTTCCAAAGGAGCATGTGTGATTCGATAGATTATATGTTTCAGAGTATAGGCTCTTCCCTGTAACTTGATAATACCCAGAATATTTGGCGTCAATAAACCCTAGAGCTGGCCTAGCTTCGAAAATCCTTCTGGCTGCTTTTTTGGATTGAGCTATTGGGTTGGCTTTTGTTAACTTAACGGAAGCTTTAACTAGATCGTCTGTTGAAGCTGAGGCGTTGTATGCCTTTACTATAGATCTGCTGCTATACAATTGAAATTCAGAAAAACCTAGAGCGGAAACACCAAGTCTAGTAGTGCCACCCCCAGTAGTTGTCATGCTCAACCATTGTATCCTTATATATCTCCCATAAACCCCAGCTGGCAGACTTACGGTCAAGTCCGGATCCGGAAAAGTATTGTCAGTATTATAGTGGTCGCTGCTGTAAGTTAAATATTTCGCATATGACGTTGCTAAGACGGCAGCTGTAACGTTTTGGCTTTTTGTATATCCTTCCTCGAAAACGCTAACCCTGAAGTTGTTTAAGTAAAGTCTTGTCGCCGGACTAACGGTATCTCCTTTTTCGTCGTCGACTAAATTAGCAACGGTTAAATTACCAACTATGGAAGTAGCACCAGAGCTTGCTCCACTGGTTAGGGTAAATATACCGCCGTTTTCGAAATATATTTTAGCTCCGGATAATAAATCTTTAGGTATAGCGTCCACAGATATGGTTATTCCATTCGCTATCGAGTATCCACTCGCATTATTAACAGCTATCTCGACGCCTCTATTTCTGACAAGTATCTTCGTTAAATCATATACGTTGCACCCTAAATCTATCTCCCACCATTGGTAATTATCTGCTCCAGAATCTTTAGTTTTAGCAACAAAGTCTGTATCGTTGTCTGAATCAATTGCGTTAGCCGGTAAAAAGGATGCGCTGTAGCTGGAGCTCGAAGCTGTGCTGCCTACTCTGCTCGAT
>Ga0315334_10000607_pt1 | contig 21724 bp, 20 predicted proteins | sample M150034915metaG_FD_205555 | JGI IMG/M metagenome (GOLD analysis project Ga0315334, IMG submission 205555) | Ammonia-oxidizing marine archaeal communities from Monterey Bay, California, United States - M1 500m 34915 | ecosystem: Environmental > Aquatic > Marine > Intertidal zone | place: USA... | reverse complement strand
TCTAATCCGGTTGTCTTGAAGCCAGTCCAACGTGGGTTTTTGAATCCAGGTGGGGCGCGAAGTCAACAGCACGATCATCAATTCCGGAGCAAGAAGATCGAGGAGTATTTTGTTTTCTTCGAAAACTCCATCTCCTCCGCACTCGGCGAAGAATCCATCCCAGTCGCGCCAGGGTGGGTCCAAGAAATGCTGCCGATGGCCGGCGTCGGCAAGCACACCGTCGATATCGACGATCGCACAGTCCCCTGGTTCCCCTGGGGTGTGCCTCCATTGCCAATGATGAGGGGTGGAACTCATGTAGTCGAGAGCAGAAGTCAGTCCTCCTGCGGCGTCTCTGCAGCGCGAACACGGATCTCGTCCACGACGCTAGCGTCGGCGAGGGTGGTCGTATCTCCAAGCTGTCGCCCCTCAGCAACGTCGCGAAGAAGTCGTCGCATGATTTTTCCAGAGCGGGTTTTGGGTAAGTCGGGCACCAAAACTACGGCTTTGGGTCGAGCAATCGCGCCGAGTTTTGTGGCGACGTGCTGTCTGATTTCTTCTCGCAATTCATCGCTTGGCTCGTTGCCGCCCCGCAAGATGCAGTAGCCCACGATGGCCTGTCCGGTGGTGTCGTCGGTAGCGCCCACCACTGCTGCTTCCGCTACGGAGGAGTGATCAACAAGTGCGGATTCAACTTCGGTAGTGGAAATCCGATGGCCCGACACATTCATCACGTCGTCGACTCGACCGAGAAGCCAGAGATACCCGTCGTCATCGATTTTGGCGCCGTCGCCAGCAAAATAACGTCCTGGGTACCTGGACCAATACGTTTCCTTGTAACGATCCGGGTCGCCCCAGATCCCACGAAGCATCGACGGCCAAGGTTCGGTGATAGTCAGGTAGCCGCCTCCCTTTTCGACCTTGTCCCCGTTGTCGTCTACCACTTCTACAACCACACCTGGAATGGCGTGGGTAGCTGATCCGGGTTTGGTTGTGGTGACACCCGGCATCGGTGTGATCATGTGGCCACCAGTTTCGGTTTGCCACCAAGTGTCAACGATGGGGCATTGTTCACCGCCAATGTACTTGTGGTACCACATCCAAGCTTCCGGGTTGATGGGTTCGCCAACTGTTCCGAGGACTCGAAGACTTGATAAATCACTTCGTTCTACCTCTTCATCACCCCATTTCATGAACGTCCGAATAGCGGTGGGAGCCGTGTAGAGCTGGGTCACGCCGTACCGCTGGATGATGTCCCACAGACGGTCTTTGGGCCAGTCTGCTCTGGCGCCTTCCCGGAACTCTGGACGCGGAGTGTCAGGCGTTCCTTCGTACATAACAGAGGTGGCACCGTTAGCGAGAGGGCCGTAGACGATGTAGCTGTGTCCTGTCACCCACCCGATATCGGCGGCACACCAGTAAATGTCCGACTCGGGCTGCAGGTCGAAGATGTATTTGTGCGTGAAAGCCACTTGGGTCAAATAGCCGCCCGTCGTGTGCATTATGCCCTTTGGTTTCGCGGTTGTACCTGAGGTGTACAGGAGGTAAAGCAGGTCTTCACTCTCAAGTTGTTCAGGAGGACAATCCGGTGACGCCGTCTCCATTAGTTCGTGGTACCAGTGATCGACCGTCTCGTCCCATTCGACGTCTTGGCCAGTGCGGCGAACGACAACGACGTTCTCGATAGTCGAAGTGGCAGCAACTGATGCATCTGCAGTGTCTTTGAGGGGGAAGTGGTCACCGCGTCGGTATCCGCCATCCGCGGTAATGAGGATTCTTGCGCTTGCGTCGTCAATGCGGTCTGAAAGGGAGTCTGCAGAAAAACCGCCAAAGACGATGGAGTGGGGGGCGCCGATTCGCGCGCAGGCAAGCATCGCTACGGGAAGTTCAAGGATCATGGGCATGTAGATGCAGACGCGGTCGCCTTTCTCGACACCCAAGTCCTTTAGGACATTCGCGAATTTCGATACTTCTTCGAGAAGTTCGCTGTAGGTAATCTTTCTTGTGTCCCCGGGTTCGCCTTCCCAATGGAACGCAACCTTGTCTCCCCGACCCGCTTCAACATGTCGGTCAAGGCAGTTGTAGGAGACGTTCAGTTTGCCTCCAACGAACCATTTTGCGAAGGGTAGATCCCATTCGAGGACTGTCTCAAAGTCTTCGAACCACGTAACTAGTTCTCGCGCTTGGCGGGCCCAGAAGCCAAGCCGGTCAGCTTCGGCTTCTTCGTACAAACTTCGATCCGCGATGACCGCGTTAGCTCGAAAATGTTCCGAGGGAGGGAAGGTACGGTCCTCAACGTAGTAGTCCTCAATTGTTGGTTTGGACATCTCGATCCCCCTCTGTGGAAGGCGGCCCCGCTTGGGTTCGACAGGTCGCGAGCCTAGCTCCTGCCCGACTTCGTTCGGAAGTGGCCGGCTTAGTCCCCTACTCGCCATTCAGCGACAAGGAATGCCCCCAGTCCTTCGCTGTCGGTCAGCGCTGCTGCTTCATCAAGCAAAGCTCGCGCCGCTAAAGCCTTCGCAGTAGGGGCCGCGGCCGAATCGTGCCACTGTTCACGCGCCCATTCAGTCATGACGCGAAGGCCTTGTGAGAGGAGCCAGTCGCGTTGAGTAACGATTTGCGGAAAACCTGGTAATTGATCGAACGCGACATCACATGTGATGTCGCGACTGCCAGCTTCTTTATAGGGGTTGCCGGCTCGGTGGTGTTGGCTATAAGTCCGTAGCCATTCGCCCATTGGCCGTTCCGAGAAATCTGCTGTCTGTTGGAGCCCGTAGTCGAAGAGAAGCACTCTGCCGCGGTCAAGAAGATTCAACGCGCGGTTCACCCACACCGCGGCTTTGAGGTGCAAAGGCAGACACGTTCCCAGCGGGGCATTTGGAACAAGAAGCGTTGCCATGTTCTGTGCGTTTTGAGGAGCGGGGTGCCACTCGTCGAGGCCATCGTTTACGTGCAGTTCTGACCACCCTGTAGCGGTTTTTTGAACGACGCGTGGCGGAAGGTTGTCAAGAAGTTCATTGGCTAGGACCACTCCGGTAAGGGGCCCTACGGGTAAATCTTTCACGGCGGTGAGTGGGGCCTCTTCTAGGTCTAAGAAACATGTGGAGGCGACAGCGTCGAAGGCGTCTAGGCGTTGAACTTCAGAGCGCTCCACCATCACGTAGCGAAGCGCGGCGCTGCATTGGGGAATCGAAAGGAAAATGTCTCTACATAACGTTCCGCGACCCGATCCTGCTTCAACCACGATGAACGGATCGGGGCGGTCTAGCTCCTGCCATATTCGGTCTAGATACACCGCAACGCAGCCGCCGAAGAGGGTGCTGGTTTCTGGGGAGGTAATGAAATCGCCCGCGTTTACACCGGCTTTTCCACCTTGTGTGTAGAAACCTCGGGGCCCGTACAGGGCTTCCTCAACGAATCGATCGAATCGCATCATCGGCCCGGTCATTTCCCCGGCTTTAGTCCGTGTTCCCTTATCCGCCTAAGGCGGATAGCACGGAGACTTCACCAAAGTGGCCGACGAGGCCTGGTAGTACGCCGAAAGCCATCGTCGCGAGCAGCGTGACAGTGAGTGCGGCACCCAACGCGCCAGTCACAACGATTGGCCGGTCATCGCCGTCAGCTACTGGTTGGAACCACATCTGCATCAAGACTCGCGCGTAATACGCGAACGCGATCACAGTATTGACCGCCACAACGACAGCGAGGCCTGCCGCCCATCCCCCACCCGCATCTAAGAGCGCTCGGAACAGACCAAATTTGGCGAACCAGCCACCCGCTGGCGGGATACCTGCGAGCGCTGCAAGGAAAACGGTCATCGCCACGGCGAGGCCTGGCGCGTATTGGAACAATCCTCCATAGCTGTCGATTTCGCCGGACCGGGTTTTGCGGGCTACGGCTAACACGACGGTGAAAGCACCCAGATTCATGAATGCATAGATGGCAAGGTAAATGACCACTGCCTCGATGGCTCGTGCCGGGGCATCAGCAGCTACGGCGAACGGAACCAACATAAATCCACCCTGAGCGATGCCTGAGTATGCAAGGAGCCGAACAATGTTGGTCTGGCGGAGCGCTATGAGGTTGCCGACAGTCATCGTCAGCGCTGAAATCACCCAAAAGAACGGTTGGATGACATCCTCTCGACCAAGGAAGGCAACAAATACAAGCTGGATGAGTGCGACCATTCCTGCAGTCTTTGACGCGACGGCCAAGAACGCGGTCACTGGCGTTGGAGCGCCCTCATATGTGTCGGGAGCCCATGTGTGGAAGGGGACTGCGGAAACTTTGAAGGCGAACCCAATCAACACAAACAGAATGCCAAGAACGGCAACGGGGTTAGACGGGCCTGACCCCAATTCTTGTGCGATGGCGTCAAAGCTGGTGGCACCGGTCAGGCCGTAGACGAGAGACATTCCGTAGAGCATCACGGCTGAGGCAAAAACGCCCATCAGGTAGTACTTGAGGCCCGCTTCGTTGGAACGCGGACCTCCTTTACGCCAAGCGGCCAGCATGTACGCGGGGATCGAGAGGAGTTCGAGCGCGACGAAGACGCTAATCAAGTCTCGTGAACTACTCATCATCACCATGCCGAGTAGCGATGTGAGCATCAAGGTGTAGTACTCGTTTTCGTAATAATCGCCGTCGCGGATGTAGTCGACTGACATCAGCACGACGACATATCCAGATATGAGGAATAGGGCTTTGAGCACTAGTGAGAAGTCGTCAACGACATAGGCACCGCCGAACATTGAGCGTTCTGTGCCATCTACCGCCAGGGTCAAAATGGGAACAAGGGTGGCTAGTAATCCCATGCCGGCCAGGGTCGGCATCGCCTGCTTGGACCGTTCATCCCAGATGATGTCGACGATGGTGATAAGTGTCCCGAACGCAAGAAGGGTTAACTCGGGTGCCAGGGCATGCCAGTCGAGTGACGGCCGAGTGAAGGCGAGCAGGACATCCATGATCAGCCGCCGGCCACAATCGCCTCAACACTGGCGGTTATCCCGCTGACAACGTCGTCGGTCACATTGAATATCAGGTTGGGCCAGATACCAAACAGAGCGATGCCTACCAGGAATGGTGTCCAGGCGATCCATTCGAATCGGTTGACGTCCTCTATTTCATGGCCGGCGAATTCTTCTGGGGGTTCACCGAAGGCTGTGCGCTGATACAGCCATAGCAAATATCCTGCGGCGATCACGGTACCGACCGCGGCAATGACCATGTAGGTTCGGAAGGTTTCTTCGGGCAGGCCCGCCCCGGGGTTATACGCGGACAGAATCGCGGGGAATTCGCCCCAGAAACCAGCAAGGCCGGGCAGGCCCAGAGAAGCCATGGACGCGAATCCGAGGATCCAACCCATCCGCGGCACTGATTTGAGGAGGCCACCGAGCCGAGAAATTTCCAAGGTGTGAAATCGCTCTTTCACAGAGCCAGCGACGAAGAAGAGCATCCCTGTGATCAAACCGTGTGCGACCATTCCAAAGACCGCTGCGTTTATTCCGAAGTCAGTCAATGTTGCTATGCCAAGCATCACGAAGCCCATGTGCGCTACAGAAGAGAACGCTATGAGCCGTTTCATGTCGGTTTGCGCGAGACAAGCTAGTGCTCCGTAGATGATGCCGATCACTGCGAGTAGCCCTATCCAGGGAGCCCATGAGACGGCGCCTTCGGGCAGGAACGGGATAGCTATGCGAACGAATCCATAGGTGCCCAACTTGAGGAGCACCGCAGCAAGGATGACAGATCCAACGGTCGGGGCTTGAGTGTGAGCATCCGGCAGCCATGTATGGAACGGGAACATTGGAACTTTGATACCGAAGCCCATGAAAAGGCCTGCGAAGATCCATACCTGTGTGTTTTTTATGATTCCTACGCCCGCGACATCGCTAAGGACCCTCATATCGAAGGTGTGTAGCAACTCACCTGACGAGTCTTTCGAGAGGAAGAACAGCGCTAGGAAGCTGATGATCATGAGAGCTGAACCGAACAGCGTATAGAGGAAGAATTTGAGTGATGCGTAGCGACGATCCTCTCCGCCCCAGACGCCGATTAGGAAGTACATGGGGAGCAGAACGACTTCAAAGAAGACGAAGAAGAGAATCATGTCTTGTGCAACGAACGTGCCGTTCATTCCGGTCGACAGAATCAGCAACAGTATGAAGAATGCTTTAGGGTTGCCCGGTTCAGGAACGTGATTCCAGCTGTAGATGAGACACAATGGCACTACTACCAATGACAGGAGCAGCAACGGCAATGAAAGCCCGTCGAGTCCGACGATGTACCTGCTGTTGATGACGTCGATCCAACCCTTGTCGACAACAAATTGAAGATCGCCTGCGGCGCCGTAATCGAATTGGAAGGCTGAGTAGACCCCGACGATGAGCGCTACTAGCGACGAGCCGAGCGCGACCAGTTTCAGCTCCGCTTCGTAGGCTTTGGGGATCATCATGATGACCAGTGCGCCTACCAAGGGCAGGAACACGACCAGGCTCAAGACCCAAGTATCAAATCCTGTGGCTTCCACTCTGCTGCTCCTATACGACGATCACGAAGACTATGGCCAGCACCGCTGCTGATCCGAAAAGCAGCTGGCCGTAGTTCTGGACTTTTCCGGACTGGATAGCGCGCAGACCCTCGCCAGAGGAATCAGCGCCGCGCGCGGCAGCATTGACGGATCCGTCAATGGCGCCTTGGTCAATCCACTTGTAGATCCAACGTCCGGTATCTCGGGCAGTCTCACCCGCTCTGTCAACTGCTCGGTCTAGGACATTTTGATTGACGCGGTTCGCCCAATTAGCGATGGGGCGTTTAACTGTTTCGACGATCACGTCGTTGTAGAGATGATCGAGGTAATACTTGTTTTCTAAGAAGGTGTAACCATTTTTGGCATACCGGTTGCGTTCGGTCATGCCGTGGAGACCGACACGACGCCAGTAATAGAGGTATGTGACGACAATGCCTGACACTGCTAGCGCTAAACCGACCAGAGCCATGACCAGGGAGGGTTCGGGGTGCGAGAGTCCTAATCCACTCAGATAAACCGAGGGTTCCACGTAAGTTTGGATTCGATGAGCAAGCCCTTCCAATCCAATTGGTTCTAGTACTGGGCCCGGCAGGTTGAATACTCCGGCGATAACTGCCATGCCTGCAAGAATCCACAACGGCGCGGTCATCATTTTCGGCGACTCGTGGGGGTGACCTTGGCCTCTATATTCGCCGTGGAATGTGTACCAAATGACTCGGGTCATGTACGCCGCTGTCATGACGGCGACTGCACACCCAAATATAAGCATCAGGGGGTAGCTATTTTTTTGCCCGACGAGTGACCCAAGCAGAATTTCGTCTTTCGACCAGAACCCTGCGAACGGGAAAATCCCCGCTAAGGCCAGCGACGAGATAACAAACGTTCGATAGGTGTGGGGCATGTCTTTCTTCAGCCCACCCATCTTTCGCATATCGAACGTGTGGTGGGCTGCGTGGCTGACTGATCCTGCCCCTAAGAACAAGCACGCTTTAAAGAAGGCGTGGGTGAATAAATGAAATATTGCTGCGGTCCAAGCACCGACGCCGAGAGCCATGACCATGTAGCCAAGTTGAGAAACTGTCGAGTAGGCCAACACTTTCTTGATATCCCATTGCGCGAACGCGAGAGCCGCACCAATGAGTGCGGTGAACCCTCCAATGAAGGCCATGAGGTTGATTGAGCTAGTGCCGACGGACAGACCTTCGTAAAATACGGGGTAGAGCCGGGCGATCATGTAGATACCCGCGACCACCATCGTGGCGGCGTGGATAAGCGCAGATACTGGGGTGGGACCTGCCATCGCATCCGGCAGCCATGTGTGGAGCGGAAACTGACCAGATTTCGAGGCAACCGCGGCCATTAGGCAACATGCGGCGACGAGAAGCGCGAGGTGATGTGCTCCGGGATCCGCCGATATCAGGGTGTTGATGGCATCGATATCGAAGGTTTGGAAGGTGCCCCATAGGACGATCATCCCAACGAGAAGTCCTATATCTCCGACGCGATTAGTGAGAAACGCTTTTAACGCCGCGTCCGTGTTCGGTTTTTCCTCCCACCAGTGCCCAATGAGGACAAACGAACACACGCCCACGAGTTCCCATCCAACGATTAGTTGAACGATGTTCTGCGCCATCACAAAGAACAACATGGCTGCAGTGAAGAGGCTTAAGAAGGCGTAGTAATGAACGTATCGACGGTCGCCCTTTACATATTCAGTTGAGTAAATGTGGACAAGAAGGGAGATAGAAGCGACGACTATGAGCAGCAAAACGGTTTGGCCGTCAACAAGAGTGCCAACGGCGAATTCCATTCCCGCGTTGGACCACCATTGAGGAAAAGTTGAAATGACCGGGCGAATGAGAGGGCTGGAATGACCTCCTCCATGCGCGTCACCTGAATTGTTTTCGGATACGACCGCATGATCATCAGCATGATCATCAGCATGATCATCAGCATGATCATCAGCATGATCATCAGCATGATCATCAGCATGAGATGCCATCTGAACAACTGCGTCAGGTGGTGGATCCTCCACACGCTGTGTCCATTGAAAAGCCGCTAACGCTGATAGGACCCACACAAGGCCAAGGGCCGTGATTCCCACAACGTGAACGCGATCCGCTCCAATGAATCGCTTGCCAAAGAAGAGGATCACGACAAAGGAGATAGCCGGTATGAGGGGAATTATGAAAGCGTTCTCTAACATCCACATAGCGCTGCCCTATCCCCGCATCAAATCGAAGTCTTCGACATTGATGCTGCGCCGGTTGCGATAGAGGAGCAGAACGATGGCAAGACCCACGCCAACTTCTGCAGCCGCAACCGCTATGACGAACAACGCAAAAACTTGGCCAGACACGACGCCGTGTTGCACTCCGAAGACCACCAAATTGATGTTGACGGCGTTAAGCATCAACTCAATAGACATCAGGACCATCACGCCGTTGCGTCGCGCAAGTACGCCATAGACGCCTATCGCAAACAACACGGCGCCCAGAATCAAGAACTGGTTTAGCAGCACGTCAGTCCTTTCTCGCTAGGACGATAGCCCCAATGAGAGCGGCTAATAAGAGCACTGATACCGCCTCGAAAGGGACGATATAAGTGGAAAAAACTTCATCCGAAACGTCCGCTGTCCGAAAGATTGGGCCATCACTTGTGAGACGATCAGATCCGAAACGAGCCATCAGTGAATAGACCGTGACACCTCCTATGAGAAGGGACACAACGGCCGCTATCGGCCATTGAGCTCCCGTCATTTCCATGACACCACCCAAGGGCGCCTTAGTAAGCATGATGCCGAACAAGAAGAGAACCATCACTGCCCCGATGTAAACCAGGACCTGAGTCGTCGCCACAAACTCGGCCGTTAAAAGGATATAGAGGGCTCCAAGTCCGGCAAGTACTGCTACTAGGTACAGGGCTGCATGAACAATGTTGCGCGTAGTCACCATCCGCAATGCGGAAACGACAACTATGGCCGCGATGACCCCAAAGAAAATGTTCTGCGCAACCATGCAGCCCTACCTTGGAACCTTTCTGACTTTTTGTTCCGAACCTGCCTCATAATCAAGGAAGTCAGGGACCGTGTCCATCCATTCACCCAAGCGATCCTTGTCGTGAAGCAAGTCGGCTATCCGAGGCTCGCTGTATTCGTACTCAGGTGTCCAGAACAACGCATCGAACGGACACACGTCCACGCATATCCCGCAATACATGCACAGGGCGTAGTCAATGTCGAAACGGTCGATCATATTCACTGTTCGCGGTTTGCCTCCGGCGCGTCTGGGCGGGGCTTTGACTTTGTGACCTTCGATGTAAATGCACCAGTCCGGGCAGGATCGTGAGCAGAGCATGCAAGCCGTGCAGTTCTCCTCGTGAAGCGCTATAACGCCACGCGCACGATCGGGAGGTGCTTCTTTTTCGTGCGGGTATTGAACAGTAACGGCACCTTTCTGAGGGGCTGGAATTATTGTTTTCCACCCGCGTTTGGGAAAGAGGGTCCGGCCTGCAGTTCGGGCAGTCACACCTAAACCCTTTATAAGACCCGGAAGCTGCGGCATTAGAACACCACCTTAAATATTCCGGTAAGCACAATGTTCCCGAGAGCCAAAGGAATGAGTACTTTCCAAGCGAATTTTTGGAGTTGGTCCTCGCGAAGCCTCGGGTAGGTGAAGCGAACCCAGAAGATGAAAAATGCGATTAAGAGAATCTTGGCTAGCATCACGCCGGGACCGAGAATATTTAAGACGTTGTCGTCGACATCAAATCCGGGGATCCACCATCCCCCGAGGAACATGACAGCGGCAAGAGCCGAAAAGGCGAAGGCTGTTCCAAACTCCGCCATGAAGAACAACAGAAATCTGAACCCGGTGTATTCGACATGAAATCCACCGACAAGCTCCGTTTCGGCAACAGGCATGTCGAACGGAGTTTGGGTGAGTTCCGCCTGCGCTGAGATCATAAAAATGAGAAAGGCCAGAAATTGAGTGAGGATAAATGGGTTGCCAATGGCGCCAAACCCGAAAATTTCCCCTGTGGCTTGTGCCTCAACAATCCCCTGCAGGTTGAGGGTTTCTGCCTGAATGACGACACCCATTACTGCGAGAATCAGTGGCAGTTCGTATGCGATTAGCTGTCCCGCAGCGCGCAACCCACCCAGAAGGGCGTACTTGTTTGCCGACGCCCAACCTGCCATCAAAATGCCGAGTACCGACAGCGAAGAGACTGCCATTGCATAAAAAACGCCAGTATCGAGATTTTGGACGACGGCGTCGGGACCGGCGGGAAGGACCACGTAGAGCAAGAAGGTCGAGGCAAGCACTACAACCGGTGCCATTCGGAAAACACGCCGGTCGGCTTGGGCGGGGTGAATGTCCTCTTTCTGAAGAAACTTGATCGCCTCGGCTATGAGCTGAAGCGACCCATAGGGGCCTGTGTCGTTCGGCCCAAGACGGCTTTGCATGAAGGCCATCATTTTGAAAAGGAAGAGGTAAACGAGAATAAGCGAAGTCGTCGGAATTACCACTAGGGCTAAACCGAGTTTTATGGCGGTCTCTTGCCAATACGAGAGGGCGAGAAGCGACATCACCGGTCGATGTCCCCCAAGATGAAGTACAGGGAACCCAAAATGGTGATGACGTCGGGTACGTACACGCCCTTCATCACCCACGGTACGACAGAGATGTTGTTGAAGCTGGGGGTACGTATCTTGACTCGGAATGGCCCTAGATCGCCTTTGCTGACTACGTAATACCCCATCTCTCCGAGCGGGTTTTCCGTTGAGATATAGGCTTCGCCTGCGGGCACTTTGATGATCCGCGGCACCTTAGCCATGATCGGCCCACTCGGAATTCCGTCCAGCAGTTGGTCAACCATTCGTGTCGCTTCGCGTGTTTCTTGCAGACGAACCCAATAACGGGCGAAGGAGTCTCCATCGGGATGTGTCCAAACCCGCCAATCGATCTGATCCCATGCCAAACCTGGGTTCGCGTCTCGTCGGAGATCCCAGTCGATTCCGCTCGCGCGGAGGTTTGCGCCGGAGAGTCCGTGGCCAAGAGCCATATCCGCGGGGATCACACCGACGCCCCGGCACCGAGCTTGGAAGATTTCGTTGCCAACCAATAGGTCTTCCATCTCGTCGCAGAAGGTGCGCATTTTCACCATCACGGAACGGGTCTCATCAACCCAACCCTTTGGAATGTCGTCCTTAAGCCCCCCGATTCGGTCGAAATTCGGATGGAAGCGCCCGCCAGTTACTTCCTCGATTTGGTTCAGAACGCGCTCGCGGTCTCGGAAGGCGAAGAAAACGGGGGTTAGTGCCCCAATTTGGACTCCCATGTCGCCCAAAAAGAGCGACAGATTGGCGATTCGGCTCAGTTCGAACAGGATGGTACGAATCCATTGGGCTCGAGGCGGAGCCTCCACTTCCATTAGACGTTCCGCGGCAAGAATGAAGGGAACTTCGTTGGCGAAACTTCCGAGCCAGTCAATCCGATTAATGAGGGTGGTGCATTGGGGGTACGTGCGTACTTCGCACAGCTTTTCGTAGCCGCGGTGCATGTAGCCCATGATTGGTTCAGCCGCGATTACCTGTTCTCCGTCCAACCGGGCGGCAATGCGGAGCGTTCCGTGAGTAGCGGGATGCTGAGGCCCAATGTTCAGGGTCATGTCTCCGGTGTCGAGCTCGACGTTTACTCGAGCATCAGCGGCCTGAGCAGTCACGTAGGCCATCTGTTCTCGATCGGAGGTAGCTGTCATGCTTGACCTCCTTCGGCTTCGAAGGCAGCCATGACTTCAGCTTCTAGTTGAGCTTCTAGGCGCTCGGGGATTTCTTCGATGTCGACAACCCCTGGCCACGGTTTCACCTGTCGGGCCAGCAATGGAAAATCTTTTCTTAGGGGATGACCTTCAAACTCGGTTGGTAGATACAACGGTTGCAGTGTTGGGTGCCCTTGAAACACGATGCCAAACATTTCGTGGGTCTCGCGTTCATGCCAGTCGGCGCCGGGGAACAAGTCACGAATGGTGTCGACGGTCATGTCTTCGCCAAGGTCCGCTTTTAGAATTACGCCGAGTTGTCGGTCAAGCGAGTGCAGCTGCATCAACAGTTGGAATCGGGTGTCTCCACCCGCGTAGCCGGTGGAAGCGTCAAGTTTGACGGGCTCTTCATCTTCTTCGATGAGTCCCGCGTCAAACTCAGTGTTCTCGTATCGACCTTCTGGCGCGATGTTCCAGTCGATCGCTGAAAGAAAGCCAAAGTATGCGAAGCCAGCGTCCTTGGCTGTTCTCACTGCGTCATGCCAATTGTCGACTCGGACTCTTAGCCAAAGGTCTTCGTGGGGACGCAGATACGAGTCGATAAGTATTTCGCCCAGACTTTCAGAAAGCTCGGTTAATAGGTTCTCTCTCTCTTCATCGGGAGGCAGCGTTTCCTCTGGGGTCGGTTGGTCACCCATTGAGTCAGCCCTCCACCACGATGGGCTGGCCCCGCCATTTTTCAGTTATGTCTTCCTTCTGGATTCGTTCTTGTAGCAGCACTATTCCTTCAAGAAGCGCTTCAGGCCGGGGAGGGCAGCCGGGAACATACACATCAACGGGGATGACCTGATCAACACCTTTGGTCACCGAGTAACTATCCCAATAAGGTCCACCGCAGTTCGCGCACGAACCCATAGAAATCACGTATTTTGGTTCAGGCATCTGCTCGTACAGGCGGCGGATCACCGGAGCCATTTTGTCGGTGACGGTTCCAGAAATTACAACGAGGTCGGCTTGTCGAGGACTAGCGGGGAATGGGATTACCCCAAGGCGCATCACGTCATAGCGGGGTGATCCAAAAGCCGCTCCCATTTCGATGGCGCAGCAGGCCAAGCCCCACTGGTAAACCCATAACGACCGGGCGCGTCCGAAGTTGAGTAACCAGCTGAGGGGCTTTGGCATCTTGCCTTGTTCGATGAGTCCCATTTAGACAGCCTTCCTCACACCCACCGCAGAACATCCTTGCGCCAGGCGTAAAACAAGCCGAGCACAAGAATGAAAATGAAGATGGCCATTTCGACAAGTCCGAAGGTGCCGTAGATCTCTAGTCGCGTTGCCCATGGGAAGATAAAGACTGCCTCAACGTCAAAAAGGACGAACAAAACGGCGAAGACGTAATACCGAATCTGACTCTGGGCCCAGTCTCCCCCTACGGGATCGACACCACTTTCGTAAGCCATCAGTTTCTGTGCGGTGGGCCGTTGCGGACGAAGAATGCGCGCAATAGTCAGCATGGCTCCAGCCATAGCTATAGCTGCAACACCGAAGATGCCGACGGTCAGGTAACTCCGCAGTAATTCCGACACGATTACCGAGGCTAGCTAGGGGCTTCCGGGCTTTCCAAAACCCAGCGCGGTGCCTCTTTCCGCGGGTTCCGGACGTAGAGAAAGCTACCCCGCCGCAGAGGCAAAAGACGTGATTCTTCGACACGATCTTTGATTCTCATGGCGGAGGGTTTAGGGGCTTGGCCTCGAAGGGTGAACAATGTCATCCCCTAATCAGCACTGGCACTGCATCTTCAGCGAATTCGATGAGGAATTGGGGCACAATCCCGATGAGGAGAGTGAAGCCGACGACGCCGATTAAGACGATGGACACGGTCCAGTGCACCGTCGGGGATGGCCCTTCAACGCCGTCATCCACTACATACATAGCCATCACGATTCGCAGATACATAAACGCGCCGATCACGGCGCTGAGCATCGCAACTGACGCTAACAAATAGCCCCTACCTTCAACGGCCGCCGCGATGACTTGAAACTTCCCCACGAAACCCGAAGTAAGCGGTACACCGGCCTGAGCTAATAACAGGATTGTGAAAGCCATGGCCAGGACTGGTCGGCTGCGCCCCAGACCCGCATATCGGTCGAGAGGGTGTTCGCCGTCTACCCCCATTGCTCCAATGATGGCGAAACTACCTAGAACCATGAACGTGTAGGTAAAGAGGTAGAAGAGCGCCGCTGAGGTGCCGTTAGCGCTGGCTGACTGCACAGCCACTAGGACGTATCCGGCATGGCTAATTGACGAAAACGCCAACATGCGCTTCACGTCAGTTTGCAGGATCGCCATCACTGCACCGACGAGCAGCGTAAGAAATGCGAGAACAGCAACGATGGGGGTCCAATCAGCGTCATGACTTGCAAATGCCGCAAAGAAGACCCGCAGCAGAGCCGCAAAGCCGGCTGCTTTAGCGATCGACGCCATCCATCCGGTTACCGGACTCGGAGCTCCTTGGTAGACATCTGGTGCCCAGAAGTGGAATGGAGCCGCGGCAACTTTGAATGAGAAACCAACGAGAAGTAACGCCATTGCCGCCATGAGCAAGTGTTGGTCTCGAAATACCACTGCGTCCAGGTAGTCCCGCACGTGTACCAAGTTGGTGGACCCGGTACTGCCGTAAGTCAGAGCTATCCCATAAAGCAGAAAAGCTGAGCTGAACGCTCCGAGTACGAAGTATTTCATCGCCGACTCGCGAGCTTCTGGGCGACGAGCGTGCATCGCGATCATGACGTAAAGCGCGATCGATAATGCTTCCAACCCGAGGAACATAACGATGAGGTCGTTTGCGGAAGCCATGACGATGGCACCTGCAGCTGAGCAAAGAAGAAGGGCGTGGAATTCTGGAGGATCAATGTCTTCACGGTCGAGGTAGTTGTGGGCAAGCAAAGCCGTAGCTGCCAATGCCACCAAAATCAATATTGTGAAAAAGATGCTGAAACCGTCTACTCCCAAGGCTGACGCAACAGTGGCCGAAGGGCCTTCGGTCTTAACATCGCTCCACAAACCAAGAGCGACGATGTAGGCCGTTACCGCCGCGCAAAGCGTTATTACCGTGGCGAGGCCACTGGACGTTCGTTGGGGAGCTAGAGCACTGACGAGCAAAATCAGGAGTGCGGCTCCTAGAAGGATCATCTGGGGTAACAGGGCCCACCAGTCGATTGATGGTCCAACGAAGGCCAAGTGAGGAAGGTCACTCATCAGTGGCCATCCTCGCCGAGTTGATCGAGATCCACGACGACTGGAGCCGCCGGGCTGGGGCGCTCATAGTCCGAATGGTCCTCGATGTGGGCGATTAGCACGTCTACTGCGGGTTCTATTCGGTCGAGCAATGGCTTGGGGTATATCCCTAGAAACAGAATTCCCGCGACAAACGGAGCGAGGATCAGACCTTCCCTCAGTGTCAAGTCGGGGGTTGCCTCATCGGTTGGTGTTGGTTCACCGTGGAAGACCCGCTGATATGCCCAAAGAAGGTAGAGAGCTGCAAGGATGACGCCGGCGGCCGCAATAATCGTCCACCAGCGACGCGTTTCGTAAGAACCAATCAAAACCAGGAACTCGCCAACGAACCCATTCAAGCCAGGAACACCGATGGACGAGAGCATCACGATGGTGAAGAACCCCGCGAAAATTGGGGCGGCGGATTGGATGCCACTGAGTTCTTCGATAGCACGCGTCTTGCGTCTCTCATAAAGCATTCCGACAAGTAGGAACAGGGCCCCGGTCGATAGACCGTGGTTGACCATCTGCAGTACTCCGCCTTCCAAGCTTTGTGTTGTGAAGGCGAAGATACCCAGAACAATGAAACCCATATGGGCTACCGAGGAGTACGCCACGAGCCGTTTCAGGTCTTTTTGCATCGCAGCGACGATGGCGCCGTAAATGACTCCAATTACCCCCAAGGTGGCCAACGTCGGTGCCGACCAGACTGATGCTTCGGGAAAAAGGTAAAGACCGAAACGCAGCAGCCCGTAGGTGCCTAGTTTCAACATTACCGCAGCTAGTACCACCGACCCCGCTGTGGGTGCCTGAGTGTGTGCGTCAGGAAGCCACGTATGCATCGGGAAGACCGGCACTTTGATAATGAAAGCAAGAGCGAAGGCCAAGAAACACAAGCGCGCTGTGTTGGTTGATAGGGCTTGGCGTTCCGCGAGTTCAATCACGCTAAATGTGATGCCTTGGTCACCGGCGCTTAAGGTCGCGACGCTGACAATGGCTACAAGCATCAGGGCTGAACCGGCCATGGTATAGAGGAAGAATTTCGTGGCCGCGTAGCGGCGATCGTCATAGCCCCAACCGCCGATCAACATGTACATCGGGACTAAGACGATCTCGAACATGACAAAGAACAAGAAGAGGTCGAGTGCCAAGAATGCACCGAATGAACCCGCCTGCAACAGCAACAGCCAAGCCGTGTATGGCTTCGGATCGTGATGTGGGTCTACCCCTAAGAGCACGATCGGAGTAATGAGACCGGTTAGAACGACTAGCCACAGCGAAATACCGTCCACGCCCACGTGCCAGTTGATACCTAGGGCTGGAATCCAAGATTGGATCGACTCGAACTGAAATGCCGGATCGTGGCTCGAGAACTGTGTCATCACATAGAGCGACATAGCCGCGGCAATGGAGGCGAAGATTGCGCCGATTGGCCGCATCATTTCGGGTCTGCTGTTGGGCAAAAGCACGACGACAAGCGCACCCATCGCCGGAACGATGATGATGGCGTTCAGGACGGGAAACGACGATGCATTTTGGGAGGCGAAGAGTTCAATCACAACAACAGCCCCCAGGTCAGGAGAACCACTATCGCAAGGGCGCCTACTGCTACTCCGATGGCGTAGTTGCGGATATATCCAGATTGCGCGGGTCGGATGAACTGCGCCATTCTCATTGTTAGTTTGCCGACGCCGTTAACAGCTCCATCCACGATTTGTTTGTCGATGTCGGCCGCTGCTTGGAAGCCGGTGGTTCCGATCCCACCAACGACACGCGCATATGTCGAATCGACATGCATAGCGTTCTCAAGAAACTCAGGTTCGAGACGGTCCGTTGGGATCCGTCTGGTCAACCAACTAAGAACTGCAATCGAGATTCCTGCGAGGCCTGCGCACACAGAGATCACTGCCAACGCAACCTTGGTGATGGTGCCGGACGAGAACTGATGCGGGTGGTTGAAGACCGGTTCTAGGAAGTGTTCAAGGACAAGCCAATCTTTCACCAGTGGGAGGTTTATGGCGCCGCCGATTATCGCCGCTCCGGCGAGAATGCAAAGTGGGGTCGTCATAGTCCACGAGGATTCATGCGGATGTGCCTCTTCATCCCAGCGTTGATCTCCGAAGAACACTAGGAAGACCTGTCTGCTCATGTAATACGCGGTGAGCAGTGCTGTGATGAGCCCCACAAACCAGAGAAGGGGACCAATATTTTTCTGTTCCCAGGCTGCTAGCAAAATTTCGTCCTTCGACCAGAAACCTGCGAATGGTGGAACACCTGCAATAGCAAGCCATCCCGCAATGAATGTCGCGGCGGTGATTGGCATGGCTAAACGCAATGCACCCATCTTCCGCATGTCTTGTTCATCACCCATTCCGTGGATTACTGAACCGGAGCCAAGAAACAAAAGCGCCTTGAAGAACGCGTGTGTTATCACGTGAAAGATTGCTGCTACGTACGCTCCTGAACCGATTGCCAGGAACATGTAGCCGAGTTGGCTGATAGTCGAATACGCAAGCACCTTTTTGATGTCGTGTTGGGCTACAGCACATAAGGCGGCAAAAAGGGCTGTTGCCGCGCCAACTACCGCAATCACAATTAGGGCGTCGTCCGTGAGGACATTGTTCATCCGGACTAGGAGATAAACACCAGAGGTGACCATCGTCGCGGCGTGAACCATGGCCGAAACCGGAGTTGGGCCTTCCATGGCGTCGGGCAGCCAGACGGACAAAGGCAACTGGGCGGACTTACCTGCGGCAGCAACAAGTAAGAGGAGGGAGACGGTTGTTCCTGTGGTTGCTGCCATGGCTGGTGACTTAGCGATTTCGGTGTAGGTGACGGTGCCTAATGCGGACCAGATGGCGAAGGTTGCGACCATGAAGCCCCAATCGCCAACGCGGTTAGTGACGAACGCTTTTTTCCCTGCGGTAGCTGCGCTCTCTCGGTGATGCCAGAACGAAATCAGGAAATATGAGCAAGCTCCAACGCCTTCCCATCCAAGGAAGGTGACTACCAAATTGTTGCCGAACACAAGCATCAGCATTGAGAAAAGGAACAGGTTTAGGTACAGGAAGAATTTTGAATATTTCGGATCTCCGTGCATATAGCCAATGGAGTAAAGGTGGATGAGGGCTCCGACACCAGTGACAAAGAGCGCCATTGTCACCGATAGTGGGTCGACCAGAAATCCGGCTTCTACCTGAAGGGAACCAGCGGGAAGCCATTCGAAAAGAACGAGTTCGTAGGAGCGTTCGCCACTGTGGCTGTCTCGACCGAGCAGTCCGACGAACACAGTTAAGGTGACCAAGAAAGAGGCGCCAGCGGCTATGGTCGCAATCCACCCAGCGCGGGGCTCTCCCAGCAAATTCCCCGCTAAGAGCAGTAGAACGAACCCGATCAGTGGCAGGGCGGGAATAAGCCAAACTAATTCGACCACCCCATCACCCCTTTAACGCCGAAAGATCGTCGGCCGTCGAACCAGGTTGACGGCGAAGAATGGCTACGACTAGTCCTAAGCCAACTACTACTTCGGCAGCAGCGACTACCAATACGAAGAACACGACTGTTTGCCCGCCGATGTCGCCAAGCGTTCGGGAGAAGGCAACAAAGCTCAGATTGACTCCGTTGAGCATTAACTCGACACACATGAGCATTACAAGTGGATTTCGACGGATCAGCAATCCAGTACCGCCGATCACGAAAAGCAAAGCCCCTAAAACCAGATACCAGCCAGTGGTGATTTCCATCAGCTACCACCCCCGTCTTCGGCAGCTACGGGGTTTGTCTGTTTCGGTTTGCGAACTAGAACTACTGCTCCAATGACGGCAATCACAAGCAAAAGGGAGGTCAGTTCGAAGGCATACACATAGTCAGAAAACAGTGACCGGGCTAGAAGCCGCGCGTCGTCGGTACCTCCAAGGGTGCCGCCCATCGCCTGGACTCCCGTGACGGGCTCTCCGACGACGACGATTAGTGCCACAACGACGGCTAGTGAACCCGAAGCGAACAACAGGGCTGCCCATTTTTGGACAGGCAAGAAAGACATTTCGAGGTTCTGGGCTCGATCAACTCCTAACAACATGATGACGAAAAGGAAGAGGACGACGATCGCTCCTGCGTAGACAATCACTTGGACCGCGGCGAGGAAATGCGCTTCTTGGGCTACAAATTGAACTGCTATCCCAAACAGAGTCATCACTAGCATGAGCGCTGAGTGGACAGGGTTGCGGGCGAGAACCACGCCTAAAGCTCCGACGAGGCAGATAACAGCGGCGACGACGAAAACGAGCGTGTCAACCATTACTGTTGACCTCTCGCATCTGCGCTTCGATGTTGCCCCTCAGGTCCTTCAGCTTCGTCCTCAACGTTTGAGGCGCGCTGACCTATTTCTGGGGCTCGCACGCCATAGCCAAGTTCGCCGCTCCAGGCAATTCGGTTTTGATAATCAGGGTTTCCCGATGAAGCCGTCGCTCGCATCCAACCAGAGGTGTCCGAGTCATCCCCATCATGCCAAAGCTCCCAGGGTTGACGTTGTGGGAGACCATCATCGTCAACGACCAATTCTGCTTTCGTGTAGATGGCGTCGGCCCTATTGTCGAAGCTGAATTCAAACAACTTGGATTCGGTGATTGCTTCGGTGGGGCAAGCTTCGACACACAGGTCGCAGTGGATGCAGCGAAGGTAGTTGATTTCGTAGACGTATCCGTAACGCTCCCCTGGTGATACGGGAGATGTCTCGGGGTTGTCAGCACCTCTGACGTATATGCATTTCGCCGGGCACACACCCGCGCATAGTTCACAGCCGATACATTTTTCCATGCCGTCTTCGTAGCGGTTGAGGACGTGCCGGCCATGGAAGCGCGGTGGCTTCGGACGCTTTTCTTTGGGGTACTCAGTGGTGACCCTTTCTTCGAATAGCTTCAGAAATGTGACCTTGAAACCGTCGAGGTAGCCCATTACACCTCCTCCAGTTCTTCTTGGTATGCGCGGTCACCGGCTCGCAACGCCATGGTGAGAAGGGAAGCTCCTATTGCTAATGCGACGACGGCTGCTCCATAGGTCACCACCCAATTCCAGTTATAGGTAGCGCGCAGTTCTTTTAAGCTGATGAACATCAGCCAGAAAAGAATGAGTGGGATTAGCAGCTTCCAACCTAGATTCATTAATTGGTCGTAGCGAAGTCTTGGAAGAGTCGCCCGGAACCAGACAAACACGAAGAGGAACGCGAGGACTTTAAGTAGGAACCAAATTGTGGGCCAGAACCAGGTCATACCGAAGAAGATCGGGCCGGCAGGGCCGCCAAAGAAAAGGGTGACCATGATTGCTGACATGGTGATGACGTTCATGAATTCGGCAAGAAAGAATAAAGCGAAACGAATCGATGAGTACTCGGTGTGAAATCCGCCGACGAGTTCTTGTTCGGCTTCTACCAGGTCAAATGGTGGCCGATTTAGTTCAGCGGTCGCGGCGATAAGGAAGACGATAAATGGGACGATTCCCGATGAGACGAGGAACCAGCGAGTAAAGCCGCCGGATTGAGCGGCGACGATACCGTGAGTCGACAACGTTCCGGCGAGCACCACAACGACGACGGTGGCCATGCCCAGCGCGGCCTCGTAAGAAATAGCTTGTGCTGAAGCGCGAACGGAACCAATGAGCGGATACTTGGAGCCCGAAGCCCAGCCGGCAAGCATCACCCCGTAAACAGCTACGGAGGACATAGCCAACAAGAAAAGAATGCCGATCGGAGGGTCGGCTACCTGAAGGTAGGTTTCCCGCCCGAAAATGGTGACTGTTCCGGAGGACCCACCGCCGAATGAGCCGCCGATGGGGACAACGGCGAAGGACAAAAAGGCGGTCACCGCCGAGATGTACGGTGCTAGCCGAAACACCAGCGGGTCGGCGTTTTCAGGTCGGAGGTCCTCTTTGAAAAAGAATTTCACACCGTCAGCAAACGTCTGGAGTAAACCCCAGGGTCCGGCCACATTGGGGCCGATCCGATTTTGCATGTCCGAGATCAGCTTCCGTTCGAACCAAACCATGAACATGGTGGCGACAAGCAGAAAGGTAAACGCCACGAGAACTTTGGCGATCGTGATGCCGATATCGACGAGATCGACGCCGTCGAGGTATAGGGGATCGCCGGTCACAGAGTTTCAATCCGAATGTCGTTGACAAGTGCGG